>Ga0181612_169798_pt1 | contig 10936 bp, 4 predicted proteins | sample HoacroProtozoa21_FD_119630 | JGI IMG/M metagenome (GOLD analysis project Ga0181612, IMG submission 119630) | Hoatzin crop microbial communities from Cojedes, Venezuel. Combined Assembly of Gp0051906, Gp0051904, Gp0051908 | reverse complement strand
TCCCACCCAACTTGGTGCCATCTGCAGACTTACTGAGGGAGCACTCAATCCCCTCATCCAGATCATTGATAAAGAAGTTAAACAAGACTGGCCCCAAAACTGAGCCCTGGGGAACACCGCTCGTGACCGGCTACCACCTGGATTTAACTCCATTCACCACTACTGTCTGCACTCGGCCATTTAGCCAGTTCTTGACTGCCTGACCTCATATCTCTAAATTATCAGCCTTTACACAGGTCAATAAAACAGGCTGGAAGCCATTTGCTGGCCCTGAATACAAGTGGCACAGCTTACGTCCCTCTCACACAGGCTGGCCTCTACGTTGTGCCTGGTGGGAACAGTCCCTGATCTCTCCAAGCCCATCAAGAAGAGCTCTTGCTGGCATGGGGCAAATTCAGGGAGAGTGCTGGCCATCACACAGCACAGATGATTGCACGTTGGTGCTGTGGCCTTGGCCTGCTGCAGCTTGGTGGATACAGCCATACCCAAATTTCCCATACTCGGAGGTGGCCCAGTTTGCTCAGGCGAGAAGCAGAAATTCATGTCAGGGGAGTTCATGTGCTGCTTCCCAAGTCTTTGAAGGTTAATGGTTGCACAGAGACTGTCAGCCTTCGGGGACATCCTTTGGCACCTTTCCTAAGCACTCTGTCATTTGGAAGGGAAAATAATAAGCGCTTTCCTGTGGAAGGCTTTTTTTTTGGCATCTTATGTCAAGATGTAGTTACATGTCAGGTACGTGTTTGTTTTCATCGGGCACTACGTAAAAAGCATCTCTTCCTTCAAGCGCACATTGTGTCAGCAGCACTTTTGGACTGATTTCAAGTCCTCAGCCACACCACAGCTCTTCCATGGCTAGAAGAAGGCATTCAGGCTTTACCTTCCCTGTCAGCTGAAGAGTCACACCTCTCTGCAAACTGCCTTTGAAATCAATGTGGTTGCTGTATTAGAAATACTTAGCACGTAAATTACAGGACATGCAGGCAGTGCATGTTACAAGACATGATAAGTGCACAGTGAACCTGCTGTACAAGCTCACTTCAAAATCTGTCACAGACTCCTCGCTCTCCAGCCTCCTTGGTTCAGAGCTTTAAGGGAGGGTGTGCTTGTGAGGGTACATGGCTAACTCCGTCCAAACTCCAGTCAGCCAGAAAAGGGGCTGAGCTCTCTCTGCGCACTCTGTTTTTTTTATGCTTATATGCCCACACTGCAGGTTTGATGGTAAGCCCCTCCAGTTTATGCACTTTTGCCTGAATTTGAGGATGTTACTGGGTGGTCAGTGGTTAAAGAACAATAAAACAGGAATACAAGTGGCATACTCAGATTTTAATAGGTGCATCCACAGGGCTTGATCGTGTACACATTGATAAATAATTATAAATGGGCACCTTATTCTAGATTAGTGAGACAGCAAGGGACAGAATGGGAACTACCTGCGCAAGTTTTCATGTGCCCGGGCATTTGAAACCCAAGGAGACCACGATAAGGATACATCTAGAAGCTGTTCTTGTTTCCAAGCCCACCAAGGAGAGCTATGTCTATGCATGTAACTATGAAAGGCACGTCTTCAGTGTTTGCAAACCTGAGCCTATAAAAAGCCAAGCTCATCTACCAGGGAAAGTCTTTCTCTGTGAAAAACCTAAAGGCTCTTTAGACGTGCCAAATTGATTTCTTTGTCTTCAAGCATGAATATCAATTAAGCTGAGGTTATGTCCTAGCTTAAAAGCAGGGTGAGATTTATGTGAACAATCAGTTTCAGTTACAGGGAATTAATCTTAAGTGTATAGTATGGGCATAAAAGTGCATTACTTTCCTTTGATGTCATTTGTTTCCTGATACTGGCACTCTGGAGCAAGGGTATCTCGAGTAAATTTGGCTTCTCATTACACATCCAAGTCCCATCAGCGCAACTACAGACACCTGGCAAAGGGTCACATTCAGTTGAACACGCTCAGCTGTGTGCAGGTGACATCATGTTTCAGTGGAGGCATCTCAAGTTTTTGTAGATATTGCTGGTAGAGGAGCCGCGGCTCCGGGGAAAAGAGCAGATGCTGAGCGGCCAGAACAGGTCTCACTTGTGCTGGAACGGTGCATTTCTTGCTTGGCTGCTTTACTGTACTACCACCCTTATTATTTCCGCTATTACTATTTCTTTAGCACTGAGTGTAACAGGTACCTTGAAAAAGGACCGTACAGAAAGGGTGAAACTCTATAAATCCAAATTCTTAGCTGAACAAAGCCAGTACAACTCCACTGCAGCCATGGTACTTCTGCTATGAAGCTGCACTTCTAGGAGCGGGGAGACGCAGGGACAGCACAGGCTTTCACAGTTTGTGTGCTGACGTGAAGGAAGATAAATTTAGGATCTAGTCCTACTTTTCATGGATTGTGTTTTACAGGAGACAGTCAGTAGCTAAAAGAAACCAGGCTGCAGTTCACTGTTTCCACAAGACACGTGGATATGGAGTCATATATCTCTTCTAGCCCAAGACGCTTTTGGTTTTGACTGCATGGTGACCTCACTTCAGCAGAAACAGTGGAGGGTGATCCTTGCCCTGATCCCTTCCACCATTAGGGCACTCCTGTGGGAAGTAGGAGATGAGGCTCTCACCCCATGGGAGAGACTTCTCACTTCTAGGTTGCTCTGCAAGCAGTAAATAAAACATAGACTGAAAGCTTCTGCTGGGGAGTTGTGTCTTCTCATGCCCCCCATGCTGTCACTCTGTGCTGGGTACATTCACAAATGAAATACAGATCTGGTCCCTCAGGGAGCATGGGACTGCCTGATTTTGCACTCAGAGAAGTGGGAGAATCTGAGCTGAGCAAGATAGTATCCCTAGATGTGAGCCCTATGGATGTGAGGAGGCACACTAGGCACATCAGCACATTTTCAGTGCCAGCTTTGGTTTACAGCGGTTCTTGCTGTGTTTAAGTGATCAGGTGAGTCTTTTGGAATTAGAGACCAAATAACATCTCATTGTATTTTAGGAGCTGGAGTTTGCCCTGGGTCCCCAGCAGGTCATGTTCATAGACAGACAAAGGAAATACCACAATTTGACCCTACACTGGCTAAGGCACCATCCATCATGGAAACTTATCCATCCCCTGTATACTGGTGGTATATTTTCAGTGGTGCCCAGTGACAGGACAAGGGGCAATGGGAACAAACTGAGGCACAGGAAGTTCCGTCTGAACATGAGGAAGAAATTCTTCCCTCTGAGGGTGATGGAGCACTGGAACAGGCTACCCAGGGAGGTTGTGGAGTCTCCTTCTCTGGAGATATTGAAGACCCGCCCGGACAAGGTCCTGTGCAGCCTGCTCTAGGCGACCCTGCTTCGGCACGGGGGTTGGACTAGATAACCTACAGAGGTCCTTTCCAATCCCCACCATTCTGTGATTCTGTGATTCTGTGATCTTCAAGCAATCTCTTGACTTTCTGTGAATAACGGTCCTGCTTCTAACCTGTTTTTAATTCTGGGCATGGTATACAGACATTTAATTATTTTTTGCATATATCAACCAAATATGTTTTGCAAAAAAGCTTCAGTATACAGGATGCCTGCAAACTACTATATGTCTGTTAGAGTTTTTTTCACTCTACGAAGATACATGCAGTTATAACCACCTGTATTAGATGATAGTGACATTTTATAAATAAAAACAGTGATACAAATATTTTTTGCAGTTTTTATATGGCTAAAACCTTCCTCGTTATCAAGAAATGGTGCAGCAAAAACCAGTTTTGTAGGAAAGCAGAATTATTTAAGTGAAAAAACTGAAGGATTACAGTTGGCCCCTGTGGGTTTACTTGCAAACAGCCTGACACCAACACTGCTCTCCAAACCCCTGGGTGCTGCCGCTGCAGAAGCGTGGCTTTTTTTCTTCATTCGAGCTCATTATATTGCAAGCTTATAAAATGTACAGGATTTGCAAATGCTTCCATAGATAAATAAGTTATTCAGAAAATTAGAAACAGCTCCACAGAGGGAGGACTCCATTATTGATCGGTCTCTAATGAGTACTTTAATACTGAAATATTTGACAGGCTAATGTCGCAAGTCTTCTACATCCCTTGCTGTTTATAGGTTTCTTACGTACTCAGAATCATCGTGTTCCAGTAAGGGATACTAGATGATTTCTAAATTTTCTTTAGTTGTCAATGCTTTCCTTTATTTTGGACAAGCTAACAGATCACTTTGAACATCAGTAAAAAGGGGAATCTTACTCTTCAAGAAGGCAGAGATGGAAGGAAGGGATCTTTGCAGGTTAGTTTTCTTTCTCTCCTGATTTTTCCCTCTTACTGATGATTTCCTGAAGTAGAATTCTATGTTATTAACCATTAACATAGTTGGAAGCATATTCTGTTTCACTGCCTTGGGAAACTACTGAAACAAAAAAGATTTTCTATCTCATCATATATTGAATTAAGTGCATTTTTGTAAAGAACTTTCACCATGAAAACCTCTTGAGTAAGTTCCTCAGTGAAAGGAATGAGAAAATGAAAAAAGAATACCTAGGGATTTTTAAATAGCTTTTTTGTTAACAGGCATACTATGTGTTGTTACAAATATGGAAGATAGAATTTGTGCCTGTAATGCATGATAAACCAAGCAGGAAAATTAAGCTGGTGCAGTTCTCATGGAAATTACATACTCATCTGAAAGTGAAGTTCTTCTTTGTCTTAAGTGAGTCTTTGCTGTTTCAAAGTATCCAAGAGAAGTCTAAAACATTCCTCTAACTTGAGTATTTATGTGGGTGATACTCTTGTTGTATCAGAACATTCTGCAAGCTGTAATGCTTTTTTTCAAGCTCCATGTTTTTCATAGTGTAGATGGGAATCTAGACTTTTCTTAAAATTTATTTTTGCTCCCACAGGTGATGATGATATTTTTAGTTCTCTGCTGTGACAAACAGACAAGGAAAGGACTAGAGAAGGGATGTCCATGTACTGAAGTCAGAGAACTTCAGTGCGAACACAGTTACTTAACAGGTAAGCTGTGCATTTGCATAGGGAAAGAAAATAAGTAAATTTAATAAACTATACATTTATCAGGAGTCTGAAAGAAAAGAATAGTCCTACCTCTTTGGCAGTGCACATTTTAACCCTTGCTAATATAAGATGGTATCAGATCTGCATGGCTTACAACAATATATATATATATGTCTCATAAAACAAATACTTTGTTAATTGCATATTAAAAATCAACTAGATTTCTAAAAATGTGCAATCAACTTTAAGATTATTTGTCTGTTTCATTCTATTTAACGACCAGCATATCCCTCTCAATATAGAAGAGACATATAGGGAAAAAAATATTATGCCTCCCTGTATATGATAGCATGTGTTGAAATCAGTAAAGAGAAGGAAAATGTCAGCTGCACATGCAGACAGCCTGCTTCTAGCAGTACAAAGATATGGTACACGTAAAACAAGGATCACATAAGCAGCAGCACACAGATCCTGCACAAACTTCTGAGTCTGCACTTCTGTACAGTCCAGAGGCCCTCTCTGACAGATCGAGGGTAGATAACTGTGTCAGGTTCCCTTAGGAGCTTCAGTGTCCTGGGAAGTGTATTCAGATCCCTTGTGCTGTGACAATCTCAGCCAGTCGCTGGGGAACCTGTCATTTAAATAACCAGAAAAGGGGGGTATAACTTGCTCAAAGTGGATTAGCAGCAGATCCAGGATGAAAACTTGCCTCCCCTCAGTCTCAAGAGAGTACCTCAGTTGCTTTGACATCTCTGATCCCCTGCTACTCCACATGGAGCAGAGCTGCAAAAGTGCTGAGATTTCTGTTTTTACCAGTTTTGGCATGGGACACAGGTAGCTCAGTATCATGTTTAAGACTGAGTTTTCACAACCAATTCAGAGAGACTTAGATTTCTAAATAATCCTTTTCCTGGGAAATACCTGTAATTGAAAACTCCTTTGGTCATGTTTTTTTCAGCTAAAAGAATCTTTCTGATTCGTATCACTTTTATTTGTAACCTGAGGATTTTGCTGCAGTCCCATCTGCTTTTTCTGTGCCATCAATGCCTAAAAGAAATTTTACAAATATGCTGTTACTCAGGGAGTATTTTCAGATAGTATTCAGTTGCATTTAGATATCAAAAATATATGTGTGAAGTGCAGATTCTGCAATTACTTGGTAAGTCTAAATATGAAGAAAAAAAGAGAATTATAACCGCTAGCAAGTTAGATAATTACTGCACCCAAATATTTACCTTATTTCCTTTCACATTTGGAGTGATCAGGGAAAATGAGGATTCAGTTTTGTTCTCTTTGGTCACCTGAGACTTGTCATCTGACCTTTAACTGGGGCTGAAGAACAGGGAAATCAGCTGGTGCAGCTGTCCAGTATTTCGTTATCTGTTACCTCCGAAGGACCTAACTCTTATCCAGCACAGGTCACAGCATGGTGACTTCAGGTAAGCCTCATGGGGATAAAAGCCTGTCACTCATACATATTGTGGCCTTTTTTTTCGAAAACACCAGGATCAAACAAGCTTAGGGAAGGCATTAATTTCCAGATGAGCCGAGATCTCTAAGCCTGAGACTATGAGTTTAATATAGCAAATGAGATCCTTACCACAGTCTTTTCACTGACCAGAAAAAAAAAATAATATTTTGTGGTTATTTTCAGAAATGTCAATGACTCTTTTTATAAACTTTCAGAATATGAAGTTTAGTGCAAAAATAAACAAGAAGTTTTGAGGCCAAAGACTTGAATATTTAGTCACCCGAGTGATATTTTTTTCTGGCAAGTACTACAGCCTCTTTTCTGATACTACAGAAGAAGGAAGGAGGTGTAATTTCTCTTTACTGTGAAATCATTTTGATCCTAATTTTGGTAAGAAAGGAAATATATCCAACCCTGAGGACCATTGTGATACAAGCAGCCCAGATGCCAGACCATCAGTGTCTCTAGTCTAGTGTAGATTGAGCATGCTTACATTTTTATTGTGTAAATATTCTCCTTTCTTCCTAATAAGTAATAAAGAAGAAAGAAGAGTCTAATGAAACTAGAGGAAAACATGTTTTATTTCTGTTTTTTCTACAAGCTTCTCATGTATCATTATGCAGATCAAAGATGTTCTTTCTACCTTGGAACATGTCTATCACAGCTGAATAAAGAGACCTAAGCTTGCTCAGCTCATTGTCATCTCAGCTCAACACAAATGAGAAAATTATATCAGGGACCTGACATGGTCAGAAATCCTGCAATAAGATTTATTGTTTCAGGATTAATCCTCTATTTATGCTACTATTGAGCATCTGAAGTTGAGATGATTTCTATCAAACTAGTTCAGCTTCATTTATACTGCACTTTCCTGCATTTCAGATTACAAGATTAGCCGAGAGACCTGGGGTCTCTTAGCATTCATTCGGACTGATATTTTCCCACTTACTTTCTCTACAGAATAAGCTTGCTATCCGCCTTGAATGAGTTCTAGACTGACCAGTGACAGTAATACATTCAAGTGATGGGTGAGGTATTCTGGGTACCAGTCAACTACCATGTAGAATTGAATTACATTTTATTAACATGAGAAAGTTGTTTCAAAAATATTCTAATTTATTATTATTACAGGCCACTTGTCTAGGCAAAATGATTTAATCAGAAGAGCTTTTTAATCATGAGGGAAACATATTTTCATCAAAGTGAGCAGCACATTTTAATTAAATAGAGTAGAAAGCAGAAGACAAAGTTCTGAAATGTTATCTTTTGCTGAGGCTCCAGGGGACTAAGGAAATCCTTTCAAAAGCTGACCTTTCACAAGGAAAGCCCATGTGGGTATATTTCTATTTCTTATCTCTACATGACAGATTTATGCAGGTAAGTGCCTGCTCTTGATGTGAGAAGATACTTCATCAAGCATTATTATTCCAGGCATTAACTTGATAGACAGATACCGAGCCTACTGTTGCAAAAGAGGTGTTATTCCATGCCAAGTTATGAAGGATTAAAAAGCCTCTACTTCTAGTACAGATTGCAGTTTAGGGGATTGTCTGTTAAAAATCACCACTGATAACAGTGAATTGTTTGGCCACAGGAATCAGGAGGTATGTCAGTTTAGACCTGCTGACGGTCTAAACCATGCTGCTTGGTTTCGTTTTTGTCTACAAAACATGTTGAAAGCCATAGCCCTGTAGGTAGTGTTGATTTCAGCAGGGTGTATCATGAAAGGGTGACAGCTGCTCTGCAAAACTATGGGAATTTAGAGCATGGATACCGAAGGTTAGCATGGATTTGTGCTTATGAGATGACCCCTAAGGTAATGTCAGTTCCGTTATCAACATTCATGAGCTGTTTTGTTGAGCACATCAGTTGTTATAAGAAAAGACAGTGGATGAGGTGACATCATCAGAGGAGTCTCTTACTCTGCAAAGTCCTTCGTTTTCTTGGTATGCTGGGAAAGAGGCCATGACAGCCTTGATTGTGCTTAGAAGGGGTCTTCTGAAATGCCTACCTAGCACCCACTAACTCAACATACTGCCAGACTTACCCAGACAGACTGCTCACAAGCATCAGTGGGTTTCCTGTGTTAAGACCCATTTCGTATCTGTGTTCAGATACTTTATAAGGACAGTTCTTGGACTGTGTCCTTGCAAGGCTCTCCATTAACCCATTTTATGATATTATTACTGCCTTCCTGTACTGTCAGAAAAATCTCTTCCACACACTGAATTTTTATTTACAAACTCTTTTTCTGGAAAAATCTCCTTTTTTTGAAATGGTTAATCATTTAATTTTCAATGATTTTGTGCTTTTGTTGGATATGAGTAGATTATTTAAGGCCTAGCTTTTGCCTGAACATCCTGATAAGGTGTCATCCATGGGCATGAATGCTCATGTTTCCTGGAGAATGGCAAATGGATACTTGGCTAAGAATTTCCACCCTTGATTCTGTTGGATTGGAGTTCTCATTAAAATTAGGCTGTAGATTTTGCTTTGGTTGCGTAATTTCAAATAACATTCAGTAAGCCCCCAGATCAACAGGTTTTTTTTATTATTATTTATCTGTTGATGAGAACAGAAAAATAAAAACAACTAAACAAGCTTTTTACTTACCATAATAATCACCTTCTGGCAATCACAAAGTCCACATCTCTCAGAGGTAACTCTGAGTCATTGTTCTTGCAAAAGAATTTGCATCCCAGAGTTGGTAAGGAAGGGGGAGGGTCTATTATTGACTGTCTTTAAACAGAAACATAAAAAGAGTCTAGCCTCTCATTTATATTTCTTTAACTAGAGGCTGAGGGAGGGAGAGGGAGGAGGAGCTAGAGACACAAAAGCAATTAAAAATGAAGGCTTACAAAGGAATTGTTTGTAGCTAATGAAGTTGCTGTGGATACCCTGTTTGTTGTTTGCATTCTTCCTGCGGTTTGTTAGGGGGAAATCACTCGTTCCAGTGAACAGCATTCATTTTTGAAATTGCTTTCTGGCAGCCAACACATGAGGTTAAACCACAGCCTCTGATGCAGGCACAGAGGTCTCTTACCTCACTTTAAATATCTACAAAATAGAGACATTTATCCAAGGTAGTTGCTTAAAAGCCTTTCTAGTAAGGCCACCTACTATAGCAGAAAATCTGCCATCGCTGTGTAATTAATCATCTCGTCCCAGTGTAAGCCTCAAAAGTACATTGCGGTGCATCCAAGGATTGTCCTATAATGTTGAAAAATGAGAAGACACTGATGTATGAAACATATGTACCAGAAGAGCTTTCAGTGTGCTCATTAGAGAGGATAGCTCAGATCTGATCCTGGCTGGACGATGTTCCATCTTTTGCCCAGTTTTGTGAGCTCGAGCTGATATTGTGTTATTGCCAGAAAGCGGAGTAGTGAATGCAGCTCAATTTCTTCATTCCTATGAATTATCAATGTTAATTTTGCAGCTATTAACATGATATTTCATAACTGGATACAAGTCTAGGAGAGAAACTGAATGAATGGCCACAAGGGTGTCAAAATGATCTGGAGAGAAAGGGCCAGGTTGACATTTAATCCATTTCAGTCCAACAGAAAGAAGCAAAATACTCTGTTCAGGCTCATATGAAGTGAGAACTGGAATTTTCAGAGGTAATCCTCAGAGTGGAACTCCACAAACACCAGTTACAACTATTAAGGCACCTTACCAAGACAGGGTATAGCTACCTCTACTACAAAGTTTGTTCACATGTCCACACCGTGCCTTCTTAACTAAGAACAATGGGTGATCCTAGGAAATTAACTAACTCTGGTTTGAAAGAATTAGGAAAACAGACCCTAAAGCAAGACCAATGGCAAAAAATCAAACCAAAACAAAAACAAAAACAAAACTCAACAAAAAAAGAAACCAACCCTGTGAGAGTAAGCTTTTCTACAACAACTTCGGTGAAGTCAGTCTAGTATTTCTGTTGTTCAGGCTTGTTATGTGCCAAAAATAAAGGCCAAAAAAAGTGATTAAGTTCATGCTAATAATAAAAATACCCTATCCTTTGCTTTTTCTTGTTTCTCACAACAAACCAGTCCAATAATTGTTTGTATTCATTGAGAAGAAAGCATATGGTTATGCTTAATCATTGTTCCCCGTTCGCTATGATAGTTTAGGTAATATTGTAGCTGAATATCTAAACAAGAATGTAAATCTATCTACCCATAGTAGTCATAAAATTAATAGCTGAAAATAAGATCCACTTAGAGGCCACAATTTTAAATCATAGAATCACAGAATCACACAAAATCACAGAATCACAGGAGCTGGAAGGGACTTCTGTGGATCACCCAGTCCAACTCCCCTGCCAAAGCAGGGTCACCTACAGCAGGCTGCACAGGACTGCGTCCAGGTGGGTTTTGAATATCTCCAGAGAAGGAGGCTCCACAACCCCTCTGGGCAATCTGTTCCACTGCTCTGTCACCCTCAGAGGGAAGAAGTTCTTTCTCATGTTCAGACGG
>Ga0181612_143338_pt1 | contig 10936 bp, 4 predicted proteins | sample HoacroProtozoa21_FD_119630 | JGI IMG/M metagenome (GOLD analysis project Ga0181612, IMG submission 119630) | Hoatzin crop microbial communities from Cojedes, Venezuel. Combined Assembly of Gp0051906, Gp0051904, Gp0051908 | reverse complement strand
TTCAGGCCCACAACTGCATTCTTCCCTGCTGTGGGAGATGCCAGGCTGAGTCCCAAATTTTCTGTGGCTGACTTGTAATTAGATTTGCTGGCTAGGGTAGGCTGACTTTCAGAAAGTGTAAAGTACAAAACAGCAACTTGTGGGAATAAAAAGAACATTTTTTTTCGTTACTGGCAACTTCCTTGCTCTGACTTTTTGACCTCATCCCAAGGTCAATTAAATGGCTCAGAGGAACTGGAGTGATTACAAATCAACTATGTCATCATCTATTAGGTGGTTGAAGAACATTTCATAAAAATGAAAAAAAGGTTTCCAGGGAGACCTTCTCAGTAAGTGATTTGTCCATGAATTCAAGATCAGACCTTTTCACAGGGCAATTTACTGGTTTGCTCAAGTGTTCTCACACAGACTTGGTGCCCCTAGATGTTGTTCTTCTGGCACAGTGGTGTCAAGTCAACCATCAACACGCTCAGCTGGAGTCCTCCTCCTTCCTTGGTTTCCCATCCTCTGGTCCAGTACATTATCTGTTAAGTACCTTGCTCACTCCAGACTGGAGAGAGAAGTCATTATTGGAGAACAGTACTTTTTGACCGTCGTTGATAGGGAAAGGAAAAAGCAACAAAAAATGAGCACTAAATGAAGATGATCCTGTTGACTGCAAGAACTATCTTTGAAGACTTCTTAACAATCAGAAACTTCAGTTTGTTTTCAGCATATGCTCCCAGGGGAAGGTCATCTGATTCATATCCGTCAAATGTTGAAGGGATGAGTCACAGTCAAACAAATCACACTTTTCTAACTTGTCTTTACACATACGGGAAGGAATAATCTCTCTTCATTTAAAAGGACTTTTTCTTTTTTTTACTAGACAACACTCAATAACTTAGCCCCATGTTATCTGTTTTCCCTGAATTATGAATATTTATTCTTCTCCATATCCATAAATAATACATCATCTACAGTTGCCTCATTTTTCTCTTATGACCTTTATACACATCCTGTACTTTAAATCAAACTCTTTCTTAGTTACAAAAAGCTCTAATTTCCAGTTGAAACTTCATTCAACACCCACAAAAAAAAATCTTGTCTTCAAATAATAGCTGATATCAGATCATATTTTCTCTACTGCCAGTCAGCCAACATTGGACATGACCAGAAATACACTACTCCAGTATTCACAAGTTTATGCCATAGTGTTTAAGATGTGATAAAATGCATGTGTTCCCATGCCCTGTGATACTAATCCCATAGCTGCAATGTTAGTGAGGAGGCTGGAAAAGTGCCCCCTGTGTGCAGTACTCCCATAAAAAGCTGACAGAAAGGCATGCAGATGTAACACCTGCTTTTTTGCTCCAGGAAAATCTCAGAAGTTATGATTGCCCTTCTGCTCTTCCACAGGGGCCTTCTCCTTTCACACCACCTGCCCCAAGGTGCACAGCCCTCTGGGTGAGGTTTTACTTTGACATTTACATTTGCTTTACTTTAGAAGTTCTCCTGGTTGAAAACGTTTCAAGAATAGCATTTGCTGTGGCTACGCATTTTGTGGCAGTATTGTGTATTTCGGTGCACAAAGGTGCTCATGCCTGCTCCATGCTACCTTCCAAAAATGTGTTGGCACCAGAGGTGGAATGGCTTCCCGTTGGATCAGGGAGCTGGGTGAAAGGGAACCCAGCAAAACAGCTCTCTTCAGCCAAATCCACTTCTGGTTGGGGCTTAGTCTGCAGCCGCCGGGCTGCTTGCACCCCGTCACGGGAAGCGGGCGGCTCACCCCAGGGTCCATGTGCAAGGGTGGAGGTCCGGGGGTGGATGTTAGGCAGCAATGGCTTGAACCAGATGAAAAGCTGTTAAAGAAAAGCTTTCAGAAAGGTGTGCTCTGAACTGTGACCTGAATGTAAAATAGATGTGTTTGCAAGGCATGTTCAGGAAATTAAATTAACATCTCTGTTTGCAGGAAACTGAAACTCTTTTTTTCCCTCCTTCTAATGTAAACTAAAATGCCGAAAGAGTAAATCTGAATGAGACAACTATTTTAACAGCAATCATCTCACACTATTTAAAAAATACATGAATTTAGATTTATCACCATATACCCCAAACAGTGCTCAGTGAACGTGTACAGGTATTGTCTCAGCTACTACACAGTAAGAATCTGAACACTTGTCCAGAACCTAAACTCTTCAGAGTTAGGTAAATATTCCCATTTTAGAGAAAAAGAACCTTAATACACAGAGCATGCATCCAGGACAATTAATCATAGGACATATCTGGGGCTGGAGCCAGATCTTCTGACTCACAGTGTTTCCTTTTCATTGAGAAAAATACATACTAATTTTTCATAATTATGTCATAGAATTAGTGTAAAAAACAAATTAATAATTTGATATAAACTTTAAGATAATCCTGTTTATTAATTCCATTATTACAAGCATGACTTTAAAATACTAATTTTAATATCACAGATTCGTGTATTAAACAAATGTGTATCTCTAATCTTTTAGTTTGGACATCTATATGAAATACTTCTAAATTATCTTAAAGAGGTCTTTGAAGCTTATCCTATGGGAAACATTGACATTTCATATTTTATTCTGAATTCTAATCTTTTATATTTCTAGAAGATTGGACCCACCTGTGAAATGATTTTCTGGCTCCTCTGATTTCAAATGGCAATTTGCCAAGACAAAAAGTGGTTGAAGAGAGATCCATTGAACATAGAAATGTAGCTTATAATAATACAAAATATAAAGCAAAAAATAGGAACTCCCTCAAAGCTTATTTGACCATGAGGCTAATTTATCAGATATGCAAAAAGTTTTGGGCCTTTTATGCAAATAGGCAGGCTGTGTCTTTCCAAGGTAATTACAGAGCAATTTTCCTGACTACTCTCATTTAGATCCTTTGGTCACTTCATAGGAAATAAATTATGCCATTTAGACACATAACTGATTTTGAAATGTCATTTTTTCTAGGAAAAAAATATCTTTGCATATCTTAACTTATTCTGTCTTCTCTCTTATGCTTTTCCACTCTCCAAACAGCTATGAGTTATTTTCTCTGTCATGAAGATCCCTCTACTTGTAGGTATCAGGCTTCATTTTGCCTCTTGCCCTTATTTACATCTTCAACCTGAGTCTTAAAATGTGTATATATAATTAGCTAAACACAGCTTTTTCAACTCTGCTGTTGCCCCAACTTTATCTTTTTCACAGTACTCAGGTCCAAAAGTATTTGTTACTGAGCATTAGGATCTTGAGTATTCAGTATCCCAAATATGTATACCAAATAAACCAAGGACCAGAATTTAAAAACCTGTCTGAAAAAAGAGGGAGGGGAAAAAAAGAAAGAGTAATCTATACACCCAAATGGAGAGCTGGCTTCTTTTGAGAATTTAACCCCAACTGTAGATGGTCTGCTCTTGACAATATAACCATGTTTGTTAAATGATCTAAAATATCATAGTATCATAAAATCTCATTCTTTGATTATGAAATGCCATGTGAATGTAAATTTCTCTGAAACAGTTTTATTTACATTTCACAAAGGCTTAAACAAAAGATGTAATAGCTACAATCCAAATTGCTGGAATGGGGCCTATTCAGAGAAGAGGACCTTGTCCCAAGTTTTCTGTCTGACTGCATACATGATCTTGATGCAATGAATCAATATCTCATTATGGGACAAAGTTCTCCAAGATAAATTCTGAAGCACAGAGAAATTAGTGTTAAAAATAACAGTTTTTTCTTTTTCTTTTTTTTTAAAGCTTTGTTTAGAGTTATATGTTGAAACAACACAAGGTGTTGTTTCAGGTGACTGAACAGGATGTCACATTCCTGTGAAACAATGCATGACTTGTCTTAATGTCTTAATACTGCTGGATCTGTAACGAACACTTCTGGAGTCCCACTCGAGAGCTGATTTAATATCAAGTTAATTCATGTTGATGGCTACTGCCTATTAGTCACCACTTCCAAAAGGAATGACAGCGACTGGATACTTCAAAAGAAATACTGCGGCTGATGATTTGCATTATGAAAAATGTCAACATCAGATCTATTTCGGTATCCTTGAGAATCTGAGCTTTGAGAAAATGACATGTAGAGTTCAGTGCTGAGGGTGCATGCCTGGGCACAGGGAGCCCGGGTTCTACTTGGAGGACCCAGGTAGCCCTCCTCTATTTCACAGTAGAAAAGTCTTGACTGGCAAAAGCCGTATTTGGAAAGCAAGCCATGAATTCCTCCCTCTGATGTGGCTGGAGTTATGACATCACATAGATTTCTGCTCCATGATGAGCCTGCACCCCTTGTTTCCCGGGTATCTTCATTATTTAAGAGAAAGCTTCAGTGAAAGGGCTGGAGGGTGGATGCCTCTTTCAGCAGGAGGCTGTAGGGTAATGCATGGTGCCTAGTGGACGGAATTCATAGGTTGAAATCTCCTACACATCCCACGCCATCCAATGATTGCTCTAGGCATTGGAATTTGTAGCAAAGAATGGCAGGTCCCCCACCCACCTCATCCTCAGCTGATGCTGCCCAGCTCCAGACAGAAGAGGGTCTGGGGAAAGGCAGAAGTGGCGCCGTGGGTCACAAATGAGTTGAAAGGACAATAGCTTAATGGGCAAGGATTGACAGGATAAAATGAGACTTTTGAGAATTGTCATCTTAGGTTTAGCAACTGCAACAATACTTAAGTAGGACTAAGAATTCCAAGTTAAGATCTTTTCTTTTTTACTTCGGTTATCACCTTTTGACTTTATTAATGAACTTACTCCTGGAGTATGGGTTAGGCATAGGGCAATGAATTATCCCAGGCAACTATTTTTTCTTGGGTACCAAAGCTTACTAAAGAGCATGGATTACCAGTTCTTCTAATGTATATACCTATATAAAATGTCTCAAAACAGCCAGTATCTAGCAATGCCTTATTATTACTGTTAAAATATTAGTTTCTTTCATCCTCTGGTCTTCAGATAATGTTTCTGGTTGAACTTATTGAAACCTTTTCGTGTGGCTTATTAGAAGTGATGTATTGAATTATCTGTTTAAGAGTTCTTATAGAGTGGTTGAATAAATTTTGTAGTGGAATAAGGTGTGAAGATGTTTTACTGCCCGTGAATGTGAGTGATATTTGATTAGGAGGCGACAATTCACCAAGGAATTTGAATGGAGCGATGTCAAGATATACATAGGGGTTAACTTAGGAAGGTCCCTGGAAATGGATGGAAAAAAAAGGTTTAGTTATGGAGTATAAGTAGCTAAAAATTTAGAACACTGTAGACTCAACAACTTGCTAAATTTAAAATATAGTTTAAAGTCATATTCATGCTATGATGCTGCTAAAACCTGAGAAGATCAATAAGGGAGGAAAGTATCTTTCAGGAGATCAGTGCTCTTTCATGGAATTTTGGGCATTAAAAGGTTCTGTAGGTTTCAAAGATATCTCTTAAAATATGTTACAGAAGGAAATGAGTCACTCTTCTGTCTCAGGGGAGTGGTTGCTTAGACTGATATCAGGGGAGGATTAAGCAAAAGAATAAGGTTTGTGGAGGAAGAAGTTTGTAATAACTTTGTAAAATAATAAACAAAAATCGATCCCATTTCCCCATCATCCTTTCCTCCTCCTCTCTCACCGACCCCCTTTCAGCACGTGACAGCTGTAGAAATGTGATTTCAAGATACAAAATTCGTTATGGTTAGGCAAATGAAAGTATTTTAGAACCTGATTTTGGTATTAGTACTTAGATATGCAAAGGGCATCACACTATTTTTAGTATGGCACTTTCAGGCAAGTAATTCGAGCCAAACGTGCAAGATGCTGAGTGCTGTGGAGGAGGTCCTGAGCAAACTCCCTTCCTGCTTTCCTTCCCGCAGCCGCACAAAATATTGTGGATGTGCAGTGATCAAGGAGTCTATAAGCCACTGTAACATAAAAAAGGAGAGCAGACTGTAATTAATTATCTTTTGGCTTCCACGCTGATAATGAGATGTAGTTACTTCTTTGTCGCTATTGTACTTTTTGTAACGCTTTCTTAGAGAACTCCCTTAGAGAATTTCCCCCAGGAAATAAAAAAAGAGGATTTTGCTTCTGCCCTCTGTGCATCAGTTGTCAAATTCAAGGATGCCTGCCAACGCAGCTCAGCCTTTTGTAGGCAGAAATTCATTTTCAAACAATGCTTTCCAATTCCTAGCTAATCTGTTGTATGTTATTCAAACCTCCAATGTATGTGATTTCACAAGGATCAACATAGCCAAGTACACAGAAGCCTTGAGCTGGCACGTCAAACAAAATGTTCTCTGTTGGAAGTGAACATGATTTCATAGTGATTGAATAATTAGTGTTCTGAGTGTTTGCGTCTGAGGTTTTGCAGTGTATTCCAAAGCCTAATTTTACAAATGCGTCCTAACGCTTCCTGATTATGACTATAGAACAGCTGCTTTGTGTAAATTAACAGCAAGTGTAAAAGCCTAGCCCTAGTTTAAGTCAGCTGCGTAAATCTCTGGAGTTTCTTTGGTTTGAGAATTTTTCGCCTCTCCTTCAGGATACAGTGTGACTTTCATTCCTATCGATTCCAATAATGAATTAGGTTTTAAACTTGCAGTGAAGTCGGTGGCTATGCAGGGCCTCTTGACATTTTCCTCTTTGCTAAACCTGGGCCAAGATCACACAGACGTTACATGGTCTGCCAGTTTCTTGTAACATCAGTGAAATCCAGCAGTCTTTCAAGAAAACCTCCTAAAAAAAGCTCATGACAGAGATGGCTGGGGAGCTGGTAGCCTTCCTCTTTTACAGTAGCTGGTGAGTCAAAACAAGATCAGAGAAGTTATAGCATTATTCGTTACCTGGTCTTGGAGCTTAAATTCACAACTCTCTGTTTGTCACCCGGACATTTTGTTTCAGGAGGCTTAGCTGCTCTGGGTGCAAGGCCAACAAGACTAGACCCTTTACATGCTGGACGGCCGAAAGTGTCACAACAAAGTTATAAAAGTCAGTGAGAGCAGGCTGTTACACCAAACTCTGCTTTGTAAAGTATTACTATGGTACATGATAGAGTACCCCTTTTCAGTGTAAATCTTTCTCAAGCCAGCCACCCAACCCTCCCTTTCACAAAAGAGTAAATGGAGGCTACGTCTTTCCCTTTCTGCCTTGGGGAAGGGCAGGCATGATGGAAGCAGAGAGGGACAGGACTCCTTTAATGAGCTTTAATGTCAGTATTTTATCCCCTCTGCATTTCACCCACTAACTTGCAAAAGCGTCACTCCCTGGTCAAGCTAAGCTGGTATGTGCAGTGCCCAAGTTCATCTCATTCAGGCAGTGGGGCTTCTCAGATGATGCAGGGAAGCAGGATTTGGCATTGAATTTATGATCATTATAAATGGATTATGCACCTTGGGCTAGTCTGATGAAAATGCATAAAAAGGATCTAGAAGCTCCTGTTATACCAAGCACTTATTTTGCTTTACCTCTTTAAAGAAATGAATATTTTGTTATTGTGAACCGTGATAAATGGGATAGTGTTAAAAGTAAGGTTTTCTCCATCAGTAAAAAGACAAAATTCGAGAAAGACAAGTAAAGTGATTTGTGCAGTGAAAAGGCTGTTCCTAGACCACCTGAAAGAAACTTTCAAGCCCTTTCTTCGGCTTATGACATTTTAATAGATACTTGTTAAATACTGCAATTCATGCAATCAAGTTTCAAGCCTTTGAAACTTGCGCTATATGTTGAAATTGATGTCAAGCATTCAATCAGAGGAGAAACTTATGCATCAAACTCGGTAGGTCTTAGATCCCAGCACAGCCCTTCCTTGCTGGAGTGCACTGAGGTTTGGTCCCTGGAGCTTCACGCTGGTGCTGCGATCACCCAACCTTGCTGCGATCAGGGCAGCGTGAAGCCCACAGGGCTGCTGTGAGACGAGAGTCCCCACTCCTCTCCAGATGCATCTTCAGGGTGCTAGCACATGGGGAATAACTCAGTTTTCTCGCTGTTACAACGGTCCTCTCCTTTGATTATTTGTGTTACAGTAGCACCTAGAGGAATCGGGCATAGAGGGGCCCCATTAGCCAACCTTGCGCTTCCTATGGCTGAGCTAGAATGCAAAGCAATCTCTTGGGCATGAGAACCATTTTTTAATTAAGCAGTTAGAATTCTGCATTATTTGAGGATCATTCAGCTTCTTCTAATCCTTATTTGATTTAGCTTTATTTCACTAATGTACATTTTGCTGCTTGTTGTTATCTTTCTCTTTGAATCTGCTTAGAAATCCATTTAGTCTGGGTAATTGCTCCTTCACAAGGCACTTCTTAGTAATGTTCAGCACAATGATCTCATGTCAAAAAATGAAGTTAAAATAAAGCGATTGTCATGATAAACTCTTTTTTTAATAAAGAGAAGAATTAAAATCTACTATTTGTTCCTGTTTCTGATTATCCTCCATTACAGATAATGAATTAATGTGAATAAAAGTTAAGTGTCATGCTAAAGGGAACTCGAACACTCATCAATAATATCAGAAACCACAATCTTCTTTAGTTCTACATATTGCTGCACTCGGAACTCAGTTGTCTGATTACAAGAAAGAAAAGGAAGCATCAATATTGCTACTGAAGTCTTGAAAGTCATTTTATTCCCAAATTCACAGCATTACCGATGTACCTGCATATCTTGAGTGTACAGTTCCTTTATCAGAATAATACCTCTTCAGTGAACCAAAGGAATTTGAAGGTACTGCCTCAGACTTTTTCTATTTGAATGCCTTTTACGTTGTTAAAAAATAAAAATTAAAAATACCAACAACTTTTATTAGACTGATGGTTCCACTGCTTCTCATTTATGTCCGAAAAATAGAGCCTTGATTCGCAGACTTCTGTGCCAATGGCAGTAAAAGCAGTGGCATATACTGCAGGATGATTTCCCCTCACGGTAGATGAATAGGCAGCTCCTGACTCCACTGAACTCATAGATTCAGGGTTGATAATACCAGCCTGCATCACATTTTCGTCAGCACGTTAATCTCTAATTTTAGAAGAGAGCTGCTGGTCTTGAGCAAAGGTGTGTGGAAAAGGGGGCACAATCTGGCGTACATTGCTTGTTCTGGCTGGCGTTTGTTTCATCCTGTGTTTCTGTACAGATATGTAGAAGTTTATGCTGGGGAATGAAAAATCGAAGCCATTAAGAATATGGTTTGCAGGATTTTGTTAACAAGTGGCTTAAACCACATTTTAACAAAGCATCCTAGTCCTGATTAGAAATTAATGATTTCTTTAGGTTCATCCATGGGTCCAGGTTTCTGTGATTGAGATAAGGTCTTACTCTGAAATGTACTATTTTAAAGGAATCTGGGTAGATTGAGACTGACTAATTTATTATGTCATTTGCTGAATGTCGCTAGTTTGAAGATGTGATTTCTTTACAGTAATCATGACAATGCAGTATGCCATAGGAAACCTCCAGTAGTAACAGTGAAGATGAATAAGAGATGGGCGCTCATTTTTGAAGGTGGCAGCTCACAGAGTTCAACTCCTATCAGTTGCATCTGCGATACCATATGTATTTGTTGCCTTTAAAAATCTGTTTGCTGCCACTGTGGGTCAATAAAGATTCACAGGATTTCAAGTTGGCCACAGAGACCTGGTAGGTTGACCTTAGACAGGGAGAGCTCGGGAAGGGAATAATGGCACTTCCCACAACCGACTGCCTAGAAAACTCCTGTTCATGTTGCTGCACTCAAGATGTAAATCTGCCTCTGTTCTGGTACATGAAATGTAAATAAAACCAACATTAATGGTCTCTAAAAATTTAATATTAAACAACACTGGCACAAACATTTGACTTATGCTTGTAAAAGCCTGACATGGAGTGGGAAGGATTGATTTTTCTCTGTTTCCCCTTTTTTGTTAGTTTTTGCTTGTTTGTTTGTTTTTTTGCTGTGGTGTTACTCATGCATCATTCTGGGAGGAGAAGCAGTCAACTATCCTTAAATAAGAGAGGTTTGTTAATACAGCCTGCATCTGATGCTAACAAGCCTGACAGGACCCTGTTTTTTATAAGTGTTCTTAGCTCGGAAAAATGATGGCAAAAGTGTCATGATTCAGACCTCGGCTGAATTTCTTAGGTCATTATCAGCTTAGTTTCAGGACATTTTACAATACAGAGCAAGGTAGGTATTAATGCCTGTGGTCAATGGTCTTCTTGTAATAGACAAAGTGCTACATGATAGTTTCATGGGAAGACTGATGCTGCTGTCTCTGAGCTGTTGCTGACTCATCCGTGGCATCTAATGGATGCATTTCCCTGAATTAAATCCTGCTTCCACTTCCATAAATATGGCTGAACTAAAAGATACCTTTTAAGAAACATCCTGTCTTCATCTTAATGTCACTTACTCCAATGGTTAATTACTCTTACTGTTAAACATTTGCATCTTATTTCTAGCTGAAAAGTGTCTGGTGTCAGATTCCTGTTATAGCTTATTATCCTTGTTTTGTTTTTTCCAAAAGCTGGTTTTATTTTAGAAGTTTTGAAATTAAACTAGCTTTCACTTTTCTTCAGTAAGATTTTCCTGGTAACATCACCAACCTTTTCACCAGAATATTTCTTTTCCCATTCACCATGTTTCTTTTTACGGTAAGGAAGCATCTTAGAATTGTTAAAACATTTTTAAATTATTGTATTATTTCAAATAATGGTAATGCTTTAGCTTTGATGTTCCAAAGGTGTAAGGAAGACATGGTTTGCAGGGTATGGTCATATGTTTTATTGGGCCAATTAATAAAGATTAAGCGGAAATCCCAAACACAAGTACAGGCTGGGCAGAGAGTGGCTCGAGATCAGCCCTGAGGAGAAGGACTTGGGGGTACTGGTGGATGAGAAACTCAACATGAGTTGGCAATGTGCTCTTGCAGCCCAGAAAGCCAACTGTATCCTGGGCTGCATCAAAAGAAGC
>Ga0181612_142443_pt1 | contig 10936 bp, 9 predicted proteins | sample HoacroProtozoa21_FD_119630 | JGI IMG/M metagenome (GOLD analysis project Ga0181612, IMG submission 119630) | Hoatzin crop microbial communities from Cojedes, Venezuel. Combined Assembly of Gp0051906, Gp0051904, Gp0051908 | reverse complement strand
GGCGTTGGGTGTCCATCCGTCCCGCTGGCGTTGGGCGTCCGTCCCGCTGGCGTTGGGCGTCCGTCCCGCTGGCGTTGGGCGTCTCACCCGAGCACAGCACCGCCTGTTCCTGTTTGGGCCACGGCCGCTCGCTCCCGGCCTCGGGGCCTGCTGTGCAGAGAGCTGACGAAGCTCGGCGCAGCAGCCGGCAGCGCTCCTCCGTCGTGCGGTTAAGAAAACGCGGAGGTCCTCGGCGGCTCACGAGATCCAGCCCGGACCCAGCTGTCCTCGCTGGGGCAGGCACCCGGGGTGGACCTACACCAACCCACAGCGTTCACAGACTGTGAACCAGTGCTCCTCGCTGACCCAGAGCCATTCAGTTACTTAAAGCAGCACTGACGATTTTGCCTTTCTGCGTTCCTGCTCTTGGGCCGTATTTTTAAGCTTTTCCAAGCAGTCACCGTGGCTAGAAATGCACTCTTACTTTCTGAGATTTAGGGTCCCTTTTACGTGACTCCAAGGGCCCAGGCTTTAAGGCAAAATATCATAATGAAAGTGAAAGTAGCTGAACACCTAAGATTTCAGGTAGGGCAAAGGGCAGTTTAACGTTTTGGCAAATGGGTATTAGAGCCTGTGTTAAAAGCAGCTAAAAGTACAAGAGCAGCATCTGAGCTGTCAAGGGGATTGTCAGAGAAAAACGACAAACGACAGCAAGTTCCCAGGAAGGAAGCAGGACTGTATCAGTTGGCTGTTTGAGCTCGGCGGTGGGTGGAAAGGGGTTGTCGCTGATCCGATGGTAGATAAGATAGTATGGCTGCTATGCTCCTGCCACCTCAAAATAATGAGTCACACTTCAAAGCAGTGTATTCTAGAAAAATGTGCTATTGTGTTCCTCTCTTCGTGATGCTTTCTGCATCGCTACGCCGTACTTGTGTTTTTCAGTTCTTTCCCTGCTTCAAGGAGATCTGGAAGCAGAGGTTTTCGTCCAAATGAAACCCGTGATGCTGAGATAATGCAGTGACTCCAGGACCTGGGGCTGCAGAAGCGAGAGGGCATGCCGTGAAGTTCAGAGGGAGAATGGCGAGAGTTGGCCCACACTCCAGTGCTAGCCTAGGAAGGAAAAGATTGCATTTAAAAACCCCTCGCTTGTTGATGAGGGGGTTGAAAAAATGCCACGTTGGTAGTTTTATTTGTGCAGAAATCTAGAAGATGGCTACAGGACATTTTGGAAGAAAAAGAATGAAAAAGTTAGGCGATGGTCTGACGCTATGAACCTCAGCCTTCTTCCCAGGTGCTCACTCTTTTGCATGAGAGTTCACGTGAAAGGTTAATCAAAATACGCTTTTCCATTTTTAAGTCAGACATGTATAGAAATGCAATTTCTGAGAACTGGAGTCACAGTAATAAAGCTTTTTTTTTTTGTTCCCAAACTGCAATGTCTTATCACAGGCAAGGACCACTGTAATTAAGCTGCTGGTTTCTGCTGTAGGCCTTCTGTTTTTTGTGCAGAGCTTCTGCTTGCAAAGCGGTTGTTTTTCTCCCCTGCAGTTTGAGGAATCCGTCTCAGCTTTTTGAATACCAGTGCAGCAGTACTAGAAAATTCCCTTGCATTTTTGTTACTCAGAGTGCAGGAAAAAAGGCGCTTTTTTCCCCCAAAAGCTTTGGCCTGACATCTGTAACTCTTGAAAAGTGTCACCCAGCTTCTTGGGACTGATCGAAAAGGCTGTGCAAAACACCTGCCAACACATTTTCCTCACTTCTGTGTTCAGTTTCAAAATTTGGTGAAATTTCAAGTTTGAAAAAATTTTGACCCCCCGCTCTGTGATCCAGTTGCATTGGTTTGATTTGTTAAATAAATCCTAATGTGTGTGTGTTTGTCTCTTTTTTTTGTTTGTTTTGTTTTTATGAACAGGGACTGTGGAGAATTAATTGCCGTTTTGGAAATTTATCCTGTTTTTAAACCGGACTGCATCGGCAAAATGCCTGCTCCAGCTCCAGAACCGTGGGACTACATCCCGGAAGAAATCCTCATCCAGATTTTCTGTTATCTTCCTCTTCGCGATAGATACGCAGTCTTCCAGGTGTGCAGACAGTGGGCTGCAGCTGTTGCTTCCAGCTCTGTTTGGCATTTCACAGAGATCAGGTGAGAGGGGTCGGTTTCTAACGTCCGAGCATCTTTGCAGGCCTAACGAGAGCGTTGTTCCCAGTTCATGTCAGACATTTACACCACTCTGCTATGACATGACTGACATTAATTTTGATTTCTGTGGGTGATGATATTATTTTAAATGACTAGCACCTCTTCATATACTAGAGAAAATTGTGTTATGTGCTGGGTTTTTTCAGTTGCTGATGAAGTTTTGGATTTTATGGGAAATACTACATTCTTAGATACGTTGTTCCGAGTTGCCATTTGAAAATGAGACAAGTTAGACTTGTCGTGACATTTACTTCTCTGATGGGTCTTTCCGAGGACTGACTCTTCTCACCTCCTGCCTCCTTCAGTGTTTGGCCGTACAGCGACTCTCCAGGCATCAAGTGTGGAGAAACATCTGGGGAATCTGTTGATGTCTGCAGAAACACTAGTAAAGGAGAGTAGCTGCTTAGCGGTTGCTCAGCTCGGCGTTCACAGTGACTAAAGAGTTTCTTTTACCCTTCCAGCTGTGATTCAGAGGAAGAGGAAGGCATGCTGCAGAGCCTGCTCCAGTTCCTCAGCCAAATCAAACACCTGAAGATTGTGTTTGACCAGTCCAAGGAGGTCAACCGGAAGAATGTGACACGTATCTTGGATGTGTTGGCAAAACAGAACCACAAACTGCAGCAGCTGTGCATTGTGTGCCACGGGGAGAACCCCTATTTCTACTCTGGCCAGGACATCCTGCAGAGCATACGGAATATATGTAACGCCAAAAACCAGATAGACCTTCAGCATATTGATTTTCGAAAAATGCCCTTCACTCTCGATGATGAGCTTGTGGAACTCTTAGCTACCACCAACCCCAACTTGCACACTTTGTTCATCAACAACCGCACCCTGGTATGCAACGTGGCACCAGACACCGTCAGGAAAGTTCTCAGAGCATGCCCCAAACTCTCAGCCTTGGGGGTTTACTATGCCAGTTTGTCTGACGATGTATTTCGAGAACTGCTCAAGCCTGAAAGAACACCTTTCATCCATTTAGACATTTTCTGTGAGCGCCTGGACAAATATATACCAGTCATCTGAGAAGAGCTCTGGGCTGCTGTAAGTAGAAAGCATCCTCAACTCTGTGTAGACCTAGAGTTTGATCATACGGTCCCTGCCTGCAAAATACCACGGATCCTAAAGCTGAACATACCTGTGAGCACGCTGCAACTGAATACCTATAATTACATGGTAAATCAGATTAGGTTTGTCACCCAGAGCTACAGCAGTACCTTAAAGAAGCTGACGCTGCAAACCACGTCCTCGGAGGACTTAAATTCCTCGCTAGTAGATCTGGCCAGGCAGTGCAGAAATCTGTTGGAGATCCACTGCTACTGTGTGGTCAGCCAGGAGGTGGTAGAAGCGTTCCTCACGCACTGCCCCAGTCTGAAACAATACACTCTGAAGGTCACCAAGGAACGGCACCCCTGGAAACCAGTAAGAGTTCCGTGACCAGCTCCTGCTGACTGCCTGGGGAAGTCGTGAGGATCTGCAAGAGGACAGGGAAAGAAGATTTAGGTCTACGAGGAAAGTGCTGCAAAATGCCCTCTGCACTCACTGAGAACGTGCTGCTCACCAGCACTGGCTGTTACGTATGATGCACACCCATCCTGCAGACCAAGCATTTACACTCAAATGTGGTAGACAAAGGGTTGTACAGACAAGTAGAACTTCCCCCCCTCCCCTTATTTTCTTTACTGGCGGTATATAGGGCAGGTCTTTTTTCTTCTTTGCTTCTTTATTTAGCCGGAATGCTGGATTTACCCTTTGTGGGTTTTTACTGCAGACTTCAGCAAAATTTGATTTTGATTTTCCATTTTAAAAGCAGCTCAAAGTCAAGCACACTGTGTCAGGTGTCCAGTAACTACTGAAATAGTTAAGGAAGTAGAAGCTTCAATGCGGACGTTTCTGCCCAGTGGAGTACTTAGCCATGCAGATTCAGTGAGCTACAGCAACAAACTGTGGTCATCCGATGGAATATCCGCTCTAACCTTGATAATTCCTCTTTTGGTATTCCAGTAGTGGTGAACTCCCCTGTTATCCCGTTGTTGGGTAGCTTCCAGCTTGGAGGGATAGAACAGGAGCTGAATTACGTTAGGAAATACAAGCAGGAGAAAAAGCACTTAAGGAAAAGCGTTGACAAGGTGGTAATAAAAGGCACATGGCCTGCAAATTCCCTTGTCCATCTTGCCTTTCTGTTGCTCAGGAAGGCAGATTTCCAGGTAAGAATTCAAATGCCTTTTGCAAAGACCTTTGTTTTCATTACGTTGTTGGTGTCCCTTAGGAGAATCAGGAGTGTTAACAGGTTTTGCATCTGGTATCTGCATTCACGTGGACATTATCTTCTGTCTATCTGAATGAGGATACGTGTGTGTTGGTCTGTTGTACCAAAGATTGTGGTGAGTATTATTTGAAAAGCAGTTTGTGAGTTGAAATGATCCTGGCATAAAGCTACACCGCGAGCACCTATTTAGAGCTATCTAAAGCATTTATAATAACAATAGTAATAAAGCATATTGTCATCTAGATTCTATGTGTAGCTGGTGTCATCACTTTCTCTTCTTACCTAAAAGCCCAATCCATTTCTCTTGACAAACAACATGAGATCTGTAGCCAAACCAACTTACAATTCTGACTTTTCAAAACCTTGCCAAAGCTGCGCAGCCCTGAGGTCTGGCCAGCCCTTGTTCGTCTGTGCCAGCCAATATTTAGGACAAGAAAATTCCAATAGAACAATTTGGGTGCCTTCACAAACGTGGCATTGCTGTGCCTGGGCGCCCTGCAGACCCTCAGCAGGTGGGTTCACTCCGGTGACTTGCTAACTTCCCAGCATAAGGTGCACAGCACGTGTTCCCTTTGCATGACACTGCGTATTTATTCACGGCTCTGTGAGATCAGCTGCGGTGCATTTTCATTCTGTGTATTGTTCTCTGGGGCTGGTGATGCCATCGCATTGTGCTGAGTTTTTAAGAGTGCAAGCAGCACTGCTGATGTGACTCCCTGGGAGCCTACTTTTCCGCTGGCCCGGGATAAAATTCGGCGGTTCATTCTCTGTCGGACGCACACGCGTGCAGGGAGGCAGGCACGCCGAGAGCAATGGGGTTAGCGTAGCTGGGACGCTGGAAAACTATGCAGGATTCACCCAGCTCTCTGGCGATGGACGGGTACTCCAGCAACGTGCCAGCCTTCCTAACCAAACTCTGGACGCTGGTGGAAGATCCGGAGACGAACCATCTCATCTGCTGGAGTGCTGTAAGTACAGCCAGTATCGGGCGTCACTGAGTGCCCGGGTGCGAGGCCCGAGACCTGCGTCACGCAGCAGCTCCCCTTTGCTTGACACGGGCTGGCCAGCTGACCGGGGGAGCGGAAGGGATGAAGGCTTGCTCGGGGGGGGCCTTTTGGAGACACTTGATGCTATTTCGATGCAATAGTGTGGCTTTTCTGTTTCAACGGGACAACTGGTTTGGGAATGTTTTACAAACAACATTTACACATTTCACTTCAAGCATCTTAAAGGCTGGCTAATATTGAATCTTCTAAACATTCAGGCTCTTAAAGAGAGAGAGGTTTTTCACTTTGCTTCAATCTTGTAGAAAAAAAAAAAAAATTCCACTGCTGTTTGTACTATCATCTCACATGTGTTTCTTAGCCTTTCACAAATGCCTTGGGAGAAGGCAGCAGATAAAGAGCATTCAGACCTCAGGCTAAAACCTGTAGTTTAAACAGAGCTCAGGCTGGCACCCTGAGTCACTCACATTTTGGAAGAGCTTTACTTCATTTTTGCCACGAGTCTGTGTGATGATCATGGCGATGTGTGTATGTTTTGTCTGCACAGCTTCATAGGGATAGATTGCTTTGCTCTGGCTCCTTATTTGTCACTGAGGCATTGCTATACTAAGTGCAATCAGAGAATTAAAATTATTTTTTTGTCCCCTTCCTACAGCATTTTGATACCACATTGCGTTTTTGACCTAAGACTTGCTGCAAATAATGAGATTTGTGTTCAGCAGGGAGTTATCAGATGAGTTGTGTGCCTAAATTTATTCTCCAAAATCAAGAATCTATAACAAAAGTAGAGTTAAAGGGGGGAAAAGTCTAAAACAGCCTTTCTGTCATGTGTTTGTGTCCAGCAGAGTTTTCATTCAAAAACTGAGATAGGATTTGAGCTGCATTGTTATCCAAGGCGATGGTTGCTTTCTGATGTTGGTATTATATGGCCATGAAAAACTGAGAACCACGAAGTTTTGGTATCACATGTTTTAACTAAGGACTTTCAAATTAGGAAGGATTTTCTAACATGTATAAATAGCCCCCTCTCTGTTACATTTACAAGGTTATTTTTGACTGCCCACCACCACCACGCTCTGCTTTCCTTTAACCTAACATAGGCTACAGCCACATTCTTGGGAGGTTTTGGTAAGGCTTTTATGTGTCTAAGCTTCCCACGTTCTCCATCATTATTGTTGGAGCTGAGAAATTGTGCGCATGCCTAAGATCTCTGGACGTAATCAGAACTCTTAGAAAATAGGACCTATAAGGACCTATGAGCTGTTTCTTAGCATGAAGGAGAAGAGATGGAGAGGAAACATGGTAATGGTTTATATATGCACTAAACGCTGTTGTAAGGTGGAAAGGAAAAGTCTACTGTCTGTGTCCATGGCACATCGGACGAGAAGTAACTAAATAAATGTTTGAAATGGAAGATGCAGTTAGGAAGAACTCCTAGCAAATTGCTGGAGTAGCTTGCCTGGACAAGGGCACAGGGTGTCTGTCACCATGGGTCTGTCAAAACCGGTTAAGATAAGCATCTGCCAAGACTGACATGCTGCAGAGTGAATTTTGCCTTGGGCAGAGAAGTATCTCCCAGCCTGTGCTCCCATGAAGTAAGCCAAGCAAGACACAGCTGCTGCCTGGGAACAAGCAGGCACATGCACGGTTCATCAGTGAACACACAGTAACTCCAAAGTCTCTTGTGTTTGTAGGAACCCTTTTGGGTGCACCAGCTTCTGAGAACGTTGCAGCCCTGAACTCAAAGGAATGACCTCTCAAGAGAGGCCGTAAGGAGATGTTCAGGTACACGAGACCCTCATGTTTCTCATTTTACATCAGCCTGCCCAGCCTGGGATGCACAGCCATCTCCCAGAGAGAGTGAGTGGGCAGAAGCACAAGGGACACAGCATAAACCAGCTCTGGCCCCAGAACAGCGTTTGCAGTGTTGGGAAAGCCTGGTCCCGGCTGTCATGTCTGCAAGCTCAGTCTACGAGGATGATTTCAGCGTACGGATTAGTAGTGAATCCCTTAAGCACTTGACCAACCTTTGCTTCTGCTGCATGGGGTAAAGGATGGTAGGAAAGACTCTGGTGACAGTCAAAGGGCACTGTCAAGGCAAACAGTCATGTTCAGTGTCTGCTGCAGGGAACAAGGAGCAAGAAGTACAGCTGACCTAAAGTGGTGTGTTTGTGAGCGTGCAGGGTGAATTGTTAGAGCTGACAAATGAGCCAGAGCACAGAGGGAACTGGCACCTTTTGGTGATGGGAATGTGGTGGCAATGAGTAGGGCAGCAGGGTTTGCCAGCTGGCTGTTTTCTGGTGGCCATGGGCAGGCTACTGGCACACGCCGGCCCCTCTTTAGTCACTGAGCTTTCTCGTGGTTGTGATTCCACTCCCATTTTGGAAACTTCCAGGCAGCCCTGAGTGAGCCCGTGCAGCTACGGACCCTGTGATGGGTGCGTGGTAGGACCCGCACATTGCTGGTACGCTCTTACTGCACGCAGAGCCTGAGTGCTCGCTCTTATGAAACACTGTCCTCCTCTGTCAAAAACCACTCTGCTTCGAAATAACCCCCAAGCTGACACACACCCTGACTGCTGGGAATAATGCTCAACACAGCAGGAGGATGCCTGTGGCTGTGCTGGTCTCGGACACCTCGCTGCCAACGTCGTGCAGACCCTGGTGTCTTTAGCTAGCTGTCCCTTGGACACGGCTGCAGCTGAGGTGATGAGTCCCAGATATCTGCCACTCTCTTTGCCCTGGCATAGCTCTCTGCATCTTGCCTGTCCCTGCACAAAGCTGTGGAGAGCTTAGGCTGCACGGCTGGCTGGTTCCCCAGGCAGCTCTTTGCAGCTCTTTCTCTCTCCACAAGCAAAGCCAATGTGAGCCCCTGGGAGATCCCGTTCTCTGCAGGTTTACAAAAAAGCCACGTATGCTTCGAACTCCATGTCTGAAATCATAATTCTTTATTCCTCTGAATTCCTGGTGCTCCGTCCTGATCCAGAGCAGAGATAGGATTTCAGGTGGTCCCCCTGTCCCTGTATCCTGGAGACACTGATCTGCTGAGGTCGGAGATTGAAAAAACGTTGTTTCTAAGTGTTGGTTGCAGATCAGAATTAATTGCTAGTTCTTCTGTCTCTCAAAAAGGTCCCATGCATTGCTGTTTGCAAAATGTTTCCAGGCAGCTTCAGTGCGTTGTATCTCACAGGCGCTCTCTAGACCAGCTTAACTGTCAGCAGGTAGGGGAAGCGCATGGCCTGCAGCCTGTCTGTCTCTGCCAGCGGTCCCGGGCAGTTTGTGTTGTTCTGCAGTCACAGATCCTGGCAATGCAACCCCAGAAATGGATGTTTTATCTGGGTAACATGTGTGTCGCTAGCTTGGACTGTAAAGCATGACTGTTTACATTTTGCAGTTGCGCTTGTGGCTGCGTACTTTCAAAAATAATCAACAGAAGGTGCATAGATATTCTGGGTCAGTGTGGTATCTCCAGGGATGATTTGCTTTATTACCTTGCTCTGTTTTTGTACCGTGTCTCCAGGCAGTGCTCCCTCCGGGACTGCTGTGCTCTGGAGCAGATGGGTCGGAGTTAGACCGATACAAGCAGATTGAGGGATTATAATGGCAATTCCCTCTTTCCAGGACATTCTTCAGACACCAGAGTCTTTCTGTGAGGTCCACGCAAGGGGAGACGATCGCAGGCTACCAGCTAGTTGGATGCAAAAGTCTACAATTACTTTCTCACGTCCAAGGCTCTCAACTAAGCAGTGACAAAGCTTAGTAGAAAACGATCAAAACTGCAGTCGTAGAGGACTGACTGTACCAGAACTGAAGGGAGTACAACTGTCATTGAAGGCTGTTTGTCGCTCTTCTCAGCTTCAGCGAGCACGACTACCCCGCTGTAGGACCCAAGGGGAATTGCCTCCTCCCAGGCCCCTCTCGTGGTCAGGGATGCTCCTCTGACTTCACCTTTGTCCTTATCTCTTTTGCAGAACGGCACCAGCTTCCATGTGTTCGACCAAGGACGCTTTGCCAAAGAGGTGCTGCCCAAGTATTTCAAACACAACAACATGGCCAGCTTCGTCCGGCAGCTGAACATGTGTGAGTCCAAGCCCCAGAGCCCAGGCCATGTGGGTCCTGCAGACACGGGGAGCGACAGAAAGTGCGCGCAGGACAGGAGACGTGAAAGCGAGTTGGGGACAGAGAAGCTGAGATCTCACATATGCGCGGTATCGGGGCATTGTTGGTTTTGCCAAAGAGGACCTGCCTCTGAGATCTCAGGGGAGAGGTTTCCTTGCATTTACCTTAGATTCCAGCATGAAGTTTCTACACTGTAAGATGTGAGCTAAGAATTTTCAGCTACCAGGTTTTCTGCTGCCCGTGCATCAGTTTGATGACAGATTGTTATTTCTTTTCCATTTTATTCTGTATGGGGCTTTTTCCAGCAACCTGATACCGTGACGCCTCCCTCAGAAGCTGCTGCTGTTGAGGGTCTCGTGCCCAGAGCTCATCCGTTTCACCAGTCGTCTCGCTCAGAACCAGTTGCAGGCAGTGCTTCTCCTGGCAAACCTTGCCTTGCTTTTCAGACATTTTCACCTCTTCATGGAGGTTTAGGTGTAGTTTTTAGCCACATCTAGACAACGACCATGTTAAATATGGTTCTTTTTCTGATAGTTTTGGGAGCATTGTAAATGACTAATTCACCAAGTTCCTCAGTAAAGTTTTAATTTGCTATTTAGCTATACAGTAGCACTATTGCAAATTTTAGGCCAGCCTTTATATATGGTTTAGAAACCTTCTTAGGACTTCGGAGAAGCACTCAAAGTAGATTTCCAAAGGTGCATGTGGCCCTTTCTTTCCAAAAGTGGCACCTGGTGCTGGTCTGTGCCTTGCAAAAACCTTCCCCTGAATCCCTTTGGCTTGCAGACCAAACCAGAGGTTTCGTAGGAGCCGGGGTTTCAGCTCCTGGCAGATGGACCAACGTGCCCAAGGATTGCCAGCGACGCTCTCGTGGTGTGGGCAGGGGTGGCCAGTGGGATGCACAGGGCCTTCCCTCACGCTGGACTTCTTGTAGATATGGCCCAAAAGTGTGCCCAGCCGCAGGGAGGGGGCACAGCTGCGCCTCAAGCACTGCAGCAGCTCAAAAAGTGGGGGGAGTGAAGAGAAATGTCCTTCAAAGGGATGGGGTGAGAGGCGAGGAGGAAGGCCTGGCTCTGTCGGCCCTTCACCCGCGCCTTCTCCACGCAGATGGCTTCAGGAAGGTGGTGAACATCGAGCAGGGGGGGCTCGTCAAGCCCGAGCGGGACGACACTGAGTTCCAGCACCTCTGCTTCCTGCAGGGCCACGAGCACCTCCTGGAGCACATCAAGAGGAAGGTGAGGGGCGCCGGGCGGGAAGGGAGGGAAGCCTGGGGTGGGAGGGGGGGAAGGCTGAGGGGGGAAGGCGGGAAGGCTGAGGCGGGAAGGCTGAAGGGGAAGGCTGAGGGGGAAGGCTGAGGGGGGAAGGC
>Ga0181612_124205_pt1 | contig 10936 bp, 4 predicted proteins | sample HoacroProtozoa21_FD_119630 | JGI IMG/M metagenome (GOLD analysis project Ga0181612, IMG submission 119630) | Hoatzin crop microbial communities from Cojedes, Venezuel. Combined Assembly of Gp0051906, Gp0051904, Gp0051908 | reverse complement strand
TTGGTGGCTTATGTTGAGCTTTTCATTCACCAGTATCCCCAAGACCTTCTGCTCAGGGCTGCTCTCAATCCCTTCATCCCCCAGCCTGTATTGATAACAGGGATTGCGTTGACCCAGATACTCTTCACTGAAAGGGTTATCAAGCACTGGAACAGGCTGCCCAGGGAAGTGGTTTAGTCACCATCTCTGGTGGTATTCAAAAGATGTGTAGATGTGGCGCTTAGGGAGATGGTTTAGTGGTGGGCTTGATGGTATTAGGTTAATGGTTGAACTTAATGGTCTTGAGGGTCTTTTCCAACCTAAATGATTCTATGATTCTACGAACTGGAAGTAAGAAAGAACTGAAAATGTCTATGCCAATGCATATTCAATCAAATCTGTGCAAATGAAGTGAATACTTCTGTTTATTATTTTGCATATTCTGTGCAGTATTTTGAGAGCTGCATGCTTACCTTAGAGTTAGCATTATAATTGCAGTTAATATAGCAGTAAATAATGCCAAGTCAGGATTGGGCTCTGCCAGGTATTGGTGCTCTGACCAAGTTACTGTTCATCCACTCCATGTATCCTGACCTCTCTGGTGTGGAAATGAGGGTCCACAGATGGGACCTTGGTAGGTGCTTTCTACTTGAAAGATACAGAGCTGAGACGCAGAGCGCACCTTCAGACCTGGTAGCACAGAATCCCTCCACTACCTTCTGAGAACCGCCAGATTTCAGACCCCCTTGTTCAAACATGCCTTGGGAACCAGGGCACAAAGTGCTTCTCTGTGCAGTCATCAGGTGTCTTCACCACCACAGACCCAACAACTACTCCTCCTCAGAAGGGGCAGAAAAGCAAGCCAGTGAGTTCTGGATATATTTGCCTATAATTGGTGCTCTTCCCACAGAGTATGCTTGAATAAACTCACAAACATAGCTGAAGAAAACTGTGAACATATACTCATCTATCAATCTTTAGGAAAAATTAGAATCTAGGTCTAGACTCAATCCTGTTTCACTCTGGTGTGCACTTAAATAAAAATTGAATCCATCCCACACTTTTCAAACAATTCGTAGTACAAACACATTTTAGTTTATTTTTTTTGTAAGTAATCTCTTACCGCATTTATGCAAAACTTCACACTTCTCCCTTAGAACATCACTGCCATGGGATGCAAAATCAGCTAGAATTTCAGGCACAGGAAAGGATCAAATAGCATAACTAATTGCACTTTTATGAAAGACAACAGAACACACGTTCACCAATTTAAGCCTGCAACGCAACCACATTGAAATGCTGAATATCCATTTGAACTACAACCCATTATTGCCCATACACCTTGATAATCCAAGCATAAAAAATTCCCAGAGATGCACAGCACAATCAGAACTTTCTCTGATATGTTCCCTCCACATTTTAAAATTAGTACAAGTAAAATGTGTAAGTAATTTGATGATTGCTTGGGTCTTAGCATTGTTTGTGTTTCAGAGTGGATTATCTGATCTTTTTAGCTGTTTATCTATAGATCTTCTATGAGAGCATTTCTTCTTTCTTCTCTGGTGTTCTCAGTCCAGGCCTTATGTAAGTCCTCTGCTGTAGTTCTCCACTTTTCCATCACCAGTGTTTATTGTTACTGGGTCTCATAATATGTAACCAGAAAATGTGATGCTGCAAAATTATTTAGAATAAGTATTCTTAAAACTTTGTTTGCCCTGTCCTTATACTGAAGAAGACTACATAAGGCTTCTCCTAGTCTAAATATCTGTGTAAAGAGATTCAAGTTGCTCTTTAAATTTCATCTTTTAAACGCTAAATTTGCTTCTTTTATGACAGTCTGTTGCAGCTAAGGAGATTTAGGTTTTCTATCTTTGTTTTTAATCACTATGTTGCTCTGTGAAAATACAGATTCTTAGAAAAAATCCTAGATTTGACCATATCTACACTTTGGATTGATAGGTAGCATTTATATAATACATTTTTCAGGAGGTTATAGAATTGCAAGTTTGGTTTTGGCAGTCTTGGGAATTTGCCATATTCTCTGCTATCAGTAGGTGCACTCTAGTAAACAAAAAAATCCCACGTGATTTGCATTGGTGGTATATGATGCTGAGCGAAATCATACTCACTGCCCTGCCTGAGTTTCCTAATCTGATATCAATCTTCAGAATTAGAGGAAATTCACATTAAAAGATACGGAGCTATTGATGCACTGAACAGAAAGCTAGGTGGTAACATTTACTGGATGCAAATATGACCACGAAAACTGCAGCCACAACCAAAAAAATTTTTCAAAATTTTTCAAAATATGACAACAGTTAGGCTGTGTGGGATAGCTAAATGTCCAGTCGTCATTTCAGCTCACTTAAATCCACTTGGTCAAACTAGGAGAGCTAAATGCAAACTGGCAGTCGCTCCTTCTTCTAGGAAGCAAGTCGATATTTGGTCCATGTGCAGCAGATGCGTATCTAATGCAATAAATATGGTTCTTAAATTTTCTCTATATAAAAGTGAAATCTGCACATATATTTGAGCTCTTTTTTTTTTTGCATTTTGCAAAGAAGGATTTATCCTGTATTCCACATTTGAAAGGCAGACAATTGCTGTAAGTGATTTTGAATATGTTTCGACACTTGTTTATCAGCATAAAAGATCAAAGGTTTGTGAATAAATCCAAAAATTCTGCAATTCAGAAAAGCACAGCTTTCTAACTTCAGAAATCCTCTTGTGGTAAATTCTTGAACTAATATATTTATAATCTATACACTGAAGGTATTCAGCAGACTTATAAAGTTCTCTAAATATTACTAAGCATATTAATCAGCAAGCTTTTGTGATTTCATTGAAATTGAGTCCACTGGGATTTCTCTCATTTTGTGAAGTCAATCTTGTGCTTTTTTTTTTTCCTGTGGTGTTTTAAGGGGTGTCTACTTTGTTAATTTCTCCAGGGCTTTATATCATCCTCCTCCACTGCTTACAAGCAACAAAGAAAAGACAACAGAGACTGAGAAAAACCAGAATGCAAGATGGGTGTTTAAAAATACCTTAGCAGTTCTAGTCAGATCTTTTGTAGCAGTATGGGTATCTTGTTCCACATAAACTGGATTACTCAGCACTTGTGTAAACTAACCTCATACCCCTTCCTTCAGGTTTATACAGCCATTGGTCATACCTCACTTTAATTAGAGTGAGGGTTTTTATGTAATGTGATGCGATGTAATATTTAGTGCATACAAATATTTGGCTAGACAAACATCTGCATTTTCACTTCTGAAATCAATCACAGTCTGAAAAATACTGGAAATGAATGACCCAATGTATATGAGCAAAGTTTCTACAGCCATTTAATGAACAGTGCCTGCTTTCTTAGGTACAGACTGAATATTCTCTCAGATAAATAGGAGCATAGGCTAAAGGATATCGAACCCTCTCACACCTTTGTGTTATTTACCACTTGGCAGAGTAACACCTTTCTCAAAAGACATTCCTTGTGAAACCAGACAAATTTGTCATTGCTAGAAAATGATTAATCAGTTGAGGTCATTAGGGAAAATATGAAGTAGCAGTGAAAAGTTGCTCTGTAAGTTCTGAAACCACATGGAGAAGAACCAGTGAGGGGCAAGCATACTCAACAATGATTACCAAACAGCCAGGCTGAAGGATTTGACTTTCTCTTCCTTCCTTTCCTTTCCTATAAAAAGTTTCATTTTGTAGTAGGAGTGACATGACTGCATCTACGTCAGAAGCCAGTCAGCAGCATTAATGTTCACAAGTTACTTCCCGTGCTAATGTTCTCTTGCCAGGCTGAACTGGTATCTTCATGGGAAATGTACAGTTTAGCCAAGCACTGGAAGCTCGAATGTACTTGGGTTCTTTTGCTTGTGCGCTTTTTATTTGGGTTAGCTCACTGCTGTACATTCTTTATTATTTCAGCAAACTGATATCCAGAGAGCTTTTTTTCTTCTGTTGTAAAGGATCTCAGGATTTTCTTTCTCAAAAGGCTTCCTCTGATTAGCCCAATGGATGTGGAATAAGATCTTTCCATTTTGCTGTTTTCTCTAAGCTTTGTCACTGCAAACCCAGCTGAAGTAAAAGCACTTGTCAGCTTGGCGCGTTGTATGCATTTTGCAACGAACAGGAACAGTCTAGTTTTTTGTCCTCTTTTGAAAATCCAAGAGAGCTTGATTCTGTACATAAAAGCTCTCGCAACAAGCCCACAGATGTCTCTTCTAAGTCTATGCCAAGAGTTTGAGTTAAAAATTTAAACAGAAAAGATTTGGGGCAATATGGATAAAAATTCTGTCATCTCTTTTCACCAACTTTAAAACTCTTTCCCTTTATGATATTATAATCTCTAAACAATATGCAATATTCTTCAAAGATTGCCTTTGCTTTAGCAGCTGCTCTTGGTAACTAAACAAAGATAGATAAAAGAGGTCTTTGGAAAAGCCTTCTCTCTTAGCAAAGAATAAATGTTTTCCTGCTCCCCTTCAAAGACCGTGGGTTCGATATCTAATTCCATTTACATGGGTCACTAACCATTCCGGTTTTGTATTGCACTGTCCAGGTCCCGCGGTAGGTCTCGAAGCAGTTAGCCATTGCAGGGAGGTGCTGCACCGTTCGCCTGGCAGTGCTTCCCTTTGGGTTGGGAACAGCAGCGCTCAGGGTGCCGCGGCAGCAGCCATCGCCCCCAAACCCGGCCCTTCCATTCTTATGTTTGCTAACGGTCGCAACTGCTGTGCTGAGGCTTTAATTAAAGAGGCGATGGGGTTGAAAATCAGCTTCAAATGTGGCCAGTTGGTAATTTGAAGCAGTACAAAGAGATGTTGCCTCTTTAAAGACAGAAGGAAAAAGGAGCTGATGTTTGGATGACTTATAGATACACAGCTTTACAGGGTGAAAGTTCAGCAAATTTTCTTCAGAAACTTATTTATTGGAAAGAAATTAGGATTTTCTCTGTATAATTTTCCTATTTAAAAGTCAGCTTCTTCACTCTTGCTTTTCATTTTTACAAATGCCTTAATTATACAGGTGGGGATATTTCTTCTCCTTGCTGTATTTGAATATATAGGCATGTTTGTAACTGAGAATTTTCTTCTTAGCTGTAATTAGCATATAAGACTATTTCCCAGGTGGACAGTAGAGAGCTGTTCATCTATGCTGATGTAGAATAATGTTTGTGGAATCACATGAAAACACACACATTTTTTGCTGGTTTATGTAGACGTGTAATACTCTATTGTTAATGGGGTATTTTGATTTAACAGACAATGCTGCTATGTTTTAACACTTCGATACATTCAAAAGTAGATCCTGGAAAAAAAATCGTTTTCTTAAATAGCTTACATGGCAGGCAAGTGTATGAGAGTCAATGGAAATCAATACAAAAAGAGACATTTCTACTACCAAGCTTTTGGAAGAGATGTATAGACAGGCTTGTTAATTGGCTTTCAATGGAATCATTTTCAGTGGAACTCATAACTATTCAGTTGTATGTATTGTCAGTCTACTGTAATTTGCCTCAAACTTCCAAACTGTCCACTTTCTACTGAGCATTTTTAAAAGAATTGCATTAATTTGCAACTTTCTGGCAGTTCATGTTCTGCAATCTTCATTTCTCTAGTATCAAATGGCTTTCTGTTTTTAGTGTCATGTGAATAGCCCTAGATTTTTCCAAGCGACATGTTGCAAACAAACGTTAAGAAGTAGCTGATAATTTCTATTCTCCAGCTCAAAATGTTTTAACAGTCTTAATTTTTCAGGCTAGTTCTCAATACACTGCCTCTGAAGTCGTTGCCTGCTTCCTTGTCAAAAAAAGTGGAATAAGCCCTGACATCTGTGTGTTTCTTTTTGCGCTTGTGCCTCTCCAATCAAAGTTAATTATAATTAAACACTGACTATAAAAATGAAAAGGCAGCTGTCCGAAGACATCATCACAATTTTCTGGTTTGGTCAACACTTGCTGTACATATAGCTCACTGGCTGAATTTGATAATGTCCTGCTTAGACAGGTAACTAAATTACCATGGAATATTACACACTTTGATTGTGCTACAGGGGTTATTCCTGCTTTGAATACAGTTTAAATTCAGTGGCAGAACAGTCTAGGGGTGCCTAAAATATATCTGCCAACTCCAGAGATGTCAGCTCAACCTCCATTACCCTGACAACCTTGTGCACGCTATATATAACCACAGTGTGGGATAGCAAGTCCTGCGGCAGGGGAAAGATTTTCACTGGAAACAATTCTATGAAAGCTTTTAGGCAGACAAGCTGGGAACAGCCCTAGATAGAAGCAAGGCTGAATAAAAGCCCAGTTAGAAGCCAGAAAAGATACTCAGACTTAGAAAAATGCTTCCTCTCTTAAATAATGCAGTGTAAAGGCTCTTGAATTTTCAGATGACAGAATAATTTTAACCTATGAAAAACCCAGCCCAATTTTGGATACAGAGAAGTGGTTTTTGGGTGCTATCTTGAATTATATCTATCTCACTAACAAATGGGTGAAATTAATGTTTTTTATAACAATACACAAGGACAATAAGGTAAATAATAATTAAATCATTATGACAAAGTTAACTTAAAACTGTGTTTTTTCAGATATTGAATATTAAGAAAATAGGAGTGGGGCATTAGATCCAACTACCTTTCTGAGTCAGCAGACTCATCTAACCCAGTGTCCTGTCTCTGGCAGTAGCTGATCAAGGTACTTCCACAGACAGTGTAAAAGCAAGTCATACTTGGATCTTTTGCCAGCATACCCTTCCAACAGTCAGCAGCATCAGAACTTCCTACCCCGGATCATAATCTGGATGGTCATGTTTAACTGCCATCAGTACATCTGTTCTTCTTGGTCTCTTACCTATAGTATTATGAATAATGGTTGATCTGCTTCATATAATTTATGATTTCCTTTTTCTTAATTTCAAGCACTCTTTCAGTTGCCTCTCTATTAATTGGAGACTACCTAGTCTCTTTTCTTTGCAGAACTTACTCTGTACCCCCTGGTCAGACTTGTCAGCCTTCTATGATTTTATTACTTGTAACATATAATCGTTTCAGACAGCATAGCAAGAACTGCATACAGTAATTACAGTGTGGGCACACCAAAGATCTAGAAACAGTTTAATATATATTTGTTTATACCCAGACTCCTTTCCCAGTAACTCCCAACAACCTGTTTGTCATCCTGACTGGTACTGGTAACAGCTAAATCAAATCCAGCATTGTATATGTCTGGGATTTTTTCATTAGCTTTAATGTATATTTATTGATAGTGAATTGCAATTGCTGTGTTAGCTGCCACTGGCTAAATCCATTTGATCTTTTTGGACTTTTCTTCAGTTTTTCGTACATAGTTTCAACTTTGACCATGATGAATAATTTTGTGTCATCTGCATGCTTTGGCATCTTTCTGCGAGTTATTGTCTCATGGCACGTGAATAGAATGCAATAAAGCAGATGGAATGAAATGAATGAGACAGATAACCACAATGAGAAGGTGATGGCTATTAGACATGAACACTTTTTTTCTGAAGCAGTCATCTCAAACTACCATTTGCAAAGCCCATTAGTACACTGCATTTTCTTGTCTGTTTTTAAGAGGATTGTAGATCTGAGGAGTTACTTATCGTGGGAACAGGAGCATTACAGAATTAGGTTTTAAACTTTTTTTTCAGCTTGAAAACATGACATAAAAGAAACTGCTACCTATTAAAACAGAGAATGAAGCCTATAACGGATGATCTTAAAGTAGTGGTATACCCTACAGCTCACTCAGGATTGTTGTTTATGTTATGCCACTCCCAGGGATTATTTTGGTTTACAATCATCCCTTTGTTGTCCCATAAAGGTATGCATTGTACCTGAATGTTGTTATACCTATGTGAGGCTATGCTAGAAAACATATGGTGATGTATGCCGAGGTACAGTGACAGTAATATTAATTTTTCCCTGGATCAGAAATATTAACAACCCAATTGTTTGCTAATATCTCAAGCTTAGGCTTCACCCCATTGCCTCTTTCTCACTTTATTTGCTTATTTAAATAATTTTTAACCTGTGAGAAGCAACAATCTTTGCTGTCCAAGACTGATGTACTTACATAGACTTCAGCAAAATTCAATTTTTTTAGTTCTTGGGAAGTTTCTGTGAAAAGTTTGATATGGTATTCCTAGGTCTTTGGCTAACATAAATAAGAATACTTCTGTGCTGTGCTAGGGTATAAGAAAAGAGAACCTGGAACGGATTAATTTTTATTTTCATGTGTGATAGATCATATTTCTTCTATTTATTAATTCTCTTTAGAAGAAGTTTGCATCGTTCAAATAATGAGCTTCTCTAATGTGATCCTTATAGATACTTCCTTATAGATGGTTTTATTTACTCTTGCAAATGGAGCTTCTACATTCTGCTATTATTTTAGGAACACATTATCTTTCCAGGAATTGCATCTCTCCCAAAAATGTGTGGTTGTGTTCTTCCAGGGTGCGTGGTAGGAAATGATGACTTCATTTCTTCAGATAGTTCTGTACAAGAGTATAGGAATGGTAATACTGGCTCAGACCCAAGCTCCTTCTTTTCTGGCAATACCCTATGCAAAATACTTTCAAGAAAGATTATAATAACCTAACAGATGGCTTGTGTAGGATAATCTAACACTGATCGCTTATGCTTAAAGGTTGTTTCAAACCTAGAAGTGTAATTCCTTTCCATGTGTTTATTACTATTATTTATCATGACCAAATATTATTTTCTGTATAGATGGCTCTGAATCTTGTATTCCTGATGTCAGCCAGTCAGATCTTCAGTCAGATAATATGTCTTTATGAATATACATTTTTTTAATTTTATTCTCATGCTACCATGTAAGAAACATTATGTCACCGTTCCTTCGTACACAATTACTGTGACAGCTGTTATTCCTCTTTCCTCAGCAGCAAACAATCTCACACCTTTTCAGTCCTGACATGTCTTCCAGATTCATCATCATTCTTATCATTTTTCTCTAAGTTCATGATCTATCCCTAAATACTTGATTTCAGAAAGTTTCCAGATGAATTTTAACTACTACTGTTAAATATAATATTGGTTCTCTGTCCTCCTTATTCACATATTCTTTCTATCCCTGGCATACCTCTAAGCAATGTTAAATGAAGCTGAATGAGTGTGAAAAAGAATAGCTGTTGGGAATTAGGAGGCCTAAATGTGATTACTTCCTGTTGATCAAATCATAGACTTTCCCATATCCCTACCTGCAAGATGGGGATAATAGTTCTTCCTTGCTTACAGAATATTGAATATAGGCACAGGAACTCAGATGGTCTAAATACCTCAGGGAATGTTTTCAAATACATAATGCTACAGAAGTACAGGTTATCTGTATTGAGGCAGACCAGTGGCTTGAATCTAATAGTTTCCTGAGAAAATACAAACTATAATAGATTTTGACATGTAAAATTTCAAAGTATGTGACTATGTTCCCTTCATTACAGACATATAGAAACCCCCCCTTTGAAGTTAAAATAGGAGAAATAGCAATTCCGCCTGACAAGAACAGCTGAAGCATGGAGATTATGACAGGAAGATTAGCTAGACAATAAAATACAATACTAGTCTCTTTCTCACCTCAGAGGAGCTTCATCAAAAGGAAGTCATAGATAATGAAGTTACAAACAGGAGCTTTTGTTGTGAAGAGCTTTAAGTTTAAAAAGAAAAAAAAAAAACTTTATTCATTGTTTGTGTAATCCCTAGAGGATGCTGTTTATTCTTCCCAGGGATTTCAAGGGTGCTCCAAACTTTTGCTTAAGCGTATCTCTGGGCCCCACAGCACTGCTAGCACTGGAATTGCCACTGAGCATTTGTTATTTGGCCATTTTTTGACCAGCTCGTAGTCCGTGATCTTCTTCTCCTTTGTGAAATACAGGTTTAAGGAACAATGCATGAAGATGAGTAGTCTAGGTCTTAGACAGTGTGTCACGTTTTTTCTTGCAGATGTATAGCACGCCTGGAAAGACAGAAGATGGTTCCTCTGCTGCAATCGTAACTGATATGTCTCACATAATTGGTTTTATATTAATCAGATAATATTGGTTTAATGATAGAACGTATTTACCATATAGAAAAAGGGTAGCTTTTGTGGTTTGTTTTGTGGTATGTTTTTATTTTTAATGGATAGCTAGATAAGATTTTATAATTTTTCCTTTCTTTAATGTGGGATTTTAATTGTCATGCTCTCTCTTGGTCACTTTGCTTAACCTACTCTGGTTCTTTGTGGCTAGAAATGTCACTATAAGTCTTTTGAGTAGTTATTGTCTTAAGCTCTAAAACAGATTCATTATCTCATACCTGTGCATGGGTTTTCATTTCATTTTCAGATGTAGTTCAAAATCGCAGCAAACAGTCTTCAGACTTGCGTTATCCAAATCTGAAAAGCTGTTTGTCTTGGATTGTAAGAAGCTGGGTCCATTAGTGTTAAGCAGATATACCTGATGCTACTTTTTTCACAGACTCATAGAATCACAGACTGGATTGGGTTGGAAGACACCTTTGAAGATCCTCTAGTTCCAACCCCCACTGCCATGGGCAGGAACACCTTCCACTAGACCAGGTTGCTCGAAGTGCCATCCAACCCAGCTTTGCACACTTCCAGGGAGGGGATATCCACAACTTCTCTGGGCAACCTGTTACAGTGCCTCACCAACCTCATAGTAAAGAACTTCTTCCTGATATCTAATCTACATCTACCCTCTTGTAGTTTAAAGCCGTTACTCTTTGTCCTATCACTACAGGTCCTGCTAAAAAGTCCTCCAGCTTTCTTGCAAGCCCCTTTCAGGTACTGGAAGGCCTCAGTGAAGTCTCCCCAGAGTCTTCTCTTCTCCAGGCTGAACAACCCCAACTCTTTCAGCCTGTTCTCATAGGAGAGGTGCTCCAGCACTCTGATAATTTTTGTGGCCCT
>Ga0181612_121050_pt1 | contig 10936 bp, 10 predicted proteins | sample HoacroProtozoa21_FD_119630 | JGI IMG/M metagenome (GOLD analysis project Ga0181612, IMG submission 119630) | Hoatzin crop microbial communities from Cojedes, Venezuel. Combined Assembly of Gp0051906, Gp0051904, Gp0051908 | reverse complement strand
TCCGGACTGCCTCCAAACCCTGACTTAGTGCATGTGAAGAGAGCTGACTCACTTACTCCGTGTTGCAATACACAGCAGACGCTTATCTCACCCAGCTCAAGAGGTCATCTTACACACTGGTGCAAACATGGCCAACTAAGTGATAAATCGCATTCTTCAGGCAGTCATCTACATGGACAGTTATTCCTTGCTTACCTTAAGATGCCTCAGCTCTGCTGGGTTCCCACCAATCTATAATTTGCCTCACTACAGAAAATAGGCCTCTGGTATAAAAGCATAGAAGTATAAACCTTTGTTATTTCTCAAAAATGCTTTTAAAATTACTGTGGTTTTAGGGAATTTCTTATTGCTAGTTTGACTGTAAAATATATATGGAGCAATGACTGTAGAGCTGTCCATCTGAATCAGCCTCACATTGTATTGGTGGTGAAGCTTACTTGACATTACTACTTCAGTAAGGTACACAAAAAGATACTTTCTAAACAGCTGCACTGAGAATCGCATCTAACTTGCTGCTACAGTTAGGATACCACACATCACAAAAAACCCTATGGAATTTCTTGAAATGAAATACATCTTCATAATACATAAGTGTGTGTATCTGTTTTTATATATTGCAAAATATACCGTCATTAAGATCTCTTCTCAAGCTCCCCTTTATAATTTGAACTATCATAAAAAATTGCAGCCTGGAACACATCAATTCTGATACATTAAAACCAACATTTTCTTGGCATAAATAGATCTAGTCTCAATATATGCTGTTCTTGATCAATTTACAAGACAGAAAACAGTGACTCTTTGCTAACTCCAAAATATTTTAAATAAGGAAACACATAAGATTATTGGAGACTTTTTTTTCTGTTCTGAGAGGTTTGATACTATGTCTGCTTCATCTTCTATGACAAATAGCTTTAATTTTCTAGTAATCACATCATATCTTATTGCTGAGTTGACAGAGCGGCTATAATATCATAGAAGACTTACACGGCCAGTTTAAAGCATGTAATTTATCTCTATCAATGTGACACATTGTTAATAAATCTTAAATATTATGAATTCATGTTTAGAAAAATGACAGAATCAAGCAGCAACAAGGATAATCTTTGTCACCACGGCAACCATCCTGATTCTTTATGAGATGACAGCATAGTTTATTAAATTATTGTAAGGGCGTATGTATTTTAGAAGCTGTATTTCATTGTTTGGTTTCTTCAGTTATCAAGCAGACATGAAAAATTATTTTTCCCCTTGCATTTCTTGAGTTTTGAATAGATAAGTACTTTATTTCCTTAAATATGGATACTGCTTGACACCAACATCTCTAGACCTCGGGTCTTGTGAGATATACAGAACATGCAGGGTGATTATTGTAAATAACTCGAAGAAGGGAAGCTAGTAGTCTCCTCAATGACCATTTCAAGATGTTAAAAGGAGATATACTTGACTGTATTGTTAGCAGGCTGACGTATCTATGTTCTGTTGACCCAAAGCAGGCCCTCACAATCAAATGAGGATCAGTATCCCAGGCAGCTTTACTGACAATCCCTGCTGAAATGTGCAGTTTCGGCACTAGCTTTCCCCACATCTCACCCAGCTAATTTTTTTAACAGCAGTTCACAGTGTCAGAGCCAGGCAGTGGCTGCATGCTACAAAGCCCTAGCTCTGGGAAGATCAGGGTGGGAGAAAGAGAAAAAAATTGCAGTGCCCTGGATCCATGTAAGCTGGTGGTGCAGCATGGTTGCAGATTTACATCAGCGTGAACTGAGGCACAGCCCCTCGTGGTAGAGCATGAGGAGATTCTCCTGGTTCCTGAAACAGAGTTCCCTTCTTCACCTGTGCTTCTTTTCTGATTTTGATTTTTTGTCATCTTTTTTAACATTGTAATAAATATAGCATTATTCTTTGCTATTTTACTTTAGTGTATTATGATAGCACCTATGGGCCTCAGCCCACATGAATTTCTTTAGGTATCACTTGGAGTTAGAACACAGTATAATATCTCATCTCTGTAACACAGGAGTTCAAACTTTAAAAGGGCTACATTTTTTCTTTTAGTGGGAAAGCACAGCCCTGCATCTTGCTTCATTAGAGGATGAAGTGGTGGGTAGCAATCTGGCATTGCTAAAACAGCTTCCTAGACCTCATCCTCTGCTGCATTTCCATCTTATGGATAAAATATATCTTAAAAAAACAAAAACCAAATAAAAAATGTCCCTGATATGACAGGCATGTGAGAAAAAAAGGGATTATTGTCACCATATGAAACACAAGAATGCTTTACTGAAGGTAACCCAGCAAGTCAGCAAAAGAACTGGGAATTTAGCTTTGATCCTTGAAATTCAACATTATCTCCTCATGCTTAAAGCCATCCTGTTTCTGACTTAAATACTGTAGCGAGGATGCAGTGTAGGTTTAATCTATCAGCTGTTTTAAAGGTATAATTGAACCAATAGAATTTCATTTAAAATTATAGTACATTGTTCTTTCTAAACATACTTTACCAGCTGGTTGTCTTTTTTGTAATGTCTTACAGGTAGCACAGCGATACACACCTTCAGTGCTTTGACATTCTTTTTTTTGTAAATATGTAAGTGAGAAGGAAAATGAGTCCTATTCAGAGTCCTGGTGAACCAGAGGTTAATAATTTTCAATTGAGCAGGCAAAACCCTTACAGCTATTGCCAGCAATTTAACTAGGCTATATCCTTGCTAGTTTGTCAAGACTAATTGGTAGCAGGCAGCTGATTATCTTAAAGAGCTGGTGGAAATAGATACTGAGGGCAAGGCAGGTGAGTGGTGTTAAGAGCTTTAGAAGATGAGAGGGATGTCATTTCTAATGTCTTTCTAGATGCTGTCTGTATGAAGAATTGTAGTCCTCTCTTGCTCCTGGTATCCCCAGGAGAAATTTGCAGTTGTGCAGCTGATGTCTATTTTTAATCTAGATAGTACCAGCTGGTGAGGGTGACAGTTATCCTTGTGGGGCTAGGAGAAGAATAAAGGAATTTGTGCATTAGAGCAACTTCTAGCTAGCTACTAATACATCATGTAGCTGTACTCTAGAGGAAAAACCCCAACAGGAAAAAAAACCACGGGAAAAAAAAAAAAAAAAGAAGATTAGGAAATATTTAGTTGGGGAATTAAATTTGTGTATTATGTCTATATCCAGGAACCAAAGACAGTGTAACAGAAGGCTTTAAGTACCAGCATTCAGTGTTGGAAAGTCTGAGTGACACATAGAACTCATTCAGGTGACTTCCCTTCTAGCTTGCTGGTAGCACAGTCTTATCCCCAGTGTTTGCTTAGATCTAGCACTGTTCTGAGGATTCGTAGCAACTTCAGGTTGGGGTACAGAACAACATTTCCTGAAATCATGTGTCTAAAATCTTTCTTGAAAATGTGACAGGAGTTGAATTGCCTCTTATCAATGAAAATGCTGAATGGTTTATGTGCTCTTCCCATGCGTGAGATACCAGGCCACAGTGCCTCAAAATAGTTTATCCGTCTCTTTGGAAATCACAACTACAATCTAGAGTGAGAATGAAGGTTTCTTTCTTCTTTTCTTTCTTCTTTCAGATATTACAGAATTATACAGCATCTTTTTCATTTGCTGTGTAAGAATACTGTTGACAGAGGTCACAGAAGACCATTTCTCATTCTTCTTGGTGAAAATCCTCTGCTCTGGTGTATATTTACCCAAAACAACATGTTATTCTAAACCGAAAACATCACTGTGAAGTGACGTTGATTGGTCCTTAGCCTATTGAGCAAAGCTCAGCTACTTCACCTTAGTTGCCTTTGTTCCCTCCACTTGATACTTTGTTTGGCATCACTAAACAGCTATCAGAGATACAGAGAACATGACCTTCAAATATTTCTGAACATTTTACCTATCTTGAGAAGCATACAGCAAACAAGCAGGTTTTATGTTCCCCCAAGAATACAGAGATTTGACATGGCCTTCCAGATATGTGTTAAGCCTGCTTTATAATGCTAGAACAGGACATATCCAAATAGATTAGATTCCAGTTCAAGAGATACTAAATTGTTTCCACACTATTTTACTTTCACTGGTCTATAATAGAAATTCACTGTAGGTGACTTGCTGATACCTTCATTATCTTGCTGAGGGTGATTCCAGGATGATGTTTATTTTTATTTTTACAAGACTATTCAGTGAATGAGATGCATTGCAAGGAAGGCAATTTCAGAAGTGTGCATGTTATTTTTGAAACAGGAAAACATCCCAGCCTGTGTAATGATTTTGTTATAAGTCACTCTTTCATAATCTCCAACTTTCTAAACTGAACTTATTCCACTTCTCCTATTCTTGTTGTTAAAGACAATTGAATATGTACATATTTTTCCATATTGCGGTGTTTGTAAAAGCATTCCTTTTGCTATAGAATAAAATAGCTTTAGCAATTAATGGTGATTAAAAGTGTACCATTATATTACTATGTACTTATTAAAACAGTTTTATCATGAAATCACTGATTGGTGTAGTTGACCTTTCCCCTTTGTTTTTGTACGTTTGGGCATTATTGTATATCTACCAGGGCGGCTTAAAAAAAAATCCTGCAAAATCTTTCATTACAAAATTTTCTTTCAGCAAAATAGGAAAATATTTATTTTTCCTGAAAAGCTGAGATGAGAGGGAAAGATTGATAGAAGTCCCTAAGGCTGAATAATTAGCTGTAAACATGAGAGCTATTACGTAGTTCTCTTAAGATTTGTGTTTTTGAGATAAATCCAAAAGTTATACTACATCCTCCACCAAAGAAAACAAAATAGTTGTGGCTAATTCCAACTTTGAAGCCTCAGTTTACCAAGGCAACAGGAACTTGTGCACAACCCTTTCTTTTGTCCTCTTTCTAAAGCTTACCTGATTTTATGTTTTGGGTTTACTTTTCCCTCTGGTAAGGTTTCCATTTGCAGCAGAAAAGCAATATCTTAACAGACAGGTTTTTAAGGGGAGGAGGGTACTGGCAATTGCCTTTAACTATCCTGGAGGCAGCACTGGTGTCCTTCAGGAAGACCATATACAGAATGTTTTATATGGAGAAATTTTAATGACTGGGCTTTTGAAGGAGTTAGAAGTGGAAGATATTAAAAGATATTCAACCCTAAACATTTTTTACATAAAAGAAATTTTTCTCCAAGCATATAAATATGTTAACACTGTTATTTTCATTCCCAGACTGCAGTTCTGCAGCTTGGTTCTGAAATGTAAAAGGAATGTTAATTACACTTTGATTAAAAAACAACAACATAAAATAACCACAGAAAACCCATCTTGAATCTCAGATAGAGCCATGTGATCAAAACCAGATCTTTCTTTTCTTTCTGTGGAAAGTAAAATTGTCCTGACATGTTTTTCTTTATGGATTCCAGCCTGCAAAGATGTTATTGGACCAATTTTAAATGGTGTTTTTCATAATAAAATTTATCACAGTCTGCATTTAATTGAATGTAATTTTAGCAGATAAAATGCAGACAAAAATTGTAGACCTCTAAGTAGAGCAAAATGATATATACAGTAATACATAAAATCTCTAATCTCCATTAGCATCAAAGGAATCTTTTCCCATATAAATCTATTCAACAGGACTTTTTTTGTGAAAGGAGGAAAAAATAGAATAAAGAAATCACGAGACTAACCACAGCTCATCTGCTCATCTTTAAAAAATATCAGCTCTGCAGATCCTAGCTTAATGTATTAGTCTGCAAATATATTCCTATATATTCAATCACTCTGGATCCAATTTACTTTTTTTTAGGGACCTGGCATGAAGAAGAGAGATACTGTTTCTGTGAGTCATGAGCATAGGGCTCCACTTGGTCTACCCTCTGCTTGGCACAGCAGTAGATGTGAGGGGTTTTGAGTTCTCTCGGCAACCTGCAGGATCCTTGTTTTGGTGTTCTGGTTTTTACTGAGTTTTGGATGACACCCTCACTTACCAGGTCAGACACATGGTCTGTCTCAGGCACAGCAGGCTCCCAGCCAAGGGGTCATCTGTCTAACACTCCCGTTTTCTCTTAGGGTGAGAAGGTCCCAAATGGTGCCCCAATGGGGCACAAAAGGAGGATTTCCACCAAGATAACATGGATAGCCTCGCTTAAGGTTTTCCCTGATTTAAGAGGATAGCTTAAACAGCTGCAAACCGCTGTGCTGATACACTTCTACCCAAGAATCATGCTAGTCTTCTGGCTCAAAGTTCTCTTTGTGTCTTTCAAAAGATAGCTGTCAAGTTTGATTAAAATGTTTCAACTCAAGTTGAAACTCAATCACTATTCTTGAATAGGCAAAAGGACTATAATTGAATATCCCTATTCCCTAGTGCTATATAGTTTTGTTTCATCTTGATAATACGGAAAATAATTTCTTTACGTTATAAAATGCAATTTTATAGTAGCTATGCTATTACTGTATTGATCAGAGTAAGTAAAAAAAAGATGAGATTGTTAAAAAAATATTAATAACAGAAATGGATGCCACAAAAATGCAAAATGCAAAAAATACCTATCTGGAAAAGCAGTGTAACATCTGAGAATTGAATCAATCAATGATTTTCATCTTTTAACACAGGATGTACTTTACATAAAGATATGGCAACTTAAAAGAAACTGAATTCAGAAGGCATTACCAGTACAAATAGGTATATGCTTTAGAGATAAATGGAACTGCACAATTAATTTCTGAGACACACATATAATAACCACCCCATAAACTAAGTTTTCAGGCTGCATCTATGGTACTCTGAATTTCTTTTCTGTAGTCCATTTCCAATTTCTTGATAGGAAACCTTTTTGTGAACTTGAATATTCTCTTCATAAAGCCCTCTTGTTTTCTTTGTTTTTCCAGATGTGTTCCTGCATAACAAAAGGACTTCTAATTTCAGTTTTCTGCCCAGAAATAGTTCGTTGTCATGTCAGATAGCAAAGTGAATTTTTCCAGTTATTCTTCTGATATAAAGTATAGTAATAACAAATTATTATTTATATATAACTCACAGTTATTTTCAGATCCAAATTAGCAAATCCCTTACCAGTCTTCCCTAAGCAGGTTGTTCCTACCTCTCACCTTTACCAGCAAAGCTGTCATAGATATTTGCTTGATCACTTTTAAAAGGAGATGTAGGAAATGATCTGGTCTGAGAAGCTTTCTTTTGGGAGCATTTTTTTTGTTGCTGTTAATGCAAATTAATACCAAGATCTGAACAAATAAATAGCTTGTGCTGAATAAATTATGATTGTCTTAACCTTGGACTGGAGAAGGGGTTAATGGGAATGAGTGTCTGGAGTCAGGTCTGGGGGAGCTGTACCTTGGCCAGAGCTGCTGAGGGTAAGTCAGTGTAATGGACTGTAGCATTAGAAGTTGCCACATCTTTTAAGAGCATGATGTGTACGTCTGCAGCGTATTAATAACCAACTTAATACCGAGGAAACAATATTCTCATCTGAAGTGAAGACAGAACGGTAAGGTGCATTGCTGCAAAGTTTATTTGCAATGAACAAAATTTCTTACTCTCTCTGACACAAATTACTGCTGTTTGTGGCTTCTGGTTTTAAAATATGATTTTTAACTGCATTTTTCTGAACAAAAGTGGATTTATATATCTTCTTATCTCATACACAGGGTAACTCATGGAAATTTAGAGATCCATCTCTACACAGCAAAATCAAGATTCTTTGGATTGTTTGTATTGCATAATTTTATGCCAATAAAAACCTATTTGGTAACTCAGAGATGGTTAAGAGTGTCATGACGATGCTTTATTTCTTACTCTGATTTCTGAGTTAATTGTATTTATTGAAATGAGAATTACTTACATAGTGACCTACATGTGCGTCTGTGTGTGCGAAAGAGACTGCAAGAGAGAGCAAGAGAAAGAGAAAGACAGAGAGATTTAATCTGCGCTCAAATATAAAAGCAGGGAAAGATATCTTACAAAAAACAATTACCAAAGCTTCAAATTATAAAGTAAAAAACCAAATGATTCTGACCTTAGAATCTTTTTCAAAGGTTTCCAATAACTTACTCCTAAGACCATATACCAGATTCACTTTTCCCAGCCAGAACGCATTGGCCATTTTCAAGCAGCAGAAGATGCTACTTTAAGATTCAAAAACCACTGTTGTGTGTGCACAGTTTGTCTGGTGTACCCTGGCTAGCTAAATGAGGAATTCATGTTCCGATTTTAAATTTTCAGCTACCCTCATGTAAACTAGAGTGAAGTCAAAGAACAGTTTAATAATGACATTTTTAGCAATGGCTGACAATGCTGAAGTGTCTGCACTTGCCTGTATTTTACAGATTATTATTTCCAATTTTGTGCACCAGGTTTCTCAGCTCTCCTCCAAACTCACAAATGATGTCAATAATGTCCACCAAACAATAATAAATATTTCTCTATTTTTCTATAACAACAATTTCTAGTAAAAAGGGACAAAACATGAGAAAACACACTGCTGTCAAATAATTGGATTTGTCTCTAAAGGTTAAACTAACCCTGAAGAAATGAACAAGATTATCTGTCATATCCATTGCTCTAGAAAGGAATGAAGCCAAAAATATATTAAGCCTGCAAGAAACTGTTATTAAGATTCTCACTATCTTTTGTGAAAATGCTCTGTAATTTTAGGATTTTGAGAATATGCATTGTTAAAGACTGCAAAGTTCTCCACAGAATAATCTTTCACTATCTTCACTGAAGAACACATTTTTTTCCAGACAATATCAAATATTCACTCGTTTCCAATTATTAAAGATAAATATTAGTGATAAGACTTGGACTGGCAAAAATAATTGCAATAAAAAAGGCACTCAAGAGGCATTTTCATCCTTTCTAAAGGATTCTGAAACTGATATTAGTCCTGTTGCATGTGCAAGCCCATTGTCACTATTTGTACTTTTATTATCTTTGCTTTCAGTCTCTAGGAAGGTGATATTTGCTGTCTTTGGGCTCATAATTATCATTGCACTTCTCTTTCTTCATTGCTACACAGTGTCCTTATCACTCCGCTTGATTTTTTTTTCAATATGTAATTGTACTATGATACCAGCAATATTATTTTCTCAGTTACTATATTCCATTATAAAGTAAATTGTGTGCCAACATTTTAGCATTCATAAAATCTGCTAGTCAACAAAGCATAAGATAGAAGGCTTTTCCACACACCAAAAATAGGTAGGGAAATTATTCAAAAACTCTCAGCCCATTAATGGATGCCACAATAACTGTGGATTAGATCCAATACAAATACTTAAAAATCAGGCACAACAATCATAATGCGTATTTTTAGCATGACATTTGAGAGATGTTTCCTGTAAATATGTGAAAAAAGTCTAACTTTTTATCTTCTGGAGATGGCAGTAGTGTACTGAACAATCTCACTAGGTCATTTTCTGTTTAGGATGTTCAAATGCCACAAGGATAAGAAAAGCCACCTAATCAAGGCTAATGTACAAAGCTATAGGTAGCAATGCTGCACAGAGTGGAAGAGACTTTGGTGCAGAAATGGTCCTTTAAATGAAGGCAAAGAGTACTCCATAGCCTAATTATTTGGTTCTCATTTTGTGGATCTAACTGCTAAAATTTTGATACCCAAGAAATCACCAAATTTTCATAGCTGGCTCTCCTTTGGGTCCATATGTCACAGCAGTCACACGGGAAAAGTCATGGATGCAATGTCTTTTTCTGTTTTAGAAAGCTTTTTTTCTGGAACTCTTATTTCTGGACGATAGACATGACAGCACACATTAGTTAGGAAAAGCTGCTCAAAGAGTCCTGCACCTTGTGCTCAGAGGAACAGATTGAGATTCTTGTGAGAGAGTTACCTGCATGTGCTCTCCTGAGCCCTACCCTCCTCTCCCAGGGCTTTGCCTTCTGTGTTCACGAGCTTTAGGCCTGGGAGTGAATTCCACTGCACCTAAGCAGAAAATAAGTTGACTCTAGACTTTACCACAGAGCTCTCAGAAAACTTCTATACAGGCTTAGACCCAGGCAATTCAGCTCCTTGATGTTTACACAATTTTAAGAGGAGCCTGCAAAAAGAGACAGTGACAGCCCTGAGGAGCTCGCGGCTGCCTGTCACTGAGCAGACATATGCAATGCTCTTGCCCTGGCATTTATAAGGGACTGTTGGCTTCAGGCCATGTCTGTTGTATTTCTGTAGCCCAGAAACAAAGGTGACAAAACCAAGCATGATCAAGGCCAGATTCTAGCTGCCAGGATTAAATGGAGAGCTCCAGTCATCTGGAGATGGCAACAAGTTGTCTGAAGACGTTGCTATGTGGAAGCTAACAGCTATACCCAGCAAGGATCTTCGACCACTTTCTTCACCAGTCTCAGTAAAGAAACAGCATTTTTTTCAGGGAGACAAGGATGGGACTCCTCATCTTCTGAAAGACGGAGGGAAAGATCTGGAGCATGCATCCAGGAAGTGGAAAAGCCCACTCAAAATCTGTTTTACTGGCATATGGAGTATGTTTGAATTTGGGCCCTTTCATGTTTTTGTGACTGATTTATCCTGTAAGCTACCAGCTCCAGAAGAATCACCAGCTCCTTGTTCATCACCTTCACATCAAAGAACGAAGACTTCCACATATTTATCCCCAGAGCAGGGTGGTAAGCTTTGAATACTGGGGAAAACATTTGAAGCTGGCAGTTAGATACTCATCTCCTTGGCTGGAGGACTTTCAGGTCTGAACAATCATCTCATCCCTTCCAACTGACTAATTTAAGCAGCTTCCAGCTTATTTTGATGGTTTCTCTTAATTCTATTCCTACAGCCTAGTGTCATAGAATCACAGAATCATAGAATCATAGAATATTTTGGGTTTGAAGGGACCTCTAAAGGTCATCTAGTCCAACCCCTGTGCAGTGAGCAGGGACTTTCTGAAACAGATCAGGCTGCTCAGAGCCCCATCCAAC
>Ga0181612_111923_pt1 | contig 10936 bp, 1 predicted proteins | sample HoacroProtozoa21_FD_119630 | JGI IMG/M metagenome (GOLD analysis project Ga0181612, IMG submission 119630) | Hoatzin crop microbial communities from Cojedes, Venezuel. Combined Assembly of Gp0051906, Gp0051904, Gp0051908 | reverse complement strand
GGAATCGATTCAGTTTCAGATGAATTTTTTTTTGTCTGTTTGGAGTTAGAATGATGTGCCTACTCACCTTCTTGTCTGTATTGAAGTTATGTTTTACCCTAATAAATTTGGTAGGTACAGACAACTGCAAATGCATTAAATTGATTTCATTCTATCATAACATTGTGTAATTTGAGAACAGAAGCCAGTGATGAAAACTGATGTGCGGAAGAATTACCTGGGTTTCTACAGTCAAACTACATTTATATGTATTATGTTTACGTATGTTACAAAAAAAGTTTTATAGTTGTTTCTATTAAGGGCTAAGCCTTTTTGTCTCAGAAAGGCTGCATCAAATGAAATGTCATATTTCTCATATTTCTCATGCTGTAGCACTTTAATCTGTCTCCCTTAGAAACTTTCTGATGGCATCTGTTAATTTTCTCCATAGATTTTAAATACCCTTGATTTTAAGTGATTTGTTTAATTAGCCCCAAACTATATGTGTAATTATTCCAATCTGTGCTTCTCTCTCAGCTTTTGCCTGCAAGGCTGACAAATGGCAGTAGGGGGAAAGGGCACCTTCCTGTTAGTGGCTGCCGAGCCTTTGGTCCTCGTTCCGCTTCATGCCGTGGGTTCTCTGAGCGGGTGAACTCCTTCTGGAAGAGCTGTGACAGAATGATGAAAATATTATTTAGCTTCATTTAAGAAGTCAAAACAAATATCAGTTGTGGCATAAAGCTTCCTTATCTTACGAAACAGGACATTTTAATAGTTACTTCAGTGTTTCCCAGCTTTTTATTGCCGTAGTATCAGCTTACTTGTGAAATCCCAGATTGTGTCAGCCAGTGTTAAGTTTAAGTTTCTGTCTATGTTCTTGTGGGGTTTAAGAGGAATGATAAATCAGCTGACAATTACGAGTATTTTGTATTTAAATCAGAGCAAGTGCTAACTGAATTGTCTTCACTCTTTAATGGTCGTTTACCTCTTTGGCTCCTGTATTGGTTATGTACCAATTCTGAGATCAGACACATGGATGTCATATTGGTGCTGTATTGGTCCGCTAAAGCGCAGCATAAATTGTACTTCTTATTTTTTATGTGTTGTTTTTCTTGGTCATTCTAGGCTTTTCTGTCTTTTGGATAATAAAATGATGAAAAATCTTTACATTTTAACCCGGCCCATACAGGTAATATATGGCCAAATGCTGGCTGAAACATGTGTTTGATAGGCATCTCCTCTAGATCACAAATAAAAAATTTATGTGGATTAAGGAGAGAGTGGAAAGCATTTTCAAATAAGAAGACGTGCTTTTTAGAAGCTGGAAGCTTGCATGCAGTGTCATGGCTAGAGCAGGAATAGAGATCTGCCTTGTCTGTAGTGAGTGTATCACTGTTTGTGTATTTAACATTAGCTTAGCATGGGAAAATTCTTCATCGAGAATACTTTAAAAATAAGATAATGAAATCATATGCTTGAAGGCTGTTTGTTAGTGGAAATTATTATTTTGAGCTGGAGAGTCTGTGCTGTGATTTTTGGGGGCATTCATTTGTAGGGTGTACCTGTTCAAGATCAGGCCCTGATCTCTGCAGGGTGGATATAAGAAAAAGAGTGAAAAAGACCAGGAAAACATTTTCCAGGGATTCTAGAAAACAGGAAGATCATATGAAAATGTCCCTATCATGTTCTGCCTGTTGTTGAACGTGGCGAAATGAAGAGAAGTACGTTATTCTTCCTTTGTGGGAGCTGAAGGGAAGGAGCTGTCATTCTTTACTACCAACAATCCTGTTTAAAATTCTCCAGAAGAGTATGATGGACATTTAACTGCTTACGTAAATTGTAACCTCCAAATCAGATCCTCATCCCTCGTAACTGTGTGAGAGGACACAGTCAAACAAATACGAATGACTCCTTACATAAGCATTTGACAGCAGAAACTGGGAAGTTCAAACAACTGTGTGGCATGCTTATCCAAAACTTTTGCCTTTTCTGTTCAGGAACAGATTTTTCTGTACATGGGCATGAAGTTGGTATTTTCTGTCTGCTTTCCACCACCGTCTCAGGTGTGAATGCAGTTGAAATCGGAGTTGAGTTGCATGTGACTGTGGATGTTACTACTGTTCTTCTCCACCACAGATGTCCTATGAGAAGGTACAAATGGTGCTCTGGGGGAATGAAGGATGGAGCTAGGTTTACTTAAAACTGGTCATCCTTCAGATAGAAGCTGAAGTCATTACTGTTTACTGCAAATCACTTTTTAGCTCCTAAGTCATTTTCTTATAAACCTAAAACCTTTGCTCTGGAAGCAGTTTACTTTAATGTAGACTACAGAGTAGAGTTTAAATTAGTATTAAAGTTATAAATAATAGTTTTTTGTTTTAATCCTGAAATTGCTGTGCCTTGATTATGATCCCTGTTACTTTGAAATCAGAGGTTTATGTCCCTTACTGGGTGGGATCCTCACTGTAGAGAAGCTTGTAGGAGCAACCCTTCACCATAGCCCTGAGTGGCTGCCAGGCAGGTCATCTCGTGAAGCCTGGTTTGACAATGGCTGGATTTGTTTGGTCCCAAAGTGATGTTGCAGGAGTCGTGCATCTCCCTCTCCTCTGAACAGGAGCCAGGGGGACGAGAGAGGGAAGCAGATCTGGGTGAATGTTTGGAAGAGACCACGAGAGTCAGCTGTTGAATGTTTACTAACTTGAGAAAGTTTTTGATATTGGTGAGAGTTGCTGTGTTAAACATGCGCTGTTTAAAAAAAATTTCTGATGAAACATTGATATAAAGTGGATTGAAATTAAGTTGTTAAACCAAAGCTTTCTTACCTGTAGCTTTGTGTAAGCACCAGACAAACCTCTAGGATATATGAAAACTGTTTAAGTTAGTATTTCAGAACAGATATGACCTTACGTGCACAAGTGGCTACCTATGAAAGGACAGAATCCCCAATATTCGGGCCCTATGAAGAAGCTCAGCAACTAAAAAGGAAGCTTTCAAAATCCCTCCAGTGACTATAGGGAGTGAAGTCAGAAATTTTTCTGACTTTTAATCTAAGTTGAAATATATGTTATGGATACATGAGGGCTCCCAAGTTGCCAGTGTTACAGGTATTTTAGGGAAGATGTATTCACCATTAAAAGCTGTTAATTAGGAGCAAAACCCAAATGTTCGCAACTCACTTCAGTAGTTTGTTCTATACATGAACGTTCCCAGAACTAGTGTGAACAAAATGCATGGAGATTTTGTTTTATCCTGGAAAAAGGGAAACTGTACTGTACATTGTGAATTGGCTATGTCATTATAGTTGCGTATTTTCTTTAATAACAAACAACATTATTTTTTCCTTTCAAACAACAGAATATGACAACTGTAGAATAACAAAACTGCTGTAGGAACAAGCGCAGCTACTTGAATCGGGCCATTATCAGCAAGTCAGTTGTATTTATGCCCTTGCAAAATTTCTAGCTGTTCCAGTATTGTGAAGGAAGTGATAAATATTTGGGCACTCTTTGGGGCAGGAATGAGACTGAGCCATTCTGCAACTCTTGAATTGGTGTTAATGTATGTAAAACTACTTCAGATAAGATAAGCAGTGACATAGTAAAGATTTTAGGAAAGCTGTCTAAATGAATAATTTCTGCTTCACATTCTAGTGTAATAATGGTAGTTAAAGACCAAAGAAGCAAAAGCTCTGGTCCTCCTGTTTCTTGCCTCTGTGCTCTTGTGTCTTTTGTTCAACCCATGAAATTGTTTTTCTTAAAAGCGTGTAATGTGTTCATTCTCCAGCAGCTTTCATCATCATCATCCTACTGTAGCGGATGCTCCATCTTCTTTCTTTTTTGCTTCTAGCCTCTGTGAATAATTTTCCACCTTTGTCTTCAGTCCTCTGCAGCTGACCAAAACTGCTGTTGCTAAGGTCTTTGGTAAAGCTTTTATGGCTACATCTCGGAATAGATGAATCTCCATCTCTCTACTGCTGACGAGACTGTTGATCTCACCCTAACTAAGACTTGTAACATCTGTTGCCATACAAATCCTGTCCTACTCCCATGGAAGTGTTTGTTTGTTGTGTGTGTTGCAACAGGGAGGAGCGATGATCCTTAGTTTATAAGATATGTGAATTACTAGGGCATCCAGAAGTATTTTTAGTAATGTGTATCGTATTATTTCATTCTTCTGGAGCCTCTATTAAGATGTAAAGGAAACCTGTGTGGTCAAAGATCGCACAATGGGTTGCAGTACTGCCAGTTTCTCTTGGAAGCTGACCTAAGAAATAAAAATGTAATTTTCCTTACAAAGTGGTATTATTGATATTTTGTTATCAATGGGCTGCTGTTCATAAGAACACTTACCATGTTACTTTTCAAAAAAATGTAATAAATATATAACTAGCTATATGCCATCAGAGGGCTTTTTTCCAGATATCATTATGTTTTTACCTGAGTATCATACCAAAATTGGAAGGTCTGTATTATTTTGCAATGAATTAAACCTTCTTTCAGAATATCACTAATCATTTGAAAAAATGTTCTTTGCCCACAGGGTGGAGTTCATTTCTTTTGTTCTTGGGAGCTGAGTAGGAGAAAGGGACATTTCAGCTTTTCTTGATAAAGGTAAGACAGCATCTGTTGATAAAGATAAGAGACTCTTCATTATTATGAGCTCATAGAAAGTTTGTCAATGGAGGGTTTATTTACTTTGCCTTTTTTTTTTTTCAAGTTCTGTGCTTGGTAGTAAGTTCAATATGTGATAACGTAACTTGTATTGGGAATGGCATGTGTAATTCTACCACAGGTATCAGTAAAGGCTCTGAAGATAAGCAATTACCTGTAGATCAGCATGACAAAGTGGATAGCAATTTGTTGTATCTTGTGGAACTGGTGAGATTTTCCATATGCCTTTGAACTGGCCTGCCCAAGTTCACTCCATCACTTCTGCTTGTCAGAAGTAGGAGACAGAGAAGGGGGTAAAGCTCTGGAATTCTTCTCAGAGGCATGTTTTCCCAATGACCCTTTCTTTGTGTTGTGCTAAAAGGTTTTATAAATTTTATAGAGCTTTAATTTAAAACCTGCACGAAACATTTAAAGGTATAGCGTGCAGCTTAGTGTTGAACTCTTAATTGCAATTTTTGATGCAGGAATCAATGTAGCACTGTCTTTCCTTATTTCCATTTGGCAAATTTTGGAAAGTGTTTGTAGGTAGGTTTGATGTGACAACTGCAGAGAAGGGGGCTGCTCTGGTTTAACAGTTACCACATGCGCAGCAGACTGCGCTGCATGAGAGACAGTGCGCAAGCCTGTTTCAATTCCATTCAAAGGGGCTGGAATTCATACATGGTCATTTACCATTTCTCATCTGACAAAGGCTGTGATCTCTAATTGAGGGTGGTAATGTGTTTTAAGGAGCACAAGACAGTCACTACCTATTTATTGTGTGACTGTATCTGCAGATCCACTTCAGACTTGCTCAGCATTGCATTTAACTGGATGGTAGGATGAAGGCTCCAGCTGTATGTTAATGTTTCGATTATCAAGAATAGCAAGGCATAAGTCTAATTCTTGGAAGTTAAATAGTTTGTAAAAGAGAAAACCACTCAAAACTCTGCAAACCTGAAGAGAAATCAGAAGATTCACCAAACGTCTGCTTTGTGTGTTCGCGCTGATGAGCTGATTTTGAGGTTTCTTTTGTAAGCGTTATACAACTTTTTTGAGCAGTAGTTTAAAGCAGCATAATCATGCCTCTGTGTATGGATGCAGATTGTATCAATTCACAGATGCTTACTGTAATATAGTCTACTACTTTGGGGAATGAGGAAGGGCTGTAATCACCTTCATACGTTTATTATTGTATGAGCGGGTAAATATTAATAAATACATTGACTTCTTGCTTAGCAAAACATAAATTAAAATATTTTTGATATAAAAATGTTCTTTCAATTTCTTTGACTGACTTCTGAGTTTAGGCTTTACCTTTTATCTCTCATCCACTAATAAATACAAAAAATTCCCTTGAGTTCAGTAATATGCTTCCAATATACCCTCGTGCTCCTGCCATTCCTCCCCTTGCGACTTGTGAAGCCATTGCTTATCATTTCAAATGTTCATATTTTGTGATTTTTAAAATTTATTCAGCATGTATAATCTCAAAGGTTAAATTGCTGCGGGATGAATTCTCAACCAATCATGAAAGGAGAAAGAAATTTTCCTGCTGAAGTGGTACATCTGTTGGAGGACTCGTGGACTCTTAGTGAAGGAATGTGTTCCAGTGTTAGATTGCTAAAGATGCAGGGGGAAAAATTGCTATGCTAACATACATGAAAATGTATTAATAATAATTTACAGATAAATTAATATGGCCTGAGCTTAATCTCATTCTGGCAAAACTCATGTTGAAGGAAATGAGAATTTACTGGTTTAGGATCTAATGGAGTCTGTCTGATTTTTTTCTTCTTTCTTTTTTCGCCTTCTTCCCTGCACTGGAGAACTTACTTAAAGTAGTAGCCTTAAATATTTAATAGTACTGTACCTACTGTGTGAATTTGTTGGTGAGAGGCAAATAATTTTCTTGCTATCCTTGTAAGACTCACTCACCTGTATAAAGCACGGTCCTCTGGTGAAACAGCATGCTCTTGCATTTTCTGAACGTTGAACAGAAGTTATTCCTCCTTAGAGATTGCTCCATGCTTCCTGTGCAGTCGTTAAGCCTTGCTCAGTGATATATGTGATAGGCTAGTTCTGACTCGCTGCACTTCTTTCTGTATTTAGGTAAAAACAGGATGTCTGAAGTCTCTGGGGTGTGTGGTTCCCCACGGGTGCACAGACAGAGCAGCAGCACTTCGCTTGCTCTTTGCTGCTTTGTGGGAGTGGAAGAGCTCGGAGTTCATACTGAAGTTTATCAGTACCTAGCAGGGTTTAAGAATTACAGTTAATGACAGAAATTCCCAGTTGTAATCAGGGGCAGATTCAGTTTCTGGCTGTGTTGAATTGGTGCTCGATATAGCTGTGGGAGGAGCTGGAGCTGCAGGATCAGTTAACGGTATCACTGAAATAAAATGATGGTTTGTGAGCTCTGATGCTTCACCATATGGTAACTACTTCTTCAGCTTTAACACTCTTGCAATGGCTGCAGGCTTCACGAACAGAAAGGTTAACTGTTCCCTGCCTCCTACCCGCAGTCTGCTCAAAAAAACCTGCCCCTAAGTATTCATTTAGACTTATTTTCAACAAGATGTGCTTTGTATTATACACTGAAAGTTTAAGTCTGTAAATTGTGTATAAGTGTAGGACGAGTGCTTTGAAAACTGAAGATGCCAGTGGGCTGCAGGTTCAGCTGTGCTTTCTCTTGGGAGCGGTCCGAGTTAACGCCGTAGGCTGGGATAACTCCGGTCCTCAGGAGAGTTGGAAGGCCAGAAACTGTCCTTCAGCGTTCCTATGTCTTCCCTCCCAGTTATGACGAATGGTGTAATTCTTTTTCGTCACAACATAGTTCAGGTCCAAAACCAACAGTCCTCGCCATGTGTGTCTTAATTCTTTCTTCCCTGACCCTTTTCTAGAATCAGCAACTCTTTGGGGCAGCAGCACTCTTCATACTCGTCTGGTTTACGACAGAGCCTGTGCATGTTCTGTTCAGTCTGCTCCCTGAACAGAGGGCTGTGTCAGAGAGCAAATGCTGTCCCTAGTAATAATATTTGCCTCAAAGGAGCCTGACCTGCTTTGTAATGTTTTTGGAAACAAAATGCAGGAATAAGCGTTATATCACGAACGAAGCAAGGAAAATAGGGTTGCTGTTTTCCTTAAACAGGAACAGAGCTTCGATGCTGCTGAAATGTTTGGTTTGCTGAGGGAGATTAACTTTCCAGGAAGTTGGACATTTTCTTGACTGGTTTGTTTTGGATATTTCCCCTAATTGACTGTAATCTAATTATTAAGATATAAAGCCAGGCCTCTGAAACAGACAATAACTGCAGTTGGAAGGATTGATTGTGATCCCTCAATTGAAGGAGAACTGAGTGGCATTTGTCTTTCTAGTACTGTATATAACTGGCAGTGGAGTCACTGAGTCAGTGACGTGTAGGATGTTTTGTGACCATCCTTTAATGATGTTATCATGACTTGTGATTTATCAATTCATAACTTAGTTGCATGTTATAATGTAGAACAAATATCAACAGAGCAAGGCTGATTTGCATAGAAAGTTACGCAAGGGAACATCTTGTTACCTTTCCTGTTTCACATTCTAAAAAAACAGTCCATTTCGTATTACCGCTAAGCAGTTTTCTGCTTGGAAAGGTGAGTACTATAAAATATAAATGCTGGGGAATGTATCTGGTTAAAATAAACCTCTTTCCCACATTGCGGCTGATTTTCTTTTGTGTGTAAAAGGGGATTAGCACAGGAGACGGAGGCTGGGGGAGTAGTGGATGTTGCTGAATGGACTGGAACAGGTTACTCATTCTTTAGAATAGCCAGAAGGCAAACTCAAGTGCACTTGAAAAACCATGGTAAAATACCCCATGTGTAGTTTAGGCTTTTAAATACAATGTTTATTATTGACTTTTATATTGGGTTAGAGAATGAATCAACTCCTGAGAATGCGCTGGAAAAATACTCCGTGGAGAAGGTTAAGAAGTGGCAGTGCAGGCTGTGGTGCTTTGCACCCTGCGCAGTCACTTAAATGCAAGTGTGTTTGTGTGGTGTTTTCTATACACTATGTATATATATATGTGTGTATATAATATAGCATATATGTATATACATATAGAATATACATATAATTAGACACGTGTGTGTATTTTGCATACATATGTCTATATATGTGGCTATATATGCATATGCACATGTGTATATATACATGCATATACACATGTGCATATACATACATATATGTATCTCCTGCCTTCCATGATACTTCCTGTATTGCCAGTTTGAGAATCTCTGTACTAGTCCTTGTTATGCGTACATGTATGCACACATATGTATACACGTGTATGTGCACATATATATACATATGTATATATGCACGCACATATATGCACCCATATGTATATATATATATGCACACAGGACATGGCCCAGGAACATTGAATCTGGGGTTTTCCCCTCCTGTCCATCCACAGATACTCTCTCATCACCAATATTCATATGAAGAGAGTAACGTTTAACTTGATCAAGTGAGGAGGAGGCTGTGACAGGAGTCGGTGAGGGAGCAGAAAGAGCTGATAGGCAACTGGGTGACATAACCCCCTGTTGACAGGTGAGGTGCAGGATTTGGGAAGTCAGGCTGGAATAGGCCAACCTAACTCTGAGAAGTGTTTGGTGCTTACAGTGCTTTTTTTTAAGTAGGGAAGGAAAAGGGAGCAAAGGGTTTGATGGTATGATTTATTACTAGACCTGTCAGGACTGAAGTTTGGGGTAGATTGGGAATGAGATTCTGTTGTGATATATATGTTTATATCGCAGGGCGAGAAGAAACAGGAGAAGTGGTACAAAAAACTATAAAAACCCCTAAAATAGATAAAGCAGAATTAACAGCGCTTGAGAAATGTGGCATAAAAGTCTGCTGGCTAAAGTATTCGCTTCTATGTGATTAAAAAACTCTCATTCAGGTATTTATGAAAAGATGAAAATAAGGTAAAACCAGTTGTAGTGGCAAGGGCAGGGTAATGTAAGGCTTGCAGCCTTGAGGGATCAAAAGCAGGATGTAAACATGGAAACTAAAACCACCTTATTTTGGTACAGAAAGTATGATTTGTGTCTCCTCTGCCCTTGAATAAAAAGACAAGCTGTAGGATACCTAACAGAAGTTGTTCTAGCCACTAGGAATGGAAACAAACCTGTGACATCATATGAAATGGCTAATTTTCATTAAAAATGTACATCTTGTGGATCCATGGAGTTGCAAGTCCACTGCCAAAAAGGTGATGGGTGGCAAGTCCAGAGCAAAAGAGGAGGACGCTGGGTAAGATTTTGATCTGGCAGAGTTGGCTATTGCTGACTGAGACTGTTTTAACTGAATCCCACCATATTAGTATTAAAATACTGACTGCATCAACCAGTGTTGTCTACTAGAATAGCAGAAATCACTTTGGAAATTAGCGGATCACTGCAGTTCCCTGGAAATTACTATCTATAGTCCTAAAGCATAAAAATGTAATGTGCTGTGCCAGGGCAGCATGATAGAAGCATTATGATAATGTGATAATTTCTCTTCCTGGAAAAGCATAATTTAGATCACCAAAATCAGTGGGATTGAAGGACACATTGAAAATAAATCACGTGTTGCTCTACTGAATACTGCTGGCTGGACCTTAAATACGTTCCTATGTGATGTAGTTGGAACCGTAGCACATCCCTCTATCATATTTGGGACTTAACGATATTCAGTGGCCAAAACTATGTGTTATGCCTGAAAAACATATTGTAAACTACTGAAACTATGCGTGAAGATACCACGTTTTGATAATGACCGCTTTGTATCTAGAATTGAATTATTTGCATAAAATATCGCACGACCTACTGACATGCTGAACGACTAGGAATGTCTCTGGAGGCCTACAACAGGGAATACTTATTTGGAGAATCAGGAGACAAACCCAGAGGACTAAGCCTGTTGTAGAGATCGGACTGTTGCATTGAGCAAATCAAAGTCCATGTGCATGATCTAAACCATGTTTGACATACCAGGCTTTGGTTTCACCAGGAGACTCACTATGGTATTTGGTTATGTTTTTAGAACCCACAAGTGTAAATTAGAATGAGCTAATTTTATAATTATTCCCAACAGACACGCAAGTAATTTAGTCTCAGTCATGTTTATTTTATAAAGACACAATCATTGAAAAAAAGAAGTGCTGAGAAACCACAAGTGGTTTGAGCAATAGAGGCTTAGAGCTTTTGCAAACACACACGTGTTTAAAATGTGGTAGCATTTGTTTAAAAGCCATTGAATGTTCTGTCTCTTG
>Ga0181612_101920_pt1 | contig 10936 bp, 7 predicted proteins | sample HoacroProtozoa21_FD_119630 | JGI IMG/M metagenome (GOLD analysis project Ga0181612, IMG submission 119630) | Hoatzin crop microbial communities from Cojedes, Venezuel. Combined Assembly of Gp0051906, Gp0051904, Gp0051908 | reverse complement strand
TTGTGCTGATGCATTTGTTTACGCAGTCTCTGACTTAATCTTCCCTACCGTTAGCAATATTTGTTTCCTTCAAACTCTGCCACAAAGCACGCAGCTTTGGGAGGCTGAAGGCAGACTTTGACAGTGAAGACAGAGGAAAAGAAGGAAACGAGATCTTCAGCCTTTTCCGGGTCACCCATTACCAGGTCTCCTGCTCTATTAGGGATTGTTCTGAGCTAGCAATGCTTTCTCCAGGGGAGGTTTGAGTGTCCAAGTTCTGTAATAAATTTTCACTTTTGAAAATCTGGACTGTTTCTGGCATAATTTCAGTAAAAAAGTTTTGTGAGAGAAAAGGAAACAGGAGGCTGTGAATGTTTGCAGAAAAAGAGATCTATGGACCCAAACAGACGGTCTCTTGCTGGGCTGTTAAGAGACAGATAATTCCTCACATAAAGGCAAATATTTACCATTTTTTAAATTCAGTTAATAAAAAAAAAATTATACAGGAATAAAAGATACAAATCCAACAACTCTTAATTCATTCCCCAGACTGTAGCTCAACACAAAAAGACAACACAGATGTTTCATAACACAGCTGTAAACTGAGCTTTTCCAGGTTTGTGAATTTGGCACCCTCCTGCCTCTTTGGGACCCAAATTAATGGCTCAGGGAAGATGGCCCCACTCTGGATCTGACAAGCAGGTTTCTCAGTGCAACCCTGGCTGTTCTGCTGGCTGCAATAGGGATCAGGAGGTAAGCACAAGCTCCACCAGCACAAGCTCTTAGGATTCAGTGGAGACTGAACCTGAGATAATTTGTGCCATGGGTTTCAATGTTTAGGTTATCCCACAAAATCATAGGTCATTTGCCACTACATAAGCAAGAGACACTGAGTTCACAGCCCTATGCAGGCTACCTAGATTAGAAATATGACACAGGGGAATTTGTAGGGTTTGTCACCAATATTTCAGCCATTGGTAGAATATATAGGGTAGAGAATGGGTGTAGCTTTTGTTCAGTCCTTTGTGCGTTAGTTGGAGTTGTAATCCAGTTGCCTGAGGGCTGCAGTGACTGTTGTTGGTATAGCTGTAAACTATGACTTGTTTCAAGTGAAGAGAGGGAAGGAAGGCTACTATTGTCCAAAAGGGTGTTCCTGAGGCAAACTGCCTTGATCTTTCCTGCTAACAGTGATAACAGTGCTATTAACATATATTCCTTGCTGGAGCCAGGTATACGTAGTCACAGTGTGGCTGCCCAACACAGGGTTGCTTCCTACAGGCATTCAGTGACCGGACTGAGAATCTCACTGCTTTACAAAGCATTACTTTCTGAATCTTTGCTGTTCCACAACTGCGTCACGTAACTTCCTTCATTTCCTCATTCCTGCAGTCAATTACTTCTGGATGCAAAGCCTGAAGTCCCCCTTCCCACATCTCCCAAACCACACAAAGAATCAAACACCTCACTTCAAATTCACCTGCATTTCAGTACACTTATTCATAGCTAAAAAGACTAGAATTCTATGTCTAGTAACAGAACAAAAAAAAAAAAAATGACAACTTGATGCTAAGGGGACAAATTATAATTGTTGGAATGAACTCTCTGATCCTGCAAAGTAATCAGGGCTAGCAGTTCCCATTGCCCCCAGTGAGAGTGAAGGATCATCAGTGCTTCATCGGTTCAGCTATACAACATTACAGAACCAAAGTACTAGCAGGGTTACTTGTTGGACTACTGAACAGAGATTTCCTCTGTGAAGAATTAAGATGAACAAGATTAATGCTTCGTAGAAAGGGAGAAAATCTGGGTACCAGGCCGATCCCTTGCTCTGTAGTCACCACAGTTTATGCAAGGAAACACAGCAATGCACTGAGCTTTTGCCCTTTGGGACCATGGAAATGGCTCAGTCTTATCTTTTTGATGTGTTTAATCCAGATTTGTTTGGCACACCAGCAAACGGACACTTACTGACTTCTTCTGAGCTTACGGTTCCATCATAATAGGGTCAGATTTTTCACAAGGGATTACTTACCCTTAAGGAACAGAACGGGACAGGAAAACAACACAATATTTTTAAGAATTAGACATTGCTTTTCTGCTTATAAAGTGCACAATGAAAGCATGTTTGATTTCCTTCTAGAAAATAGATTAAGAAAACAAAGATTTGGATCAAGCAGAAAAGAATGGGATTTTCTGGCAGCAAATAGCATTTTTTACCTCCTTAAATGCATGCTATTTGAAGTAGATATGATAATTTTGAGCGCTATGTCAGAGCCCAGAGAGACAGGAGTAGTCACGTTGTCTCTCACTGGATAATTAACCTTCCATTACCATCCAAGGGGGTGGGATGAGATAAGCTGTGTATGTCGCAGGTGAGAGGAGCACAGCAGAGCAAAGAAGATCAAACATGTGTGAAGGCAAGAAGCCAACCGGTATGCAAAAATGAGAAATAAGGGTCCAGTAAAAAGAAATGCTTCAGCTCACTGCCTCCTCTTTTCCCTGCAGCAAGAGACACAACATCAGAAACTAGGATGTTCTCACCTCCCTCAGCTCTACTTAACCCTCTTTAGCAGTGCTTATGCTCCCTGCCTCTTTATTTCCTAGCCAAATCTTGTCATTGTCCCCAGGGAGGTGAGCAGTTATGATAGCCTTCATTTCACTTATGGGGTAACGGAGGCCAAAGACATAAATGTATTCAGCTACAGAAACGTTCTTTCTAGGATTTTTCAAAGCATTAAGTCATCTGACAGTTCAACAGAAGTTAGATATGAAAGGACTTCTGAAATATCCACTAACCGTTTACCTGCCTTTTTAGGCACTTTCATACCTTTAAAAATGAGACAAAAGTGACTCCTTTCTGAAAGTGATATAGAAGCTTAAGGCTATGCCTTATGGTAGGTCTCCAGGGAGAAAGGTCATAGGAGTTAGGCTTGAAGCATCGTTAGGTATCAAGGTCTTTGCAAACCTTTTGTAGGTCCTGACTTTCAGCTTGCCTGGTAGGTCAAGCTAGTTGCTTAGCAAGAAATCTGGACCGGACTGTTCATGAATGGAAAGAAAAAATATCTGGCTGGCATAAAGATGACTGCATAACATCCTCAACTCAGGGCCTCTGCTTTGTCTAGAGAACGGCTGTGCCACCTCTGACATGGAATGCGCTAGCTTCTCAAACTCCTTAAAAGTTTATCAATAGGAGGACCAAATGTCATTACAAGGCCCAGTTTATAAACAGGAGATGCTGTATGCAGGAGGACTGATTCATTTTGTCTGGCTAACTCTGTGACCAAGGAGGGAGGCCTTTCACAAGGACTTACTTGGCTTGGCCTTGTGTCTTCAGTTTCCTGGGTCTGCTTCATAGCAGTAAATTTAGGGTCTATAAAATAACTCTTGTGCATTCAATATATTAATCTTGAAAGCACAGATGTCCATATCTTCAATGGCATAATAATAATAATAATAGCTTGTCTTCCTTAGAGACTGGAGTGGTGTGAATAAAAGAGCTCTGCTAGACAGCAAAGTATGCCAAATGGGCATATTATACTAGATGAGAAAAACAGCTTGTCACTTCTAATTGTTCAAATTATGTGATTCAGTTCTTCCTGCAGTTATTTTTAAAATGTTGTTAAGAGGGTATAATGTGCAGCTAAGAATAAAAAGGGTGTGAAATTGCTAGCTCCCCTGGTAGGTAGGTGGTGATAATGAACGTTTCATAAAGTTCTTGTTAACAGACAAATCTCTCTAGTGCTCAGGAAGTCTCTCATGGTGTTAACAGTCTCTCACTAAAGCAATGGCTCTGAAGAAATACACACAGTGTTGGATATGCTGCCTTTCTTTTTTTCTTTTTTACTTAGTTATGACTTACAGAAATGAGTTAAAATCAGACTGAGGGGTCAGAACTCCAGGATACCGAGCCTTATGTTGGTGTCCCAAAATGGCATCCGAAACTGCCGGCTGGGACCCCAGGATAAGGTCTGCAGCTGGCTCACAAGTCGCACGGTGTGCTCGGCACTGTGCCTGTCTCTCCTCACGAGAGCAGCTGCAGCAGACACTTCTCTGCTCGTGTGGCAAACCTTGTAACAGGTCCCACTTTCCCAGCATGGCCCACAGGTCCAGCTTTTGGGAACTATTGGCTTAGACCTTTTCTGGCCTGTTAACTACCCTTGTCCTTATGTGGGTATACGAAAGGCTTGCTAAAGTAGCTAGATTTCCCTGGAATATCAGAGGCACTCAACTCGCACTGGGTAATGAAGACATTGGGCAAGATTATTTAGGTTACTGGACCAGTTGGCAGCCAGATCTCAGCCCCAGGCGTCTTCCTAGTGTGGCAGGGCTTGGACACCACTAGTCCTTGAACCAGGTGGCCACGCCAGCAGCACGCTCTTGTGCCAATGCATTTTTAGCAGCAGAGCTGTGCTTCACCAGCAGAGCTTGGCTTGTCCCTGTGACTTCATTCACTGCTGCCAGGCCACACAATATCTGCAAGCCTACAGGCAGCCACCTCCGCACACGCCTGAGCTGTAGTCACTGAAACTCATGTAGCAGTGCTTGAACTAACCTCAGACTTCTTATCATGGGTGCAGGCAGATATCAGCCTGGGTGCCGGCAGCGCAGCTGTGACATGAAAGAGCTCAGCACGAGCTAGCTGCAGTAGCACCTATCCAGCCTCACAACAGCGTCACAGCCATTGCTGTCTGCAGGGCTATGGTGACTACGAATGGTGGCTTTCTGTTCTCCAGGTCCAGGAGCTTCCTTTTAGATGAAATATTTGCTAGTCATCTGTTCCTTCTGGGACACAGAAATTACTGCACAGAGCAGAGATTGAAAGCTGGGGATAGAGAGATGGGAACGGCAGTCTGGACTGCAAGAATCAATGGGAACCTCAAATCCCACTCAGGCTGCCCCACTGCCCTTGGAATAAGACTAACTGATAGCGTGGATAAGGAGTAAAACTTGTCACTGCTACAGGGAGCATCACATCCTCACACATGCAAGTACTCACCGGGCTTTCCTGCCTGCACCTCTGACACAGAGACATTTACAGGCTGGGTGTATCAGTCTCATAAACATGCCTTAGTCTGACTAAAGGGCTTTTTCTGCTAGGCTCCTGCATGGCCTTGTCCTGCTGACTTTTGTTCTTGTTCAATTATCCAGCTTGGTGGACAACCAGAGCCCCTTCAGCCTATGCCATGCCTTGCTTTTCTGGCAAGTATCTTGCAAATCTTGTTATTTGAATTTTAAGTGCAACCTTCCTGCAAGCAGTAGAGCTTCTGACTGGAGGGCTTACAAGTGGTGACTGACTTCTCCAGCATCCTGCAAGCATAATTTCTTTTCTGACTGTGGGCTCTGCCACTACAGAGTCCATTTCACAGGGTGACCTCCACATTTGTACTCACCTTTTGTGTGGGATCTCATCCTCTGGGGGAGCTTATCATCTCATCAACTTTAGATGTTTATAATGCGAATCTCTGTCTGAGGTAGTCATGCTAAGCTCACTTTATAGCTAATGGAAACAGATACTTTTATAGTAAGATTTATCTGCTGTGCTTTCACCAGCAACTTAGGAATGGAATGAATTATGCCCTAGCCACATCTTTTTTCTCTCCATTAATTGTCAAGGGCATTTAGTACCTCATTCAGATGTGAGTGTCTACATTGGGTAAATCTCACCCCATGCTACTCCCTCTGCCAGGTGTTTGTAACTTCACCTGATGGTAATTTAGTTTTCATTGACATAATTGTAGCTAAAAATCTCATCTGTTAGGTCTCATTTGAGATTAGTGAGTGATTTTCTTCCCATGACGAACTTGTCTGGGTATTGGAGTTGATCTGACCTACAAAGCAGAATGAAAAGGGTTCTCAAGGCATGGGAGTAGGCTAATGTTTTTTTTTTTAAATGTCATTACATGTCTCTTTAAAGAAATCTGGATCATTTGTGTTTGAAAAACACATTGCTTAGTAAGCAATACTTTATGACTGGCAGAACTGTCACAGAGACAGCACTTCTGAGTCTCACTCCTACCTGTAGCATTGACCTGACCTTGTGGCCTTCAAGTCACTTCTAGCCAGGCCAATCTACGAGGAGATAATATGGACTTGCAGCAGAGACAATAAAGAAATAAAATGAATTCTCGGTATCTTGAGAATTAGATCAACAAAACTCTTGGACTCAGTGCATAACTGTTATAAAAAACAATTCAGAGAACTGATCTGAGGCTTAATTACCACAGCCATAAAAGGCTCTGTGACCTAGCAAAAGACAAGAAACAGCAACCTCAGTCCTAATCCCACTGATGTCAACAGAATTACAGAATTAGCATGATCTCAGTTTCCAGAATTTGTTTTTAAGCATTAGTTATTCCAAGCGCCTACAAAACGCAAGGCACCTGCTGGACAGTTCAACAGAGATGTTTCTTTCTTGGAAGAACTTCGCAGCCCAATCCATATGCAGTTTGCCACGATCTGCCAATGCACCATTCAGGAGCCAGCTACCTCTAAGGTAAAGGACTTTGGCTCTCCACCCTCTTCTCTAGCAGCAGTCCTTCTTGGATGCTGTAATTTTTGATGGTGTTAGTAGTACCACACAAACTCTGGTTGGGAGCAGGAAAGTGAGAGGGGTTTACAAGTACAGAAGTTGCACAAAAGCTAGAATATCAATTTTCTGCACAACCACCTGGGAGGAATGACGAAACAATGCTTAATTTTCTTAACTCTCCGGTCATCGTTCAGATTCCTGGTTCACATGCCAGATAAGGGTTAAATTATTTTCCAATGGGCAAATTACTCTGAAAAGAGTGATTAATTTACTATGGTGAATAACAGATAATTGTTTCATGGACAGAACACATCACTGGTCAGATTCGTATCTTGGATTACTGAGGCCCCTACTTAACGGTGTCTGGAAACAGCAATGTTTGTGGACAGATAAAGGGATTCAGGGGGGTTTTTCCTAATACCTGTGCTTGGATGCAACCAGCAGCTCCTGTGTTCCCCTGTGTATGGGGGGAGGTGGTGGTGTGGCGGAGCTCTGGGATACAAACGATTTCAGTCAATAGTTATTTTCAACCCAAGAACACATAACAAGAGACATTCTCAGGAATCCACTGATTAGCAGCTGGGAATATTTTAAGCTTTATCACTTAATCCAAGCCACACAAACAAGATTTTTGTGCAGACACAGTAGAGGGTTTAGGCAAATGCACAGGCAGGAACACAGCTTAAGGCTGCAGTGCAGACATACCCTGCAACCCTGATTCCCTTGACTTGACTGCTTCCACCCAGTACAGGCTGTGAGCGAAACCCACCAATCTGAATAGGAAAGATGAACAAAGACAGGTCTCAGGGTCAAGCAGCAGATCAAAATGAAAACAGAGAATGGAATCCAGACCTCTAATGACGAGCTAACCCCCCAGTTCACTGGCTTGCACTTGTCTTCCTACAGCTCACCTCTGAGGTTAACATCAGACATGTTCTGCCTCAAGTAATGCAGGCGAAGAAAAAGCTGAGATATGGTGCACGAATGCAGATCTTTTTGGCTTGCATGCTTTTACAACAGAAATTATGATCCAAAATGATGCCTGGCTCGTCTGTGCGAGTATGCATGAGTGACCCAGGAATAATAAACTAACCCATGCGTTATTCGGTGCTCAGGAACAACAATGCAGTACAAAACGTCATACAGGGCAGTTCTTGTGGGAAACTGTAACAATGAAAGGGCAGGCATGGCCCAGCGTTCACAAATCACCTTGCAGTAATAAAACCGAATACCTAGCACCTGTGACTTCTCAAACAACACACAGGCAACCTGCACAGCTCCTGACTCTCATACCACCCTTCTCATCCCAGAGTATCAAGAAATTCCCACCAGAGGCAGGGAAAGCCTTGATCAGGTAACCTTTCTGCTGAAAAGCTGCGAAAGATTTTCTATAAAGAGAGGGGAAAGACAGTGATATTGATGGTAATGGAAAATCCCTTCCCATAGATCTGCTCAGATGAACAGGGTGTTTTGTCCTTGTTTCAGAGCCGCTGAGACCAGCAACAATAAGCAGTGGGGTAATAGCAAGCCTGAGCCTAGCAGCAATAAACAGAGCAGTGAGGAAAGAGAGGCGTGTTTATGGCTATTGTATGGAAGCCATTCAAAGGAAAATGAAGGATTTTACAGCCTGGATAACCTACATCCTTTAAAGCTGGCCAATGCTGTCGCACAGACTTACTTCATAACCATTCGTAAACTCTGCAAAAAGACAGGGTGAATTTGATTTCACCACCGCCTCACTAACTTCAAAGCACTTTCCCACTGGTGTTACTTCACCTCACCTCTGACTAGCTGCTCTGCCATTACCAGTCTCCCATTACACAGAGCATCCTCGGCTGGGAGAATGGCAGGGCTCTCAGGGCATCAGCCGCCCTATGGCTCTGCAATGCCTGGGCTGCCCTGAGGGAGAGGTCTTCCCCTGCAAAGAAGAGCCTGTGTCAAGCGAGGGAGCTCTCAGCATTTCTCATAAGTGAGATCTCAGGAGAGGGTCAGGGATGTGTCTCAGGCCCCAGGGATACGTCTCATCTTTTGGTAGGCTGATCAAGAGAAGAGGGGTGGGTCTAAACCACCACTGCCCATCGTGGTTTAATTGCCCTCCCTGCATCCAGCAGCTCCCTCCGTTTGTGCTCTCTTCTGTTCAGGTAACCATGACATCTGCACTATGCTCACGTCTCACCTGCTAACCTGCTCATTCATCTATCTGTCTGCTTAAAAATCACTTAGAAACTGACACAAGAGCATTCACTCAGGCACTGATGTTAATTTAAATGAATCAGTCTGGATCATCCCCTTGGGTATGACTCTCATTTATGTTTAAAATCACATTTCACAGATCCTGGAAATGGAAAATTAGATCTTTTCAATTAAACTGGCACTTTCCATTAACGCCAGAGGTCTGCTGTGTAGTGCAGCGGCAATCAAACTAGCCCAGCATGTTGATTTCTGCATTCTCCGCCACTGTGAAGAAAATGATCTTTAAAGAAAAAGACTGAAAACATTTTATCTGAAGACATAGAAGAGGCTAAACCATTTAATGCATCTACTGAAAAAATAATTAATTCCGACAGATGACATTATTTGCTTTTGGTGTCTGGTGGTGGTTACCTTTCAGCTGATTCTTTCTCACCTGCTTTCTTTGTGTTTGGCGGTGCTATGTCTTTCTTATCTACAGGGAGACATCCAGCAGGCCTTATTCTCCTCATTCTTGACTATGCTATGCAGGAGAAATCCATGCTCGAAAGACACAGGGCAGTAAAATCTTTCAACAGTCTCTATACGGAACACAGAAAACCAAGAAAGAATCAAAACAGGTATATTCCTGTAACTCATACCTCTGCCTTCAGAAAGGCTTGGAGAAATCAACATGACAAATCAGGTTTGTCCAGCTTCTTAACAGCTGGGTACTGCATTATATGGTCAGATCAATACATACTTTAAAAAAATTTGATTAAAAAAAAGAAACTGCTCAGGGTACGCATAGAATCATCAATGGGTGGGAACTGGCTCTCGGGCTGCCTACAAGCACCCCTTTGTTTAGGTTCTACTGTGCAGATGTGAACGTGCACGTCCCACATGAAACATTCTTTGAACAACAAAGGCATAGAGCTACTGAACTCTTTCTACCAGGTAAGTGGTCTTCTCCAGGTCCAGTGTCTGCTTTGTGTCACAGGGGGCCTCTTTTGCTTCAGGGGACGTAGCAGCTGCTGCATCCACAAAGGAGAAGGGAAAGTGGGAGTGGAAATTGGAGGTGTCCCTCCTGCACCAGGAACATGTAAGTCACCACTATTCTTGACTTTGGACTTACGTGGAAGAAGCCCAGAGCTCCCACCTGGCCTCCAGTTTGAGAAAGACTGGACTACCTTGACTGACCTGCTATCTCAAACTCTTACATTTATGAGTTAACTTTCAGTTCCAGCTGAAAATGTGACCGTGGGCCTACGTTCTTGGCTGAGATAAGTTTGTATAAATCTACATCGCTTGAAAATACGATCCACTGCCTTTAATCACAATATACTTGTCTGTTCCACCAAGTATCTGGCATATATTGCGTGTTCTTCCATTATCTTAATCTCTAGACTTTTATGAGGGGGAGAAAGCTTGCAGAGTGGATCTGCAGTTTAACGGAGAACTTCTCAATCAGAAAATGGCTGAAGTCAGACTTGGCTTTTATAAACAATTTACAGTCAGTGCTGGCTTTAAACACTCCCTATGATTCCTCTTTGGAGGCTCCTAAGAACAGCACTAACATGCATGGTAACAAAGTGGGCGTTACAGCAGTGCTAAGTGATGGCTGCTGCCATGTCTACATCACACAGCAAAGCACGGGCGCAGAGACACTTAATCCAGCAGCACCGCTGCTAGCAGCACAGGCGCGATAGCCACAGTGTAGCACAGCGCCTGGGAGGAAGGGTCTTTCCAAGGAAGCCTGCTGCTTTTAACCCAAAGCTAGTTTCTCCAAAGACAGCTGCTGTGCATCACTCGGATGTACCGGCTTAGGTAGGAACAGGTCAGAGTTAGTCCATGTGCCTGTGTTGCAAGGGGTAGACAAGTCTATGCCTTTTTCAGCTCCCAAAATGGCTGGGCTGTTAAAGAAGAGTTTTAAAAAAAGACTTCCAGCTCCATCAAACCAAGCGCAGAACCACAGAAAAATGCTGAGTGAAGTGTGGAAAGAGGAGATCTTTAAACATATGACGGCTATAGGAGTAAGTAATTTGAGCCTGGAGCTTACATTTGTGGTAAAAAATCAGAAAACTGTATTACAAAATGTGAGAGTAAAGAAAAATGTTTGAGTTTTTATCTCTTTGTAAAGAAAATAATTGGCTTGGATTAAGCCCTTCCCTGGGAGTATTTGCAAACCAAACATTACACAGCTGCCAAGTGCTTGAAAACCAAAATGTGAAACTGACCTAAAATAAAAGCAAAAGTGAT
>Ga0181612_174542_pt1 | contig 10937 bp, 5 predicted proteins | sample HoacroProtozoa21_FD_119630 | JGI IMG/M metagenome (GOLD analysis project Ga0181612, IMG submission 119630) | Hoatzin crop microbial communities from Cojedes, Venezuel. Combined Assembly of Gp0051906, Gp0051904, Gp0051908 | reverse complement strand
TTCCTATCTTGTACACAGATTTGACAGTCTTTGGGACAATATTTACTGCACTTAGAAGAGTACACGATGCAGAATTTTGCACTTGTAGGTTACTTGCGTTTTTGAATCTTACAGATTTCAGTGGACTATTCCTAAACAAAGCTTTTTCAAAAAAAAAAAAGGAGTACAATTTCCAGAAAGGCTCACAGTCTGATCAAATACCTAGTGATCTCTGAGAAAGGGTAAAGAAATAAAGACAACTGGCAGATTCTGTCAGACGCCTTTGCCACTACATATATTTCTCATGCCTTACACTCTACAAGGAGCTGATGTCAGGACACATCTACAAAGAGCCTGAATTGGAGTAGAAACAAACACAAGTCTTAAACAAGTAAAGGTACCAGCAGTTGACCAAAAAAGCTGAATAACTGTTCTCATATTTAGCTAATACAGTGCATTTTTGACAGATTATCTACACTACCCATCTGATTTATGTTAGTCTACAAACAGTTTTGTGGAAATCTAAGCACAGCAATTCAACTTCAGAGACAGATTACCACATGTATACACACTTCTAGCTATATATTAAAAACTACTTTAAAACTAAAAGATTAAAGGCTGTATCAACTCAACCTTCTTACAAGGTTATACAACCCGAATGTATAAAACAGGTTTTGTAGCCTAGTCGGCTTTACAATTAAGAAATTAACCAAGGCCACTAATAACTGGAGCTGCATCAGTGGGTAGAAAAGGCTCCATAGCAAGATACTTTCTCTTCATAGCAGAAGAGGCTGACATACTGCACTGACCCTCTTTCACTCATTAGGAGATATTCACCTTATGCTATTTGATTATTCTTTAAAGTCTCTTACTTGGACAAGATTGTCCAGTTGCTTTTCCTTAGGACAGCGCTTATTTGCTGTGAAGTAAATTCTCACTGGACACAGTTAACAATGAAAGCCAGAAGACAAGGGGCAGATTTCTCTCTCAATTTCCCTACTTCTAAGGCTCACTGCAAGACTACTTCCAGCAAGATTTTCAAGTTCTACAGAGGCCCTTCATGAATCAATGACAACTACATAGTGTTAGTGATTGATGAGTATGGACTTACAGAATTTTATTTTATTTTAATTGTGTTTGTACGACTGCACAGGCACTTTGGCCTTATTTTTCTCACAGAGAACTTTAAAAAGTGGGGTAGTTTTTACAAATTAGCTAAGTCAAAACAGTAAGAGACAATACGTAGCTCCTCCTTGAATTATCACCAGATCTTTGGAGTGTAAGCATTAAATACAGTCTGCAGCTGTATAAACCAAGCTTTAGTCAGAATTAGGGATGCATTCTCTTGACTCACCAATATAGACAAAGCTTTTCTGTCTTTAAGTACGTAGACTAGCAAAACTTCACCGTTCACATTCCAAGCGTGCCTCCCAGTATAAGCATATCAGTAACAGTCAGGTTTTTATCTTTGCATTTAGAAAGAAAATATTTTAGTCAGACTATACTTGTTCAGAGGTTCTCCTTCAGATGCCCCTGGCTTCTCAGCTGTTTCTGCAGTCTCTTCCATAGGAGCAGTCTGTTCCATCCCACTAAAAAAGTAAACAAAAAAACACAAGTCTTCATGGGTCACACTGGAGTAAAATTTGCAGATCAATATATGACTTTTTTCCAGAATTCCTTGGGATGGAAAAAGAAAAGAGAAGAAAAACTCTAGGATCATAAGCAGAAAGTAGATCTACTAAGTGACTGGTTGAGCAACTAACAAAATGAGAAGTATTAGGAAAATCCTACTTCTATGTACTTTCAGTTAAAAAAAGTGAAAAGCACGCATGAAGACAATTCGATTGTGAATATTAATACCAGTACTTGATTACAGTGTGTCACTAATGTTTGAGTTTGCCTTTTTGTTTCTTTTCAACTATTAAAGTGGTAAAACTCATACTCCAAGATCGTATTTTCTGTTACATGGACATTAGTTCACTGTCAAATGAGAGCAGTAGCATACCTACTTACATCCCACGGGTAGGCATACATGTTTAAAATTAACACCACCTAGGTTCACTGAACATAATTAAGGCACAGACATGCTTTTAGAATTGTTTAGACAACTCCAATTTAGTGTCAGTTCTACAACGCGCATCACAAGAAAGCACACCTATCTCACGCTTATAAGTTCTGATGCTACTGAACTAAAAAAACGTAAGTAGGGAGAATAAATATCAGTGATCTTAAATTTCCCGTACTTTATGAAGTTCACACAATCTTCCCTGACACCCTACAGAAGCTAGTTTGGTACTTTCGGACAACTAGTTATGCGCTATCAGATTGGAACTATGCTAGCCTGGCTGATTCTTTGTTTTGAAAAGCCAGAGTATCTAACCAATCTTTTACTTTTAATATGAAATATTATAGAAGAGGTAGAAGTTAGTACAACCTCTCAGAAGAACTTGAAATATCAAGCCCCAAAATTACTACCCATTAAGACTGTATTTTTTCAACCTTTTGGGCAACCTGGCTATATCTAAAATCCAAGTTTCAAAAATAAAATTTTATTTTTAAAACAATTTTGTGAATGAACGTGTAGGTGGCTGAAGATGTTTGCTGTAAGTTCACAGTGCTGCCTTTTCTCTGTCCTTTATCAGCCTTCAATTACAGAGTTCTAGATGCGCAAGAACAAAAGCTACTGGAATGAGTAGCATATTGCCAGGTGCAAATTTCCAGTGAGCTTTTTGCAAATCTGAACAGAAACCAGTAAAAGAAATACAGCACTGAACTGAAAGTTCTCAGCTTCTTTTTTTTTAATCTAACTGACCATTAATGGGCCATCACATTCTGTTACTGATCCTCCTGTGCACTTTAAAATTTATTTCAGTGGTAGAGTCAGCTATGTATTACCTCCAGAACCACACTGAATTGTACTGCAGCTTTGCAATTTAGAAATTATATGTAAAACTTGAAAAAAGAGACTGGACATTACGCCCATGAACAGTTTAAATCTTTTAATCGGCATTTTGATTTTGTAGCAATGCCATTAAACACCAGCGTCCCACTTCCTTGGCTATTCAGAAAAGTCAAAACTTCTTTCAGTTAAAAGACAACTTCGCCCCAGTCAAAAGATTTTGGCAGCCTTAACTGAAGAAACATCACTTGGCTACAATTTATTCTCAGCAACACAAAGGAGATGAGTTCAGAAAAACTGTAAAACTACTTTCTTCACAACAATTAATAGAAATCAAGGCTTATAAAGCTCAAAACAGACATGAAACTGATAAACAGAAAGTGATGATCTACAGTGGACACAGATGTATGTTGTACCTTGTACCACCTTTAAATGTTCCCCAGTTGCAAGCTCCACCTCCACCCTTTTTGTCATCTGCTTTCATTCCTCTGGAGAGAAACAAGGCTCTGTGAGTTTAAGAGCTTTTTTTTCATTAGGACTCCAAACTAAAACCAGTACTGACTTTTTGCCAGCCAACTTGGATATGCAAGAAGGGAACAGAATACTTAAGAGACGCTACTGCAGCACTGGCAATTGTTAACTTGTACACCAAGTAAGAAGCAGCACACAGAACACTTACGTTTTATCATTCCCACTTTGTCTTTCAAATTCCCGGTTTCCTCTTTGGTCGAAGCCATCAGAACTTCTATTTATTCCACCACCTCTTCCTCTACCTCGTGTTCCACCTCGTCCTCCGCCACGACCTCTTACTGGCCTTTCATGGTCTAATCTTTCACTTGGTCTAAAAAGATTTCTAGCCTGATTTTTGTTCCTACAGAACAGTTAACAAGGAGAAAAAAAAAATTATATGGTTGATTTGTGCAGTTGTGAGAGACATCAGTACACGAGGCTACTGTACAATTTTTAGAGTGCATCTTCACACAGCACACACTACAGTTGCATTAGTTCTATCATTGAAAGTGGACATTAACTGAACTCGAGGGGAATTATACAGACAACAGGAATAGAAAGTTCAGTTGTTTATTGATAACACTGAAAACACCAGAGAAGTTGCATAAAACACTATAAGGGTGTCAAATCTTCAGCAACGGCTGCACTGTCCAAACCCAGATTTACATGCAACTGCTAAAAACTTCAGGGAACTTGTTAAATACCAGTTATTGTGATGTAAAGTAAGAACAGTCACGCTCTGAAGCATTAAAGATTTATGTGGAATTTTCTAGTACTTCTAAAGAAAGCAAATTTGATAGGCACTCACTGTCCAAGTAGTAAATAGTATGACAAAGGTTTATTTTCAGTTTGAAGAGTAAAATTAATTCAACGCGGAACCTGCCCCACATGTTCTGCAAAGCTTGGTATGCGAGCTCAGAAATGAACATATATGTTGCAGCCTAGTGGTTACTTTTTCAGGTTTTTTTTTTACACTTTTCAGTTTCATCTTATATTTATAACATTTAACAAAATTGCTCCAAACCAATCTGTGAGGAAGCTAAAATTACAGTTCTCACAGGCATGAACTAAGTCGTCTTGCAACAAATCTACACGCTAATAATGCAACCATGCCTTCAAGTCACATCTGGCTACCAAGTCTGTTTTAAGAAGGTTAAGTCTTTCCCTTCCCAACCCTGTGCAGATCCTCCATGAGGAACCTTACTTCTCCCTGTACAACACATACCTTTCCACTGTGACTTTGACTTGTCTTTCGGTTTCACATGAACGGTATGCCCTGAAAGTTGGTCTCCTTTCAGTCTTGTCTTGTTTCACCTCTGCTTCTCCACTGCTGAATCCTTGCTGTTCTCCCCGCTTGGGTGCTTGCTTCTGGCCTACACACACATACATACATACATATAGGTTACCAACAGTTTAATAATAACTGAATTGCAGTTACCAAACTACTGACTGAAGTTAGCTGATTACACCTTAGTCTTCTGCTTTACCCTCTCCAATCCCCAGTCCACCAAAATATTAAAAGCACTTACAGTTAATGCTGGCAGACACCACAGACAAACAGACAAAACGGCCTGTTTTAAAGACATCTACTTACTTTTCCTTTCTGTATTGATAAACCTGTCTCAGGCAAAAATACCACAGGTGTTGACACAGCTCAGACACTTCCACAAAAGATAGGCTAAAGAAAAATCTCATTCTGCTCACATTAAGTCATAGAAATGGAGAACAAAAACTGTTTCTTTCCATGTTCTCTCGAAGTTCTCTCAGCTAGTGTACTACAGAGCAACACAGAGAAGCTGTCACAGAAGACGTGAATAACACTGCAGGAGCAGTGAAGGTGGGGGAAGATGGAGGACCCTTAGAGACAGGCGCGAGTTGTAGATCATGAGACAACACACCTCATGCCAGATTAGCTGAATTTAGAGGTCTGAGCCTGCACCTCTACTTTAATCTCATGGCTACGGTATCCAACAACCAGAAGAACATCACCTCCTTCTATCACAGAATCACAGAATGGTAGGGGTTGGAAGGGACCTCTGTGGGTCATCTAGTCCAACCCTCCTGCTGAAGCAGGGTCACCTACAGCAGGTTGCAGAGGAACTTGTCCAGGCGGGTCTTGAATATCTCCAGAGAAGGCGACTCCACAACCTCCCTGGGCAGCCTGTTCCAGTGCTCCGTCACCCTCAGAGGGAAGAAGTTCTTCCTCATGTTCAGAAAGAACTTCCTATGCTTCAATTTGTGCCTGTTAATAACTGACTTTGGTTGGGATATTTGGGAGCAGACTCAAAGGCCACCTCAGTTTCAGCCCTCTCTGACTAGAAATTATGCTCACAAAATAGGAGAACATGTTGCCAAAGCCGGTCTTGGACTTTCACATCTGAGTACTGGGCTACAGGAAGGATACAAGGCTCAACACAACACAGTGATCTGCTTCCCAACATGCCTTGGCTTTGCTATCCTTCCCACTTCCTTTAATTATTACCTGAACCAGCATTAACTCGTAGAAAAGAGTCCTGTACCAATGACGAGGGAATGAAATTTTGCCCTACCTCTGGTAGTCGTGCAACGTTCATCTTTCTGAGGTTGCATCCTTCTGTCTCTGCAAGCTTCATGTATTAATGCTTACATTTTTTTGGCACAAACTAGGAATTTTTTTTGCAGCACAGAGTCCTTCAGGGCTATGTTCCACGCTGCTGTGGGGAACCTGGTGTGCTGCAGTCACTGCTGGTGTTAAACAAGTGCTTTATGTTTTGAGCAACAGTTTTGGCTGCTTGGGTGCCCCTGCGAAAGGTCTGCCATTGACCTCCTGAAGGATGGTTTTCTGTTCCTACTGTTGTGTTTCAAGAGGACTTAATTGCTTGAGGTCTTTCCTTTCTGGTGGAAAACACAATTTACATCGACTTTGCAGCTGTGGTAGCTGTTCCATGAGAGCACACAGTGTAGAAGGGACCAGAGAGCCATTTCCTTCAGCAGTGCTCTATTCAAGTGCTTATTATACTTTGGACCCCTTGGTTTTCTCTCGTTAATAACAAGCTCTCATTATGTGTAGGCATGCTGCTGACTTGACTCAATTTGGCCCACAGTGTCCCGCAGAAGTCAGCTATGGGTATTCTTGGCCAAAGGATATCCAGGTTTGAAGAAGTGCCCATGTTCACAGATAAAATTAACAGCTGTAAGGAAAGAAAGTCCTGCTTCTCTCTTTTTGCAACACCTGACTTGTGATAAAATAGTTCATATAACTTTCAGGTTATTTAACTCTTTCTATTATTCCTTTAAAATATGAAAATGAAAGAAAAGTAATCTTTCAAAAAGAAGAATGGAAGCATATGCATAAAGAAAAGGTGAAATGAAACATCTTGACGACTCTGAGCTACCCATTTCTACTGAACAAATTTCATGCAATTTGTGATTCATGTCAGCACCTTCAAAACGTCATTATTTCCAGCAAATTTATTATGCGTCCTTTTTCCTTCCTACATCCGATGAATTACATTCTCACTGCAAAGTGTATCATCCAGCCTCCCACTGGCAGGCCACGGATGTACGTGTGCAAAAGGACCTTCCACAGCTAAATGAAGGCAGGAGTTGTTCTGCACTTGCAGCTCTCCATGCCGCCCTGAGCTTCCCCGACTTTCCTCCCACAGCCAAGTGACTATACTCTGATTTTGCACGTTCCCTTGCACCTCTCCCATTGCTTAACAATGTCTCTCCCCTTGTGTCCCCTCCTGTTGCAGCTTCTGTCCCCAGGCAAAGTTTGCAGCTGGGCGCTGGTTCAGCCTTGTGCACCCCTCTCTTCCATGGGTGCCTCCATGGTGCGTCCCTCCCGCAGCAACTGGTAAATGGGGTGCAACGTGGCTTCTGCTGAGCTTGCCATAAGGAAAAGTCCAAGAGCCAAGCCAGAAACGTCCAGTTCCTTCTCCTTCCCAGGGGGAAACAAGGCAGTAAGAACAACACTCAAAACTGAGCTCTTCCTCCTGGAGAGGTCATCAGGAAAGCCCCAAGGCTGGAGAAGGAAGGAAAGGATGGTTGCTGATAGAAAAGCTGTGAGTAATTCAGGTCCTTTCCTGTAGTGATAGGGCTTACCTCTCTCCTTCAGCCCCAAACTCATTCTTGAAGCAGCCCCTTTGCTGTGCAGACATCCTCTGTGAAGATAAAAAAGCCTTCTTCCCTGTTTTTGAAGAGATTTAAGATTACACACAGACCTTCAGACTGGAAAAAATGAACCCATGGTGTTTTATAGCCTCAGTTATCCAGGGCCTTTGAATCATAAATCCACCTCCCTTCGCTGACTGTGCAATGTGCTCCTGACGTGTTCCTATTTTCATATACACAGCATTACCCATCTTCACACTGTCTAATGTGTGTTTGTAGCACTGAAAGCAGGAGCTGCAGCTGTAAACAAGATGCTACTTCCCATCTGTGGAGGTTAAAATCTTACAGCAGGCACCAGCTTTGCATGGCAAAGGGTTGGGGTTCATCTGATTTTCCTTATCAGCAGGAAAAGTTCCCCATGGAGGGGTGAGCTTTGCCTATCTGTGCCGTTGCAGTTGCTCCCATAGCTGCAGTTATGCAGATCCACTTAATCCTACCCCGATGCCTTTTAGGGACTTTTAGGTCCCTCCAACACTGGATCGCAGGGGCTGGATTCAAGCGTGCTCCCGAGCGGCTCAGCTTCCTCTGCTTTCTTCCTGCAAACGTTCAAAGTGCAAAACCTGAATTTCACTTGAACACATCAGCAATCTTTATTTGCTCACTTCCTGCAAAAGCCGCCAGCACGCTGAGCTGAATACTCATGAAAAGCCAATTTAAGTGAGTCTGTTTCACAGAAAGCCAGTTGTGAGTGATCTGTTTGATTGCAAGATTGACAGCGTGTGCTGCACTGGGAAATTGCACCTCCCTGACCGGAGAGCAGAAACCGCTCTCAGGGCCTCGCATGAGGAGGATGTTTACAGCAGCCCATGCTGAAGCAGCCAGCTGCTGAAGGATGCGTTGCTGAAGATGCTTGCAGACAATTTGGGATGGAGACGCCTTCCCAGTGCTCTTTCACTCATGCTGCAAAGAGAGATGACTTTTTTCAAGGGAAGTGTTCCCAGCAAGTGACTTCACCATGTGCCCTGTGACATTCCCAGCCCGGGAGGTTTCTCCTGTGCTCTCCCTGCCTGTGAAGGCTGATGAGCACTGGGGAACGTGGCTCTGGGGCCATGTCTCGCCACTGTTCGTGGTGGTGGGACCTCCACGCTGTGGTGGGGAGGTGCTTGGTGTGGGCTGTAGGAGCAGTTTCTCTACCTCCTAGGCACGTCCTGGTCCCTGCAGAGCTTGGGTGAGCAGTGCCGCTGGGCGTGTTGCCTGGGACAAAGAGTGGCAAAGACCCCTCATCTCAAAATACATGGGCATATCTCTGAAGAGGCACCTTCAACCAAACCCACCCTGAACCTCTCTGGGACCATCCCGTCCTGGCAGACCCACCGTTAAGGGACCCTTTTTCCTAGCTTTCATCTTTGGTTTTGTCTTAGTAGAATGAGCATTATTTTCCCTCTTTTCTGGTTTCCTGGCTTCATGCAAGTCAAGCACTTTGGCCAAGCAGTGGTATATAGCTTGCCTTAGCTGCAGGTCATAACACTCTGGATGATGTACAGGATGATGAGATGCCTGTGATCCATGTAGTTAGTAAAAGCTGTCTCAATTTTGTGAGCAGAATTCATCAACTCATCAATCACACCATAATTACTTTATCAGGGGAAAATAAGCAGTTACTGCTGTGACTTTCAGGAGTGTTTCTATCTGGATTTACACCATAGTCCAGCACAAATTCCCCCAACACTTTAAAATTGGTATTTTCTCTGCTTGACTTTGGAGTGATGTCTTTTAAAGCAGTGTATAACTTTTGAACAGTACTGTGCCCCGCCACAGCAGGTAGCTAGAGGATTGGAGTCCTGATGGTACAAACCCATTTGACAGCAACTTGCTCACCAGCTCACAAGTTTGTATACCTGGTGCAGACTCCTCACTTCTTACATTAGCAATGAGAGTTGCTTCCATGGACTAGCATGAAGTCAGGCTCTGTCTCCTCAACAGCCTCCTTGTAGGTACTGGGGGCATGCTGTTAGGTACCCTTAAGCCACCTCTTCACCATGTTGAACAAACCCAGATTCTTCAGTGTCTCCTTAAAGGGCAAGTGTTCCAGCCCCAGACAATCTTGATGGCTGGAGTAAAAAAAATGGTCAGAAATGCCCCGATGCAAATTTGCTGCAGGCTTTCTTGGTTTGAACTCCTTGACTCTCCTAGTGACACAGGTTTGCTTTGGCAGAGCTCTTGCTGGTCTACTAGATTTCCTTGCTTTTTCTTCTCTTAGTCACTGATCTCTGATATGTTTGGGGTCTCTGTCTCCTTTCTGTCTCAATGATGATGCCAGCAAGATTTTTTAGAGCACAGGACAACCATTGATGGAAAGGCACAGACAGCAACAAACCGTATCTTTTTGTTTGGATGAGCTGATGAATTGCTGCATGGTTTTTGACAGCTGGACACAGAGTTGGCAAGTAATCCACCATTCCTTCTTTTGCCTTTGTAGTGTTAGAGTGGACTATGAAACTGGATACAGCCCCAGTGAGATGAGTTTGTGTTCTGTATTTTGAAAAAAATTGTTCTGGAAAGAAATTTGATTTCATATGGTAGGGAGTTGAGGCAGAAAGGTCTAAGTTAGAGGTGCTGGCAAAACTTATTCATCATAACTCTACTTTAAATGACTCAGTGATGAAGATGAAAAAGACATTTTGACATAGGAAAGACATTTTTTTACAGTAAGAACAATCACTCACTGGAGCAACCTCCCCAGTGATGCGGTAGAGTCCCCATTGCTGGAGGTTTTCATGATGCAACTGGACAGCGTGCTAGGTAATCTCATCTAGGCTTCCTTCCCCGTGAAAGATTGGACCAGATGATCTTTTGAGATCCCTTCCAAGCTTGACTATTCTATAATTTGCTGGGTGCTTTTTAGAAAAGATGAGATTTCCTAAGAAGAAATATGGGAAAATGCGATCTTAATCAATAATTCATTTATTCCTGCTTTCCCTAAGGTTTAGGCAAGAAGAGATTTTTTATTTTTTACTAATTCTTAAACTCTATGAGAAGTGGAGACATGTCTTAAACTCCATTTAATTTAATCCTCCTGCAAACATTTAAACTTCCTGCAGTTTCCTTCTGAGCCCATGCCCTGGTAAATCCAGCCAGACTTCTCTCACTTCTGTAGGCCAATAATAATGGTGTTCCAGCTGTTCAAGAAAGATTTAAGAGTTGATTTTGGGGAAAAAAACCCTAAGATAATTTGTGCATCTGTGGCCGTAATGGCTGAAAGCAAATCCTCCTAGAAGCTATGCTAAGGCACATGGAGGACAAGGAGGTGATTCGAGACAGCCAGCATGGCTTTACTAAGGGCAAGTCCTGCCTGAACAACCTCGTGGCTTTCTATGATGGAGTGACTACATCAGTGGACAAGGGAAGGGCTATGGGTGTCATCTATCTGGACTTCTGCAAGGCCTTCGACACAGTC
>Ga0181612_162786_pt1 | contig 10937 bp, 5 predicted proteins | sample HoacroProtozoa21_FD_119630 | JGI IMG/M metagenome (GOLD analysis project Ga0181612, IMG submission 119630) | Hoatzin crop microbial communities from Cojedes, Venezuel. Combined Assembly of Gp0051906, Gp0051904, Gp0051908 | reverse complement strand
GAAAAAAGAAAAAGAAAAAGTAATTTTAATTGAAAGGAGCAGAAATGAAAGTAATACTAACAGATAATATAAAAGGCGTTGGAAAGAAAGATGAAATAATTGAAGCAAATGATGGATATGCGCGCAATTTTTTAATTCCAAAAGGCAAAGCAGTAGAAGCTAACGCTGCAAACCTTTCAAGATTAAAATCAAAGCAGGATTCTAAAGCCTATAAAAAGAGTGTGGATAAGCAAGAAGCGGAAGCTATTAGAGATAAAATTGAAAAAATAACATTGACAGTGAAAGTAAAAGCTGGAGAGAATGGCAAAATATTTGGAGGAGTAACTTCTAAGGAAATATCTGAGCAATTGCAAAAGCAATATAAAATTGAAGTTGATAAAAAGAAAATAGAGTTGAAAGAAACAATCAAAACCTTAGGCAGTTTCAACGTTACTTTGAAATTATTTGAAGGTGTAACAGGAAAATTGAAGTTAAACGTAGAAGGAGAATAACATGGAGCTTCAGAGGATTCCGCCTCATGATGAAGAGGCTGAGCAAGCTGTAATAGGTAGTATGCTAACAGATAAAGATGCTGTTGTTGCTGCTATTGAAGCACTAAAGAAAGAAGATTTTTATCGCGGTGATAATGCAACTATATATGAAGCTATAATGAATGTTTATGCTAAGGGTGAGCCAATTGATATAATTACAGTAAAAGAAGAGCTTGTATCAATGGACAAACTTGATAGTGTTGGTGGTCTTGAGTATTTAGCAAGTTTGCCTGAAAAAGTTCCAACAACTGCAAATGTTGAAAAGTATGTGAAAATAGTGGAAGACAAGTCGCTATTGAGAAGCTTAATAAAAACTGCAAACGAATTGATAGACCTAGGATACGGACAACAAGAAGAAGTTACTTCAATCATGGATGATGCCGAAAAGAAAATATTCAATATTATGCAGCGCAAATCGCAAAAAGGATATGAGTCAATTAGGGACATTTTGGTTGATTCGTTTGAGAATTTACAAGAGTTGTACAACAATAAAAAGCACGTAACAGGTGTTGCTAGCGGTTTTGTCGACCTAGATAACAAAACCGCCGGATTCCATAAATCAGAATTGATATTGATTGCAGCAAGACCGGCAATGGGAAAAACAGCATTTGCATTGAATATAGCAACAAATGCAGCTGTAAATTATGATACAGCAGTTGCAGTATTTAGTTTGGAAATGTCGAAAGAACAATGTGCAAACAGAATTCTATGTTCGCAAGCAATGGTTGATAGCAGCAAGGTTTCGAGAGGAGATATCGACGATGATGAATGGGACAAGCTAGCTACAGCATCGGGCGAACTATCAGAGTCAGCAGGTATATATATAGATGACACGCCAGGTATTACAGTTGCTGAAATTAGAGCAAAATGTAGAAAAATGAAAATGGAAAAAAATATCGGGCTAATTGTAATTGACTATTTACAGCTTATAACAGGAAGTGGTCGTACAAATAGTAGAGAGCAGGAGATTGCGGAGATTTCGCGTTCATTAAAAATATTAGCAAAAGAAATTGATGTGCCAGTAATTGCGCTATCGCAGCTTTCTCGTGCGCCGGAGCAGAGAAATGATCATCGACCGATGTTGCAGGATTTGAGAGAATCAGGTTCAATTGAGCAGGACGCTGACTTGGTAATGTTTATTTACAGAGATGAATATTATAATCCACAATCGGAAAAACCTAATATAGCTGAAATTATTGTAGGCAAAAATAGAAGTGGCCCAGTCGGAACGGTTGATCTTCTATGGATGCCACAGTTTACAAAGTTTGCGAACAAATATAATGGCGAGGAGTAATTGCAAAAGGAGTTAAATTTAAATTGGCAAAAAGATTAAGCAAAGTTGAACAGTCTTTTATTGATACAGTAAGGGAAAATAATTTAATAAACTATAATGATGTGATAGTTGTCGGAGTTTCTGGAGGCCCCGACTCTATTGCGCTTTTGTCATGCTTAAATACTTTTAAGGACAAGTACGGGTACAAAATTATAGTTGCGCATATTAATCACATGATCAGAACCGACGCAAATGATGATGAAGAGTATGTTAAGGAATTTTGCAAGAAGTTGGATATACCGTGTTTTGTCAAACGCGCTGATGTAACAAAAATTGCAAAGGAAAATAAAAGAGGCGAAGAAGAAACAGGCAGAAAAATTCGTTATGATTTTTTTGATGAAGTTGCTCAAAAATGCAAAGCCAATAAAATCGCAATAGCACATAATATGAACGACAACGCGGAGACGGTTTTGTTAAATATAATAAGAGGAAGCGGCTTAAAAGGTTTAGAGGGAATTCAACCGCGAGAGTATGGAAAATACATTCGACCGCTGATAAATTGTCAGCGCGAGGACATCGAAAAATATTGTGAAGAAAATAATTTGAGGCCTCGTATCGATTCAACTAATAGTGAAAATATTTATAAACGAAACATAATTCGAAATAAAATTTTGCCGGAATTGCAAGAAATAAATCCCAACATTGTCGAAGGACTTTCGCGAATGTCGCAAGTGGTAAAAGAAAATAATGATTTTGTTACGCAAGAGAGTGCCAAAACTTACATAAACATTGCACAGAAAGAAAAAAATGTTATAAAAGTTGATAGTAAAAAATTTAATTGCTTAGAAAATTCAATTAGAGCAAATTTGATTTTGTATATTGTAAATGAACTTTGTGGCGAAACAAAAGATATTAGCAAAAATAATATAAACGATGTTGTGAAACTTGCTAACAATGGTGTTGGCAATAAATATATATACATTCGAAAAGATATTAAAGTGAGCATGGATAAGGGAATTCTAAAGTTCGAAAAAAGTAATCTTGCATAAAAAAAGCTGGTATGGTAATCTAAGAATAACGGAGGAAAAAAATTTTGAAAAACAGAATAAAAACATTAGCTATATGGGCTATAATCTTAGTCATTTTATTTTTTATTGTGCCGTCAATAATGGACAATGCCAAAGGTAAAATGACTTATTCGGAATTGATTTCAGCAATTTCAAATGGAAATGTTGAATCAGTAAGTATAAGCTATAATCAAGAAACTGCAGAGGTAAAAGTAAAAGATGAAGAAAAATTAAAAGAAGTTAATTTACCAAACGTAACTAATTTGATGGATAATTTAAATGATCTCATGGAAGAAAATTCAGTAGAAGTTACGCAAGAAGAAGAGCCTTTTATATCAATCGTCGCAGATATGATATATCCAATAGCAATGGTTATAATGGTTGTATTACTATTTATAATGTTGATGGGAGGATCAAGAAGCTCAGGAGGAACAAGCGGAGCTTTAGGTTTTGGAAAGAGCAGAGCGAAACAAATAAATGCTAACACAAAATCAAAAGTGACATTTGCCGACGTTGCAGGAATTGACGAGGAAAAGGAAGAGTTAGAAGAAATCGTAGATTTCTTGAAGAATCCTAAAAAATATACCGATATGGGAGCAAGAATTCCTAAGGGAGTATTACTTGTTGGCCAACCAGGTACCGGCAAAACCTTATTAGCAAAGGCTGTTGCAGGAGAGGCTGGAGTTCCGTTCTTCTTTATAAGTGGTTCGGATTTTGTTGAAATGTTTGTAGGCGTTGGTGCATCAAGAGTTAGAGATTTGTTTGAAGAAGCAAAGAAAAATGCTCCATCAATAATTTTCATAGATGAGATTGATGCTGTTGGACGTCAAAGAGGCGCAGGCCTTGGCGGAGGACATGATGAGAGAGAACAAACATTAAACCAAATGCTTGTTGAGATGGATGGATTCTCATCAAATGAAGGTGTAATTGTATTGGCAGCAACTAACCGTCCCGACATATTGGATAAAGCGTTGTTGCGTCCAGGAAGATTCGATAGACAGATTTTAGTTCCAGCTCCGGATGTTAAAGCAAGAGAGCAAATTCTTAATGTTCATGCAAAGAAAAAGAAGTTTGATGAATCTGTTGATTTACAGCTAATTGCAAAGAATACATCAGGATTTACTGGGGCGGATTTGGAAAACCTATTAAATGAAGCTGCATTGTTAGCCGCAAGAAAGAATGCCGAAGCAATTTGCGAAAAAGATATAGAAGATGCAATGGTTAAGATAACAATGGGACCAGAGAAGACAACTAGAGTAAGAAATGATAAAGAAAAGAGATTGGTGGCATATCATGAAGGTGGCCATGCAGTAGTAAGTCATTTCTTATCAACACAGGATCCAGTTCATGAAATTTCAATAATTCCAAGAGGTCAAGCTGGTGGGTACACAATGTATAGACCGACTGAAGATAAAAACTTTATTTCAAGAACCGAAATGTATGAAAATATCGTTTCGCTTCTTGGTGGTCGAGTAGCTGAAGCGCTTGTAATTGGCGACATATCAACTGGAGCAAGCAATGATATTGAAAGAGCAACACAGATTGCACGTGCAATGGTTACTAAGTATGGTATGAGTGATAGACTAGGAACAATAACATTAGGTTCTGACTCTGACGAAGTATTCATCGGAAGAGATTGGGGGCAAGCTAAAAATTATTCAGAGCAAACTGCAAACTTAATTGATACAGAAGTTAAAAATATAATTGATGCAGCTTACAAAGAAGCTAAAGAATTGTTGATAAATAATAGAGACAAACTTGATTCAGTTGCAAGTGTTCTTATTGAAAAAGAAAAAATTACTGGCGAAGAATTTGACCAAATTTTTAAATAAAAAACAATTTGTTAACGGGAACAAAAAATAATTTTTTAGAAATGACCAAAAGAAACGATTATGCAAAATGATTGAAGCTAATGTAAAAAAAGGTTAATACTAAATAGGGGTGAGTGGTGAAGTGAACCCAAATTGTTAGACAAAAAAGTTTAACAAGGAGGGTTCACTTCATGTAAAACACTTACCTCTTTATTTGGTTACAAGTATGTGAAATTACAATAACAATTCAGTTAAAAAGCCCTAAATAATATGTTTTTATGATATAAATTAAGGTATTAAATTGGGAGAATTATAAATATGTCAGCAGAAAGGTACAAAAGATTTAATGTAAAAACACAGAAGAAATTAAATAATATAAATGCAAAAAGCTATAAAAAATTATTTTTAATAATAGCTTTGTTAATGTTATGCATAATTGTAATATCAAGTAATTCAACCCAAATTATAACGAATGTAAAAAATAAAATTTACCGAGCTGATATAAAGCAAAGTTCATTTACTGCATACTTATATGATTCAAGTAGTAACTCCGGAACTGCAACAGAGCTAACAGTAGATAATACAGATACAAAAGAGATGAACAGAGGAAATCAACTTCTTACAATAAGTTGGACGTACAATGCAGATGATATGCACACATTGGATATAACAGTTCCAACAGGAATGTATATTGTTGCAAATTCTTGGACTACAGATGAAACATATTTTGATAAATCTGAATTTACAAAATTAACAGGATTAAGTGGTTCTGGAAAACAAGGAACAGGAAGCTATGCCAATGATTATACAGGTACACTTCATTATGAAACAAATGTGGAAGAATACTTAAATCCTACAGTTACGATTTCTATGTATGTGGCATTTGATGAGAATATATGGTCAAAAACAAAAAGTAATCACAGCTTAACAGGGGATGAAACGGCAATCACTATAGTTGCTGATGAAAGTACAAATGCTGAACTTAAAAAGAGCTTGAAAGAAGTGACAACATCACAAACGGCAATAGCAACTTATAATTCAATAACCACATCAGGATATTTTAAAGATACCAAAATTTCAAACAGTGATGAATATCAAAGGATTGCAAGATTTGGTATACAAACAGATGGAACAAAATGCAATTTCATATTGGATAAAAAAATATCAACTGTAACAATAACAGTTATAGGTTCTGATGGATCTAAAAAAGACGTAGAAGTCCCATATAAATTTTATGGAGCAATAGGAAAAGAAGTAACAAAATCTGAAGATGGTACATTTGAAGAAACTGACATTATTTTAACAAACATACAAGCACTACCTGGATATGTTGACCTTCTAATTACAGATGATTTGGGATTAGAAGATGGTGATAAGATAAAAGTTAATGTGGTTGCACAGATATATCCATACATTGGGGATTCATATACATCAAATGCAACAGTAACATATACGTATGTAAAAGATGCAATAAAAATAGAAGCAGTTGGAAGCAATTTAAATGTTCCAGCTGAAAGTTGGTACGGAGATAATACTGATGAAATTGATACATTGGGTTGCATATCTTTTGGAAATGCAGGAGTAGAAGGAAAAGAAGATGTAGAAGTAGAATATGTCTTTGATTCTGAATATAGTGTAGGAGATACATTAAATATAAAAGTAAGAGAATTAACTTTGCCAATTGCTTTTGATGATGAAAAAGAAATAACAGTTACTTTAGTAAATGAACAAGGCGAAACAAAGGAAGCAACGATTTTAAGCACAGAAACTCAAAAAGGAAGATGTGGTTATACTGTAGCTGTAAGTGATTTAATAGATGAAGATGGTTACTATATTTGGAAAGTAAATTTTAAAATGGATGTAGAAAGCCGGACATATTACTATGAACCATCAAGACAGCAATGGAGAGGTAGAGGAACATACAGGGGCAGAGCCACAGGAAATAAAGCAAGAATAACAAATATAATAACAATAAAATATGATGATGCGGAGATAAAGGGACAAAATTATACTAACGTTGTAAGCAACAACACAATCACAAACGACATATACTTAAGTGCACCATCTGCTAGTTCAACTTTAGAGTGCTATAATGGTGAAACAATGGATGCATATTTTGCAATAAAAGTCACGGACTATAGCTATGGAAGATCATATTATGCTCCAAATCCAGTTATCTACTTCATAGCACCAAAAGGCATTGAGATTGATAAAGTATTGTCTAGCAAAATATCGTATGACGGTGATGAAAAAGAATTTGAAGTTGTTAGGACAACTGATGACGGAGATAAAGTATATAAGATCACGCTTGGATATAGCATTGGAAGATTGCCTAGCCTTACAGGAGGATATTTCCATTTGTTCTTAAATGTTTCAGAAGATTCGGAAAAGGGAAGCTATAATTTACGTGATAGAATATTTGTAACAAATGAGAATGAAGATGGAACTTTAACAAATACTGGACTTGGCGGATCTTATGCACCATACACGAATACGGACGTATTTGATGCTGATAACGATGGAAATATAACAGAAAAATTTGCTACATATCCAAATAATTCAAACAATTATCTAAATGTCAAAGTCAGAACACAACCTCTTGCAGTTCCAACTGACAGCATTATTCAATATGATGGTAAGGAGCATCAACTAGGATATATCACAACAAACGGCGGCGAGGTAACATATAGCTTAACAGAAGATGGTGAGTATACAACAGAGCCATTCTATGGTACAGAGATTGGCGATTATACAATTTACTATAAAGTTGCACAAACTGATGAAACATACTATGTTTCGGGAAGTTACGTTGCATCAATCAATATCACAAGGACAATAACTCTTGAAAAGGATAACCCAACTACCGAGGGCACAGCAGCGCTATATTATTTACAAGCCAGAACCAGAACATTAGATGGAGTGAAAACATATTATTACGAAGACTATAATTGTTTGAAACCACTAAAAGATGGATACATAATGACTGTACCAACAAAAGATGGATACACATTTAACGGATATTTTTCTGAGAAAGATGGACAAGGCACAAAGTATATCGATACTGATGGAAAAGTTGATTTAAGTTTGTATACAAGAAAAGAAGATTTTACATTGTATGCAAACTGGACAGCTCATACGTACACCCTAAAATATGATGCTAATGGTGGAAGTGGAGATGCAATTGAAGAACAATCATTTACATATGACGAATCACAAAACCTAAAAGAAAATACATTCTCAAAAGATTATTATAATTTCCTAGGCTGGTCAACGGACAAAACCGCAACCGAGGCAACCTATACAGACAAGCAAGAAGTTAAAAATTTAACACCTGACGATAAAGGAACAGTTACATTATATGCAGTATGGGAGCCAGTAGAATATGCAATAGCATACGACCTAGCAGGAGGAAAAGTAGAAAGCGGCAAAGAAAATCCAACTCAATATAATATTGAATCGGAAGACATTACATTGAACAATCCAACTAAAGATGGATACACATTTGAAGGTTGGTCAGGTTCTGACATAACAGGTAAGTCGACAAATGTAACAATTGCAAAAGGTTCACACGGAGATAAAAGTTATACAGCAAACTGGAAAACAATTACATATTCAATAACCTACGATTTAGCCGGTGGAAAATTAGAAAGCGAAAATGAAAATCCGACAGAGTACAATATTGAATCGGCCGATATCACATTGAATAATCCGACAAAAGATGGATATACCTTCAAAGGTTGGAAAGAGGGAGATAGCAGTGAAGAAACCGAAACTGCAGAAGAGACTGTTACAATTTCAACCGGAAGTATAGGTAATAAAAAATATACAGCAACATGGGAAGCCAACGGTGATACAAAGTATGTAGTTAAGCATTGGAAGCAAAATAAAAATAGTAATGCTGATACACATGATGAGAAAAATTATACATTGAGCGACACAGAAGAGCTTGCAGGCGAGACTGACACTCAAGTAACTCCACCAACCAAAACCTACGACGGATATGTAGCACCGGAAGGAACAAGTGCAACAATCAAGGGCGATGGAAGCCTAGTAATAAATTATTATTATAAGTTGAGAAGTGACATTAAATATACGATTCATTATTATTTTGACAGTGTTGAAGATACTGCTAAAAAAGAAGAAAAGACGGCTACTTATTTGGAAGAAATATCGAAGTATACAGATTATTCTTCTGATAGATATTTATTGAAAGAAGCGGTAGTACTAGCTGATGGAGAATTACCACTTGAGATAGGAACTGATGAAGATAAAAACATAATAAATGTATACTATTATAGTGTGTATAAAGTTTATGGTGGTGTTTCATATCATGATGAAGAATTAGATGATGGCACGGTAATTCAAAACGTGCAAGGTGGAACAATTAAAGCTGTTGTTGCAAATGGAAACTCAACAAATGGCAATGGAGTAAGTGGCAACAATTCAAATGACAATGGATTAAATACCAATGGAAACAGTGCCAATTCGGCAAATGAAAACATAGCAAGCGGAAAGAAAAGTGCTCCAAGGCGAGCAAAATCAACAAGTTATACTATATATGAAACAATAAATTATGGCGAAGAAAGTATAAAAGATATTATATTTACGCCAGATAGCGGATATAAATTAATCTCAGTAAAAATAAATAAAGCGGAATATGTTTTTGGCGAAAGTGATTTAGCTTCAGATGGAAGTTTGACAATTGAAGCGGGCTACTTTACAAATGTAACTGAAGATAAATATATTGAAGCAACTTTTAAAAAAGAAGTTTCAATGACAGTAAAATATAAAGATGAAGAAACAAATGAAGAAATTGCAGATGCGGCAACAATTGATGGATACGATGGAAAGGAATATAGTATTGCGCGAAAAGCAATTGCAAATTTTATTACTTCGGAAAAAGGCTTAACTAAAGAAGATGGACAAACAACCGCAGAAGAAAAAGGAAGCATGATCGCTGATGATACGGTTTTGATATACTGGTATAAGCGAGCAGAAGCTCAAGACGTAGTTGTAAAGCACATTGAGAAAAACGAAAAGGGCGAGTATACTCAACTTGACGAAGAAACAACTTCAACAAAATCGGGATACACGGTTGATACCGCAAGAAAAACATACGATGGATATATAGCAGTTGCAGGACAAGCAAGCGGCGATGAAAATGTGACGGTAGCAAGTGCAGCACAAAATAGCATAACAGTAACAGCAAGTGATAGCGCAGCAAAAGAAGTGTGGTACTATTATGAAAAACAATTTACTTTGGATATGAGCATTTCGGGAGAAGGTGGAAGTATCTCAAATAGCGGTGAAACGATTTTGAACAGAGGCAATTCGACGAAAGAATATGTGATAACGCCAAACAACGGATATAAAATATCAACAATAAAAGTTAATGGTGAAGAAGTTTCGTTCAGCGAAAATGATGACCATTCGTACACAATACCAGCAGGATATTTTGAAGATGTTCAAGAAAATAAAAATATAGTAGTAACATTTGAGAAGATAAGTTCAAAAGTTACAGTAAGCTATATTGATGAAACAACGGGTGAAAATTTAGCAACGGAAGTAGTTATTGAAGGTTTTGTAAATGATGAATATGAAATAGAAGAAAAAGCAATCGAGGGTTACGAAATAAGTTCGACTTCGCAGAACCTAAAAGGTCAGATGACTGAGAAACCAATTGTGGTTACGATAAAATATAAAAAGAAAGAAACAAAAGAAGACGATAAAAAAGATGAAACAGATAAACCAAAAGAAGATGATGACAGCGGAAAGACTGATGGAACTGACGAAAAAGAGAAAAAGCCTCAAGTAAAAGGTGAGACAGAGGAGCCGGAAAGCAAAGAAGATAAAGATGATAACAAAGATAGCGAAAAGAAAAAAGTAAATACTGATGAATCACAAATTGTAAAAACCGGCGAAAAAACTTTGTGGTACGTGGCAATATTATTAGTTTTGGCGATTGCAACAAAGAAAGCATCTAAACGAGTTGTGGCTGTAAAAAGTTCGAAAAAGAATAAGAATAAGAATAGAAACACGAATAAGAAGTATAATGATAGCGCATTGAAAATTGCTAGAGAAGAGATAAAGGAAAATATAGCTAAACATAGAGCTAAGAGAAAAAAGAAATATAGTTACAAAAATGGAAAACATACTTATAAGTGGCAAATATAAAATAAAGGAAGTCGCGCGTCGCATGGATGCTTCGCATGAGCGCGGCGCGGACGTTGCTTGGATGCTTCACTTGAGCACTGCG
>Ga0181612_139074_pt1 | contig 10937 bp, 6 predicted proteins | sample HoacroProtozoa21_FD_119630 | JGI IMG/M metagenome (GOLD analysis project Ga0181612, IMG submission 119630) | Hoatzin crop microbial communities from Cojedes, Venezuel. Combined Assembly of Gp0051906, Gp0051904, Gp0051908 | reverse complement strand
TCACCCCTCAGCCTCCTCTTCTCCAGATTATACAACGCCAGTTCTCAGCCACTCCTCATAAGACTTGTCCTCTATACCCTTCACAACCTTCGTTGCTGCTCTTTGGAAACGCTCCAGCACTTCAGTGTCCTGCTTGTAGCGAGAGGCCCAAAACTGAACACAGTACTCCAGGTGCGGCCTCACCAGTGCCGAGTACAGGGGCACGATCACTTCCCTACTCCTGCTGGCCACACTATTGCTGACAGAAGCCAGGATGCCGTTGGCCTTCTTGGCCACCTGGGCACACTGCTGGCTCATGTTCAGCCGGCTGTCCACCAACACCCCAAGGTCCTTTTCCACCGGGCAGCTTTCCAGCCACTCCTCCCCAAGCCTGTAGCGTTGCATGGGGTAGTCGAAGAAGAGGGAACCAGACTCTTCTCGGTAGCACCCATTGACAGGACAAGAAGCAATGAGTACAAATTAAAAGACTTTAAACTCCATCTGAGCAAAAGAAAGAACTTTTTCACTGTGAGGGAGATCAGACACTGGAAAAGCTTTCCCAGGGAGGTTGTATAGTCTCTGTCTCTGCAGATATTCAGAATTTGATTGGACATAGTCCTGGACAATCTGTTCTAGCTGATCCTGCTTTAGCATTGTCTAGGGATGGCAGGGCAGGGGCAGGGGGAGGGGACAAGGTAATCTCAAGAAGTCCATTCCTACCTCAATTGTTCTGTGATTCTGTGTTTCTCTAAGAACAGTTTTCTGATAATTTTGTTCTATAGACCAAATGGCTTGCTTATAATGATGTCTTGAAACTGTGTCAAGAGCTCTACTAAATTCAAGATATATCACATCTACTGGCTATTCTCTAAGTCTGTAACGTCTGCTGCCCTGTCAGAGAGAAATTAAAGTGGTTTGACATATGTTGCTCTTGACAAATCCATTTGGGCTGCTACTCATTTCCCTGTTTCCTTCCAGGGACTTACAAATAGTTTTTTGATCATTTATAGTGGTACTGAATGTTGGCGGGCCTATATTTCCTCCTTTTCCTCATTTTAAATAAAGAAAGAAATGCTCTTCCATTCTTCTGGTGCCTGATCTATGTGAATCTCAAAGATAACCCATGAGGATTCAGCGAACTCAAAGCCATTTCTTACATACCCTAGGATGAAATTCTTCTAGCCTACTTCATTTGAAAGCTTCTTATCTAAGCACCCAGTACACTATATAGTGTTTACTGAAGGCTGAGCTCTTACACTTTTATTATGGGAATTCATTCTATAAGTCAATAGATCAAAACTGACCATTTTATTAAGGATTAATGTAAAAAAGATCATTAAATTTCACTGGTATCACCTGTAGATAGTATACCACTCCCACTAACTATTCACACTATCTTATGATCATGAACATCCAAGTACTTTATTTTTTTCTCTACATTCTCATGCTGTACATTTGCGTTTGACTGTAACCTACTTTCTGCTCCCTGCATCTTTCTTCCTGAATATGTTCTTTCTCTGAAGTCAAAGAAGAGCTAATGATTTAGTCCAGTTCATCTCCTATCCACTTTCTGTTTTTCTTCTACATTGGGATAGTGTGCACTTGTGACCTTAGTGTCATTTCTGTAAGAACCTGCCAGTTCTCTTTTTCCCTTTGAATAAATGTTCCACTGAGAGGATGCCAGTTTTCGAAGTTTATTAAAGTCTGCCTTCCTGAAATCTATTGGTTTTCATTGTCCTGTTATTACTTCTTCCTTTCTTAAAGATTATGACCTCTATTATTTCATAATCACTTTACCCAGGTTCCTTTGTCTGGTTCTTTATTGTTAGAGCACAGCCTGAGTACTTTACTTATCAGTAACTATCCGCTGAACATATATACATGTGAGTGTGTGTGTGTATGCAGAGAGAGATAATTCTCATTTTACAAATAAGTGTATTGATGTACATATAACCAGGTTATAACACTGTCATAACATGACTAATTACCTACATCAGGGATATTTACATTAAAATTGTTGTTGAAAGTGTATACCCGAGCAGTGGTTTATGAAATTCATTCCTGACCTGCCTCTTCCCAGATAATTGTCACATCTGAGAATATAGGTTGACAGTATCTCAATAAAGTTTCAATCACATTTCTGCTTTCGACTTCAGCATAGTATTGTGCTATTGGGCTATTGTGTATAGCCAGCAGTGTACCCTGGCTGCCAAGAAAGCCAATGGGATCCTGGGGTGCATCAAGAAGAGTGTGGCCAGCAGGACGAGGGAGGTTCTCCTTCCCCTCTACACTGCCCTGGTGAGGCCTCATCTGGAGTACTCTGTCCAGTTCTGTGGTCTTTTTCCATGAGCGCAGCAAGTTTTGCAAAATTCATGTATTCGCGCAAGCTCTGGGAAATCCACAGGTGCTGCAGTCAACTGCTCTGGGACTGGCTGCACAATCAGTTGTTGGAAGGTGAGAAAAATCGTATTGTGGATAGCTTGTTTTGCATATTCTTTATAATTATTATTATTCCTTTCTTTGTTGTCTGATTAAACTGTCTTTATCTCAACCCACGAGTTTTACTTTTTGTCCATTCTTGTCCCCATTCCACTGGGGGAGGGTAGGAGCGAGTGAGTGGCTGAGTGGTCCTAGTTGCCAACTGTCAGGCTAAACCACGACAACATGTTAGGGTTATGGACATCTTCTTAGAAAGACAGTGTGCCCTTTCAACTTGAATAAATGTGTCTTGTGGCTACTACAAGGAAACTACCAGCCTCCTTTCAGTTTATCTGTATTTTTAATTTTTTCTCCAATACATATAAAGTTAGAACAGTCAACTGTACACATCAGTCCTCCCTAAATAAGAATTGTGAACCACCTTTCTACTCTTTAAATATACAAGTAGCAGCATTCTTTGCAATGTTTCTAAGCACTGACTTGCCATTTATACCCAGTCACAGTCTTTCAGCTGGAACCCTCTTCTCTTGATTTCCCAATGTGCCAATGTACTATAGCATTAGTCTAGCAAAAATTTTTTTTAAAAAAAGTGTCTAAATCTCAGTCTTCCCTATGAATTCCTCTATTGCCAAGGACAGGAACTCTACATTATGTTATTCTCTATGTTGCTTAATAGTAAAATCAGTTCTTAAAAAATTACAACTCCAAAATTTCTTCTTTCTCCAAATCTGTGCAACCAATATGGTTTTGTGGCTATACTTGTATCAGTAATGACAAAAAATAAAATTTTACTGCTTGCACCATGGCAGTGCCTAAAGGAAAGCGTTGGTTCCATTTCCAGTGCCATACTACTCTAGCCTTGTTTAAGGTTGAACAATAGTTTTGAGAATGGATTCCTACTCCTGGTGGGAGCTGAGCCTTCATGCTGCCCATAATTTGAAGAATTCAGCAGCATTTGTAGTAGTTACAAATCCAGAGAGTTGCACCACACCAATTCTTCCTCAACTTGAGCTAAAGAAAAGACTTAGCCTCCCCTTTCCCACTCTGCCCCCAACCTTTCCATGCTAAGGGCCACAGCTGATGACCACATACAAAATCAAGACTTCCTAGGGAACCTGTGCTAGGATCAGAGAAATAGGAAATGGGGCTGTGAGAAAGCAGGGGTGTTGGCCTGCAGCAGGTGCAAATCATTTACAGGATGAGCACTGGGGAGAAAGAGCACCTTTTTAACCACTAGGTAAGGAAATATGTCTTGAAATCTCTGTGGTCAATAAATATAGGAAAGTACTGTATTGTATCTGCAGAGAAACTTTGTTTTGGCTTTTTTGAGGCCTTTCAAATGTTCATCGAACTTAACTTTGGTAATCAAACACTGAAGGTGCAAGCACATTCTTTTATCAGGCATGTCAAGCTTCTCTTGTGTTAGGAAGCATTTCTTACGAACAATTTTTAATTAGAGAAAGTTCAATAATAAATTTAGTGAAAGCTACCTAGGTTATTTCAAAGTCCTTAGAGGGACTACGAGATCATTAATTCTCTGTAACTTTCTTCTGCATTCACTAGAAAGAAAACAATGGTCTTTATAACAAACTTCAAAGGAAAATGAAATTATCCATTTTGCCTGTCCATTGTGAAGAAAGTAGAAACATATGTCTTAAACTGTAATCTTTTCTGGCTACAATTTGATATTAAAAACATGTTCTGCCAGCTAATGTAAGAGTTGTGAAGCACTGGAATAAATTACAAGGGAGCATTGTGGAGGTTCAGTTCTGTGAGAACAAACTAGACCACCATCTGCCAGCAACTGCATTTGGATACAGCTACTTTGCTGTAAGTAAATGGACTAAATGGTGTTCCAGCCAGCCCCGTTTTCTGTGATTCTGTATGTGCTAGTCATTATGATATTGTACAATGCACAAAAAAGTACAAGCAAGAAGATAAATCTTTACAGACAAGATGCAAGGAGCCAAAAAATAATTGTTTATCCCCTGATGCATTTCATTAGAATAGCAGTATGCTCGGTTTGCAATTGCAGACTCAATGGAAGAGTTAATGCACGTTCTCTTGCTGGTTTTGGAGAAGCCTTACCCTCCACAAGAGATAAGTCTCAATATTTTTGGGGAGGCAGGGAGCTGCTCGTTGCACTAGTTTTGGTTTAATAGAGTAACTGTATATTTAGAGCTTTTGACTAACCAAATTGTATTTAAAGCTTTCAAACCACCAAATCTTTCTTCCTGAAAATACGATTTTGAATCCTTGGTACTTACTCTCAATATTTTTGTTCTGTCATGCATTTGCATGTGTATGATGAGCTCTCATGGATTTTCTGTTCCTGTAAAGGGGAGACAACTTGGAAGCTTATTGGTTCTTGGAGGATTGAAGTAACCCAAATTTTTAAGTACTGCACTGTACTGTATTTATGCTTCTTAATGTTTCCTTGGTTTTCATCCAGTTCTGTTGAAACAGTTCATTCACTTGGGTTTTAGGGCATTACTTTTGCTTTGTTTATTGTGAAAATTTATTAGCCTTCCCTCATCGAACAGTGATAACGTTGTTATTTGTGAGAGTTAGAACTTATAAGCTGTTTTGGAGGAGACATTTATTGCCTTATAGGCGGCATACTACAGTGGAGCTATATCATATCTGAGTTTTCTGTGAGTGCTTATGGCCAGAGTCTGGTATCAATGGCAACATCATAAATGTGAAGAAATGTTACTGGCCTTATGCTAGTTCTCAGTGTGAAGCTGTTTTGCGACTGAGCTGAATTCCAGCCTAAGTTGTACATACAGTTGTGACTGAGTGAGGAACACACAGACCATTTCCACCCTCATCATTGGATGGTGAAACTTAATAATAAGAGTTTCAGATGCCAATTGATTGATTTCATTTCCAAATCTTCCATGTGCTGCAGATGCTTTTAGTGCATTATTCATTAGATACTTCTATCAGTTGTATATACAAAAAGATATAGAAAACCTGTGTCCTGTAAAGACACAGAGGTATAGTTGCTGAGTGACTATTTAACATACTGCTAAGTCTAAATATATTCTTGAACACACTGTAATAAAGCTGATGTCTGCCTTCCATTGTATTTTTTTTTGCTACTGTTCATTTGTAGGCTTAGGATTGAGTCCCACCCTGATTAATGAGACTATGGAAAGGAAGCTATCTTCTAGATGTAGTAATGTTGCCACTCCCAAAATTATTTTTCTTATTTATATATATTTTGCCAAATTTTCTTGAGATAAATTAAGAAAATATATAAGACAATCTTAGAATTACACATAATTCTCAATCTAGGCCATAAGTAATAAGTGTTTTTTTCTATATTTTAAATCCTATTTTTACCAGTAAGCAAATATCTGAGCCTATTCCTAACCCTGCTTAGATTCCTGTTAGAGTGAGTCTGAGCTAGAGCACTCCATTTACAGAATGTTCATAAATGTCAATGCCTTGAAAACAAGTTGTCAGCAATTGCACAGTGTTGGAAAAACATCCACTAAAGTTCCATTAATCTTTTTTTTTAAAAAAAAAACAAAACAAACAACAATAACCCCCCCCAAAAACAGCTTTAATGAAATGTTATTTCTGCAAGGCACTCTCTACTCTACAAGCATGTCACCACTTAAAATACAGTTACTCACTTCTGACAGAGACACTGAGATTGTCAGGTAGAAAATATGATGGCCCAGAGTTGTTCCTCTAGAAGTACATGGTCTTAAAAGGAAACCTTTGTATAGATTTGGTTCTTAATAAAGATTTCAGTGTCCATGGAAATACTTCATGCAAAATAATCCTCTTAACAAGTGTCTGTGTATTCTGCAAGCTCTCCCTATCAGTCATTAATATGCCAGATTTTGGCATCTTTTCCATACAGTTTTAGAAAGGAAACTAATTTTAAGTAAGAATATTCTCTCTATGTAAGTATTTTTACAGCTTCAAATGGTAGGATTCTGGGTCATTCTGAATTAATTTTTCATATTATACCAAATAATTTCCCTGCTTTTTTCTTTCTTTAAATATAAATATCTGAGAATGGAATAATTCTGCACTGTTTGCACTTGTTTTAGGCCCCAAGCAATGAGATACTGGATGCCTGTACCACTTAAAGTCTTTGTGACTTCTCCAGAAGTACACAGGACTTCAGAGAATGAAGCTCTAAATATTTTAAGAAATGTAAGCTTTTCTAATGTTAATGGGTAGTTTTCGTTATGAATCAATAAAATATTGCAGAGAGGTTCTTACATTTCAGATCCATTTGCCTCTCATTTGTGGCAACTTTACAAAGAGTTGTATTGAATTACTGAGCTCTGACAGCCAACGGAACTAAATTACACAGTCGTAATATTAGTATACTGCTTACAAGCCGCATATATGTATATGTTGCTATGACAAGGTGCAAAAGGTGCTCTGCTAGAACAACACAGCAGTGTTCTGCCACTCAGCCATTCGTTTGAACTCCCACAGCTGTTTTGTTACTAAACAATGAATGAAGTAATGAGGAGCCCTCCTGCTAGCTGTCCTAGTAGGAGAGCAGAGAGACTTAAATATGTTTAAGAGTACAGAAAAAAAGAGTTAATCAGATACTTTCTTGGTTGTTGGTAAGTGAGAGCTCCATATTGACAAAATCACAATCAAGCATCAGGCAAACAGTCATTGCGTTCCTGTGTTCACAATGGAAGAAATTACCAAGTAATAACAGCGTTATCAGCAGTACTGTTAGAAAGCTTCATCACCATTATAGACAGACAGATTATAATAGCGTGACTGTTATAAAAGAGACCATAGGAGAAAAAGCTGCAGGCGCCTGTGCCCTGTGTTTGGAGAAGAGAGCACAAGTCACTCATTCTCCCTGTGGTGATTATAGAGCTCCTGGGGGCCAGGCTCTTGCAGTCACCATCACGAACTCAGACATGTTCAGAAGTTTTGAGGAACATTCACTCTCTACAACTGATTTTGATGCTAGATGGCCACTCCAAATATTTCAGACCTCAAGAGGAGCTCAGTTAGAGAGGTATCTCTGCAATATCACAAATCGACCAGTCGCCAGGGCCAGCAATTACTTTTAGGCTGAACTGGCAGCAAATTTGTGTGCTCCTGGTGGTAGTACAGTGCAAGCACAATATTCCGCTTTGCTTTTCTACTTGGTTGCAGAGAACAATAAAAAGGGACTGTGCTTTTTTTCTGCTTTCTCCCAGAATCAAACTGGTTCATGGTGGTGTTCCTCCTACCTACCTAATTCCTCCTGCAGGTCTGTAAACCAAATTAGAGACGCAGCATTTTTCTCATAGTATTTTAATAGTGCAAAACAGGTCCATTATGTATCCCTCTGGACTTTCTGGAAATGAAGCAGACATTAATTTGTAAAGATTAATTGAAACATTACCTCTGGCACCATTACAGGTACTTCAGCTCTTTATTGATTTGAGTTTGGCATTGGCGCGTAGCTTTCCTTGCAGGTGATGATGTAGAGCCTGGTGAGAGAATAAGAAAGATCTTGTTACTACAGGAACAAGCAGTTACTGGGGTGAATGCACATATGACACATACACTCTCTTAAATCTTCCCACATAAGAAAGATCTGTCAGAGTTGTTATCATTCACCGAGGCTGGTCAGAAAGTTTTTCAGTAGAAAATTCCATTTAATCGAAAGCTAACCATCTCGTGGAGTGGTGTCTTTTTTGACAGCCTTTCTCACTGAAAGGTTTATTAGGTCCTGGTAAATCCTGGTTGAGGGGAAGATGAAACGAAAACCAAACCTCTCTGAGCAAAAACTAGATACTTGCAAAATTATGATTTTTTGGAAGCCATTTAAGGTTTAACATTTTCCACAAAGTAAAATGAATATAGAATTTAAAACATCACAAAATTGTATTTCTGGTCTTTGTTAACCATCTCTGTTATTCACATAACTGTTGAATAGGATCTTCCTGCAGTCCTTTGTAACTGTTGGTTTTCAGATATGAAAGTAAGGATTAGTACAGATGATTTTATGTCAAACATTCAAGGGAGAAAAAAAAATGTCAGGAAGAAGAGAGTAGGAGAAATAGGGCATTTATCTAAAGGAAGAGAACAGCTGCATAAGACTGAGGTAGATACTGCACCTGAACTAAAGGCTAATGCAGTCTAATTCAAGATTTAACAATGAAGCCAGGGAAATGGAAAAGCTCTAGAGGTGTTTAGAAGTTAATGATGCAGCATTGTAGTAAAGCCCAAATTAAATTTTTGGTTCTCATTGCAAAAACACATTAAAACTAAAGTACTGCAGGATAAGGCTGTCTCATGCTGCTTGGTGCATTACTCCTCCTGAGTGCTTTTTCTTTTTTTTTTCTGCTGCCAAATAATGACAAGATGTTGGTTTTTTTCCTGCTCATACTGCTAAGTGAGTATTTCTTAGGACAAGGACAAAGGACAGAGTTCTGAGTGACTGAAAATACAAGTATGTGTAGAAACTTTGATGGAAATAGTGAGGAAACTTGAATATAGAAGAATGTGTCCAGTTATTTGCTATAACTCCCTGAAATAATGGACATAAAAAAAAAACCCCAAAGCAACAAAACCGCACCACCAAAAAGCCAAGCAACGCACAATTTCTCAAACTCCTTGTTTTTGCAACGTTCTCTTTAACTTTCAAGATTATGATTTTTATAAGGTCCATTTAATTGCTGTAGTTCTGTGCAGAAATGCTTTCTTTCCTTTGACCCATCTGATTTATAGTTCCACTTAGCCAAAGATTCATGATTATTCATTTACGAAAGCAGCTAATTATATAATTTTCACCACAAAAGCCAGATCAGAGTGGGATTTGTGGTCTCCTCATGAGAGGAGATGGTGATGGCCAACAACATTAATACTTTTCTATCGAATGTTGCAAACATTAAATATTAAAAGTTCTTTCTCCCTTCATGTGAGAAGCAGGCATGGAAAAAAATTTCCAAAAAGGATTAAAATAAAGCCTTACTACACTTCAACTGATTTGAGTGACAACAATATATTCATAGAATCAATCTCTTTAGATATCCTAAAATACAGCAAGTTTACTATTCTATCTCAGGTATTTTATCACACATTCTTTAGTAAAGTAGTGTCTCCAGACAATAGCACCAACTCAAACAAATCAGAAGACAGAACAATAAACTTGGCTTGTACATTCTAGGGAACCAATAAAATGTGAAAAATAGAAATAAAAAGTTCTAAGGACAAAATATGCTCGAGAAAACTTGATAAAAAAGTATCTTACAATGATTAATAAGATTCTTTGCATAAATATAGTGTTTAATTATTTACCATTAATTTATCATTTTAATTTATCATTATAATTTATATTATAATTTCTCATTAATTGCCTACTTACATTTTATATAATAACCTCTCATTCTATAGATATCTCATACTTTATGTTTTATGTAGAATAAACTAAGGACAAACATATCATAGCAGGGATGATACAGCTTTTTTAGTGCCATACTCATTGCTGCTGTGAAAAATCTCAGCTGAAACAATTGTTCTTATACAGTCATTGAGCTTGTGCTACATATCAACTTTCATATAAGAATCATTTAAGTTATTTAAGCAAGTGGGCTGCAGCCACACAGATATATAAAACTCAGAATTTTTCTCTTCCTCCCCACTTTCAACAAGAAGTTAATTATGGCTAAACTACTACCACCAAAGATTTCATACATCGTATGTTTACAAGGATCCAGATCTCCCTGCATGCTGAGAGCAGTCTGTGCCCAGGCTGTTCCCTGCTCGCTGCAAGAGCTTCATAGTCTGCTGTCTACAGCCTTACTGTATACTTCTTGCCACTGAAAGAAAAGCCTTTTAAAGTCTGTAACAGCCATAATAGCATGTAGAAAATATTCTTTTCATATACATTAGAATAAAAATTACTAGCTGCCAACCACCAGCTACTTAGTAATTTCAGGACTTGCAAGTCCTGTTGACTAACATCCTGTATTTAGTATTAAAAAGAGCTAGCAATGATTACCTTATTTTTTCCTCTTGATTATTTATGTTATGAAGTCTTTGTTTAATACATAATACAAGTTTTATTTTCAGCTTAGCAAATATTAGCCTTCAACAGGTTCATTCAGTTTTATGTTCTTGAGGGCCTTTTCACTTCTAGTTGAAATATGTTTTAACCAGTGAGTTTTCTTTTCTTTTTAGATGCAATAGTAAATTTGATGTACTGATGTAAGAAGGTAATTGGTCTCGTATAAGTATCCTTCTTTGTCCAGATTGCTTCTACCAGTGTGACTGGCCTATAAGTCTGATACTCTGCATCATTAGTAACCTCAGTCACAGAATCACAGAATCACAGTGTTCTGGTTTGGCTGCAGCCGCCAACAAAAGTGCCACGCGGCCGCCCCTCCCCCCGCTGGGGTGCGGAGGAGAACCGGAAGAAACAGGAAGAAACTGGTGGGTCGGATAAGGGCAGTTTAACAGAACAACAAACAGAGGGAACAGTAACAACAACGATACAGATAAGGAGAAAACACAACACAAACCGCACATCC
>Ga0181612_133221_pt1 | contig 10937 bp, 2 predicted proteins | sample HoacroProtozoa21_FD_119630 | JGI IMG/M metagenome (GOLD analysis project Ga0181612, IMG submission 119630) | Hoatzin crop microbial communities from Cojedes, Venezuel. Combined Assembly of Gp0051906, Gp0051904, Gp0051908 | reverse complement strand
TGTTTGTCTGTAGATAAAGAGGATGGTCGCTTTTTTTTTGCAGGATAAGGTCAATAAAAATATTATTTTGTTATGGGGGTGTTGGTGACTCCTGCCCAGGGGGCGAGAGGAGGGGGGGGGGGGGGGGGGGGGGGAGAGAGAAAGAAAAAATATAAAAGCATCTTAAAGGCAGAAAAGAATGACACATAATGAGTCCTACAATAAGGCTGAAGAGAACAGTACCAGCACAGCAACTTGAAAAAGAAGAAAGTCAACCACATTACAGAAGGAATTTTTGCAGACCAAAAATATGTAAATAGGAAAAGCTTGGACTTCTGGAAAAAAATGTGAAGCTCTCCCCAAGAAATGAGTAACAACTCATGGACTTTTCTTGTTCCAGGGCTGTACCTTGAACTTTATGAATTTCATTTGCTTGAAGTTGCAAGTAAAATCTTAGGCCTGTTAAGAGTATCACAACATACTAACTCTGATCACTGAAAAAAAAAACTTCAAGAGCAGTGAAAGAGCCCAGTTTTCTTCATATAAGCACTGTGATCAATTATTTGTTAAGTAAAATATTTTGTTTTCAACAGGCTTTCCCACAAAGATGAAATTCTTATCATTTCTCTCTGTCATTCTCGTCATAAAGTAAACCATCTAATTGTTCCTGTTACACAGATGAAGAAACTGAGGCACAGAGACTTCTTTTACAAAAGTATAGGTATTTTGGGAATAGGAAACCAGGCTTAGAACCCAAGTTCCCTCATTTCTAATAAAACAGTCTATCCAGCGGGCCACATTTCTTCCTATAGTTGACACTCTACACAGCTGCTATACAATGTCAGTTGGGGTTTTATTTTTCATTAGTTTGCACGCCATCTGCCCTGTGAGTGAAAAACAAGAAGCTATTTAAACATTCCTCTCCACTGATCTCTTTCCTTCCTTCCGTCCGCCAGTGTGCTGGGGAACAGAATGATTTTTAAAATTGCAGTTTACATAAATGCATGGATATACATATAACTTAAGACAATGTCCCCTAAGAATCCTGTGACCACTTTGAAAAAATGTTTTTGTTCCCTTTTTCAAGTAAAATATTGTCAGGTTAGGAAACCAATCACAACATTCCTGATGTTCTGGGCAGGGAAGTTATTTAAGCTATTAAATGATCTTGCATTGCTATATATACTCATGCAATATGCCTCTCTCTTTCTCCCTGTTCCCCGTCTTTCTCTTTTGCTCCATCCCTTCCTCCCTATGTCTCTCTCTCTTTCTCTCTTCATTCCTGTCCCTCTCTTTCCCTCTCAGTAACCATATTTACTTTACTGAGTCAATGAATGTGGCAAAAGACATGGAAAACAACTACTAGATCACAGATGTCTGTCCCTTTACCAATGCAGGATATAGCTGTAATCCCCAGACAGCAAATGTATCTGGTATTATACAGAAGCTGAACTTAGTCTTGGGGCTTTTTCAGACAAGCTCCGGCCATTCTTGCTGTGATAATTTGTGTGTCATTGCCTTGGGTGCCTGTCTCCTATTGCTGCAGAAGGTTAGGGACTGAAGATGTTAAGAAAAGAAGATACATTGTCCCTGCCTCAGCATGTCCACCAGAGAAAACAGTTAAGATGAACACAGGCTGAACTGTGGATACATACGGCATTTTGCTGACTCTTCATTAGGGGCTGTAAGCTATAGCAAAGAATAGAGCAATCATCTGTGGGTAAAATCTTGTACCAATGCAGAAAGATCTGCCAGAGCCTATCTGTCGAAGCTCGTCTTCATGTGCTTTGAGCCTTTTTCTCCTGGTGTACACAGGCAGCTCTAAGTGGGTTGAGGAACGGTGAACTGTTTTTCAGTGGAGGCCAAAGACAAACATCAGGCAGTAAAATGGATGACTATTTCGCTTTATCAACCACTCACCTAGTGAGTACAAACCTTGATGCATACTGAATGTGGATTGGGTGCAGCCCAATGTGTCATGGGAGCAGGGTTTTCAGAACTTTCAAGCTCTGAAAAGTTTCACTCATAGTGAGATGTAAATGGGTGCAGCCAAAAGGAAAATCTGTTGTAGCTGTGTATTCTTAAAGCGAGCATGAGGGTGCTCTAACCTATTGATCTCTTGGGAGCTATCAACGTAAAAGATTCCCCTTTGTCTAATCAAGATAATATGTTTTCAGTACAGCTTTGTCCAAGAGCTGTCTTCTAATTTGGAACCTGTTCTCTGCCTTTGTTGAAAATATCCAGCTTTTGCTGGATACCTGGCAAGATACGGCTTTCTACAAGCATTTTTGTTTGAAAAAGTATGTTAAAAAGTTTTCATTTAAAGGAGAAAAAAAGGGTCCTACGTATTCTGTGTTTGTTTAAATTTGTGATCTTCTCAAAGAGAGTTTGTGCTGAATGCCTGATAAACTGTTATTGATCCATGACTGATAGTCATTTACATTGTAAGTGACTGATTTTTAGGGAGCTGAACCTCTATAGCTCGTATTGACTTTAACTGTCTCTCTGAGTACTTGAAAGTTCTGTAAACCCTGCTCCCATGATACATTAGACCAGGATATTTTTAACATTTTGATAAGCAGGCAAATTGTAAGTCATGCTGCTTGGTACATATAAAATCCTTATGAATTTTGATTTCCCTTTAGAATCATGTAATTCATGTTAATAGTTCTCACATATTCTGTAGCAATGGGAATATGGAGTGACCCTTTGGACTTCTGACTTCTAAATTTATTTCATTAAGGAAAAAGAGACCTGGTTTCCTTCAAATGTAACGTGGTATACATCAAATATATCTTTCAGCTATTGGTGTAAAAAAACAGTACTAAGAAGCAATGTAATTAGTATTGTTGGGAATCATCGGAAGACATCGGTTACTCCAGTTTATTATATTCCTTTTAGCTGACTGTGTGATCTGCCAGATCTTAGAGAAATACTTGTTGTTAGCTGTGATGTAAATAAAGTTTTGCTTTCTGAGCACATATTTTACTGTAATATCCTAAATAATAGGTTCAGTTTGCTTCTGGCAAGCAGCTACGGTTTGTTTATTATATCCTTGGATTCAAACAGAAACATTACGTATGATGAAAACTTTTCAGAACTTGTAAAACAGTTTGTGATTCTGTTCTGGCTTTTTGAAACACTCTTAGCTGTGAACAGCAAGCCCCATGGGCATGTAAATGGAAAGCAAAATGGAAATAATTTTAACTTTTTTTTTGTAGGATATTTTTCACAATAGGGTTTCCAACAATTTTGTCTTCACAAGGTTATGTCAATGCCTTCAGCCAAAGCATAAAGCTTTTGTCCAACTTGCTTACTGATCTCCAAAGAGAAAATTTTTGTTTGACAAGGAAGAGTATTTAGACTCCACAAAATTTGCTTGTCTACAAGATTGCACCAGGGAGAAACAGTCTAGACGTACAAACCACTCTTGCCAGAATTTATTTTTCTTCCCAGGCTCTATGTGTGGCCTTTTCTCTACTTTCCATTTTTGAGTCTTTAGTCTTCCTTTCAGGTCAAGTGACTATGCATATTCTGTCTCCTTCTCATTCTTCGTCTAAGTATGGCATCTAGGAGACTATGCCTTGAGCTATCACACTCATTTTTGAGAGCTTTTTACAATATATTTGATTCTCTTCTTCCATTTCCAGATTAAATAGGCAAGTTTATGTGTTTTCTTCATCTCCTTCAAGGATGAATATATTGCAGAGGAAACCTCAAAACATAAATCATAACTGTATCATTTCAGTTTAGCTGCTAGAGATTTGGGTGGTACTGTGGTTTGCTGGTCAAGATATTAGCACATCCTTAGTATGATAAGAGAAGTACAAACAGCGACGCCCACTCTATCCAGGGGTGATTCATTTTACAGAGGGGAGGGGACATTTCCGCAGCTGTCCTCCTGGGGGGGTGCACAACTGAAAAGCACGTTTAATCACCGCTGGGAATTCCTTAGAAGTTCTACAAGTGGAAGTAGCAAGAAGGACGTCTGAAACAGTGTGTCCCCTGGCTGCCCTGCCTACATCGCTTTACGCATAGTGCTATGGTCTTTAGGGGACTGTGCTAGCACTTTCTGATCTTTTAGTGTTATTGGTTTTAGAAGATTTCTGCTGCTGAAGGCCTACTCAAGGAAAGCTCCTTTCACTTCCAGCTCCCAGATGTTTGGCATAGACTCAAAAAGAATGTGGTTCCTCTGCTAATTAGCAGATGCTCAGGCATTATTAGTGTTGTTTATGTCTGTCCAATTCTTGATGAACCAAAGAATGAAAATGATAGCAAAAACATAGTAGAGATGTGATGGGGATAATTCCCTTGATGAAGACTTGACAGATATGTAAAGAACTTAAAAACATGAAAATTTAAAACAGACTCTTTGATTAAACAAACAATCAATCAAATTGCTCTTTTATTTTATTCTTTCTTTCACAAGTAGCACTTTTAAAACAGCAGCTTATTTGGGGTGTTATAGCCTTATCAATAACATACATAGAAGAATGTTTCAACTCAGCTAATTCTGGCAATACTACAACTGGGAGGCAACAAGTTTTAAAGATCAAAAAATAAATCCTCATTGAAAAGCACAGTGACACTTAGACTACCAACCAATTTCAAGGTGAGAGTGCCAAATCTTTTACCTTCTTCTAGCTCTTTCTTTTTCTGTTCATTCCACATCACAGAGCAACTATAGCAATGTTAAATGGATAAGGCTGGAGCTCATATAGAAGTGAATGAGCTACAATTTACAGCTTGTGGGTCATCTGACCTATAAATTCCAAGATCTGCTTTTGAGCATAGACAAACAGAGGAGAGAAAAAGCTGAGGAACATTGTCTCATAATAGCATTCTTTCTGTTACAAGGGTAAAAATACAGATACAATCAATGCTTCTTTTAGAAAGCATGGACTTGAATTAATAACATTTATTGCTAACTTTCTGGCCATTCCTGGAAAAAAGTAGTGACTAGGTGATGAACCTATAATTTTGGCAAAGACTTCTGGGGCTATTGTCTGTGTTCACTACGAGCTGTGGCTTCTGTTCCCTTTGCAGTGCCTCTTGTACTAAAGGAACGGTGTGACTGTAAGGAAACTGCCTAGGAGCCATACATCTTACAAGGTAAGTCTTCTATTGTGTACTTTTATAAGGAAAGTGGATGATATGGTTCCTTAGCAAAAGCTCCGTCCTACTCTAAAACAATTTCTTAGACACACAGACTGTATGGGAATCTGTCTGTGGTTTCAGTGATTTTTTTTTTTTTCTTGCTTAAACTTAAGCAAAATTTAGGATAGGTTATTGGTCCTAAAACAACTATTCTTTTTCTTTTTGAAAATACTGTATTTTACCTCGTTAAATTTTACACCTGAAATGTTTGTGCAACTGATTTCTAAAAGGAAATAATAAATCACAGCTTCTGTGATCACAGAAAGTGTGGAGAGTTCAGACTAAAAATGCTATACAAAATGGGAGGAGTACCTTGACTCAAAGAGCCGCTTCACCAACCACATAGTGCTCAAAAAAAGACAAACTTCTGAACAGTAAACTAGACTGATGTTATGAGCCATGAACTTTCATATTTAGCATGAAACCAAAGGGTGTCACTCTTTTCATGTTGTGTGAATAATACAGAAAAAGGTAGTAAAGGGCTGCAACTACTATCATAATGATGTTTATAGCAGAAAATATTTGCAGTTACATGATCAGAAAAGCAGGCAGCGATGACAAGCCACAGTCAGGTGTTTAGATGTGAACTTTACCCAAGGCTTATGTGATCAGAGTTAGGATTTGAATTATGTCACTGAGAGGGTGCAGACAATGCACAGTCTGTATGTGTTTGTCTTAGGCGTTTCTGATTAGATTAGATTATGATGATCCCTGTGGCAGCAAGTTTTAAAAAGGGCGTTTTCATACCCAACTAGATCTGACTATTTTCCAAGCAGACTGCATACCTCTCAAGAGAAAGAGACAGCCTTGTGGCTATGACAAAGTTCTACTGCCCTGGGGGAGTTCTGCAGATCCAGAGACCAGAGGAAGTTAGATGTTCAGCCAGAGATATACGAATTCAGGAACAGGATTAAAGTACATATTGCTTTAGTGCCAAATCTATGGAAAATATTGAAAAAGTTACTAGAATTGGGGATATAACATTCCTCTAGTGTATAACCTCCTCTCTTGAGCCATTTTTCAGTTTGGGGAGCTCAGCTGCTTTGATTCCTTTTGGTCACAGTGGCAGAAAGTATGTGGCTTCTGTCAGGACAAGACAATTTTGGCATTCTATTGTCCCCACACTATCTGCAGGGGTAGTGACTAAAGCATCTCCTCCCTTTTTCTCATGCCCATTTAAGATTTTATTGCCACTCGGTAGAAAAACTGAAAACAAGCCTTAAAAAAATAACCAAAGGTAAGAAGAAATCCTTACTCCTGTAAAGGAACAGAGGAATGAGAAATTGATCTCTCTCCCTTCTTGACCACTTTTCCCCTTGGAAGCTCCAGGGACTTGTTCAGAGACCTGTAATTTTGGGAAACACAAATCTTTCTTGGTCAACTTGGATTGGCAAAATGCTATTTAAAAAAAAAATAAATATCCCAGATAGTTATAAAAATGTGACCGTGCTGTAGCACTAAGCATTTCTAAATGAATGTTCACTAGCAGTTCTGATGCAGTGACTTCATCTCTTAATGCTGGGCATGCTTTCAGGGCAAAGTAAGCAAAGCTATAGCCTGCAGGGGCTGCTGTCATGCAAGAATAATTATACTAGGATGGAACAAACAATCAAACTGTAAGGACAGATGTTGTTTGGTTTTGTTTTATGTTGAGAGCTAAGTTTATGTTCCACATTAACAGAAACAGTATCTTTTTGTGGAAGTCTTGGGATACTTTCCAGAACTGACTAAGAACTAAAGCATATACTTTTCAACATGTTGGGATCTCCTATCTGAGAGGATGTCCTGTTTACATTTTGTGCTCTAGCTAAGTAATTATGCTGCATGAGTGCTCCAGAAATGAGGTGAAATATAAGAGGGGAAGATGGCTTCAAATGGATTTTCACACAAGTTTGAAAAATGACACTTGCATGACCCCTGTCATCAAACCATTTGGGATTAGTCCTACAAAGGTATATATTTAACAAGAACAGGCACTCAGAAGGGAGAGGCCTTGGCATCCATGGAATGTATTTTGGGTGGTTTAAAACCTTTTCTTCATCTTCTTTTCAGAAAGAAAATAGGGAGTGGCTGATAATGTGGCTCACAGCCAGTCTCCCTTTATGAAATGACCTGTGTAGGTAACCAGACACTGATGAATCTAATACTAGCATAAAGCAGCGTCTAGGAATAACAAAACTAATAAAGCAAGAGGGATAGATACTAATTTGTATCAGAATGGTAACACATTACACAGGATTTACATTATATGAAATGAAAAGCAGCAGAAAATCAAGTTTACTGTTTTAAGGTTGGAATTAATTTTTGCATGGGAATGGCAATTATTTTTTGGTGGAAGGCAGAAACAACTTGTAATTAAATGGGGAGATGAAGTGGCAAATTCAGAGGCTGATTTTTGTTGTTTCTAATATCAGCAGAAATCTAAAGAAATGTTGCTTTTATAAATACCATAGTATGTTGTGCTTTCTGTAGCTGAGGTGTAGATCAGGGGTGTTATAAAATTATATGGTTGTGGCTCTGTGATGTCTCTTGAAGTTCACAACCCTCATTCACCTGGTAAACTGGTCTCCAACCAGTGATGACTACTAGATTTAGATGGGGAAACTGAGATATAAATCCAAGAAAGGCTAGAAAGAAACCAAGTTGATTTAACACACCTTGTTCATTTACTTTTATATTAATCTGTATTACCAGAACATGTGGGAACCCTTTTCATGAGCCCAGTCAAATTGCTAGCTTTTTTAGTAATATATAAACAGAAAGAAAAGGATGCTTCCTGCTACCCACCCCCAAACCAAAAGAATTTCAATTTCGAACATAGGCAAAACATAGTAGACTAACGGGAACTACCTAAAAGATGATAATAGTAAATATGGTATGTAGTGCTTCTGCACACCCACAGCTTAACTGCTGTCAAGATTTGGTAGACTTCCAGGAAAAGGAAGAATTTAAGGCACAGTTTGATAAAGTGTTAATTTTTAAATGTTTATGGGGAGCTGTTCGACCCTGTCCAAGGGATACTGATGGGCACACTTCTGTTCTCACTGTGATCTCCCGAAGCTAACTAAAATTAACAAATCTTCATTCTACCATCCGGGACTAGACCTCTCTCTCTATATATAGATAGACATGTAGATGTAAGGATACAAATCTTACAAGAATTTTTATATCAGGAACATTATCCAGGGCCAAATCCTGGCATTGTTATTCTTCTGGATCTCCACTTTGGCCTGATGCTTCTCACATTCAATTTAGTACAACATTATCTTAAAAGTCCTTGTGTATAATTGCATGCAAAATGAAGTCCATTGATGCAAAACAGTTTGAGCTCTGAATAAAGTAAAAAAAGACTTTTCCTGGGAATTAGCTCAAAAGAATAGGTGGTGGGACTGCTTAAAATAAGAATTTCAGTGTATCTGTTATACACAAAGAGCCTTCCTAAGATGACATTTAAATTTATTTCTAATTAAAAATTTTAGAAATCTAGATCTCTCTGTCAGAGCTTTTGTGTGGTGCCCATCATCACTGCTTCTGAGAAAATCAGAATAGTTCATTGTATGTACTATGAGGTCTGCCAGTGTTATCTCTGGAATATGGGAACTAGTGGCATAATAAAATACACTGTAGAACTCTGAAAGCCCTTGATTCTATATTTACATCTCTGAACAAGCTCACTTTGACTCATAGCTCCTTAATTAGAGGCATAGTCGTTTTCTTTTCTGTAGGGCATTTTTTTACCCTCACAATACAAGCACACATTTGGTAACTAATACCAGCAATTAGCCTCATCTGCTATGTAAATGAGTGTAATTGCAATTAAATACTTTAGTGGGCCTGAAGGGAAAACATGCAATCATTACAAAGTAAGTAGGAGTACGTGGTAAAGGGACTTTTAGGAGTGATAGAAGAAGTGCTTTTTCCCTGTGGTGACTATGGTCCTTTCCATTGTTAGTTATTTATTCAGGAGTTTAGAACTTGGTTCAAAGGGCATTTTTTCTCTTTTTTATTGAGAACTGTGAAAACTGTGGAACAAATAATGACAAGTTGGATGAAGAAAAGTGAAATTATCTCCAGGGTGTTCACAGGATTTTGTCGTGAACAGCCGAGCAATACAAAACAGGATACGAAAAACAACACTGGGAAGTTCCTGGATTGGGTTTAATGTCAAAGATTTGTTGAAATCAATGACTATGACAGTTTTACACCAACTAAATAACTGTGTCACTGAATATGTCTACATTATTCTCTGTCTTCCACAAGAGCCGTCACTGGCATACTGCAGGCAGCCTGTCCGGATGGTATTTGATGGTATACTAAACACAGCATAGAGATAGCAGCACTGTACAACTTGCTGAGCTTGGACTAATGTTTGAACAAACTGCAAAGCTGTTCTTGAGTGTGCCCTCTCAGAAGCTAATACAGACGCATGGTCTCATTTGCATTTCCTGTCTACATAATTTTGCATCTGAGTTAAGTTCCCAGTGCCAAATCCACATTTTGAAATGTAATTGTTCATCTGTAATTTCTTAGTTCAGGGTAATGGAACGATCTGTTAAATCTGAGTTGCCTGTAATTTCTTAAAAGACCTGCACTGGGGCATGCCTATTTATTATGTTTGAATGCCTGAACAGAGCTGAGGCAGCCTGGCCAGAGGATTATAAAAATGCTTCATCTCCTAAGCAGAGTTTCAAGCTCCTCTGTTATAGAGCATCACTGAGTTACTTGTTCTGGCTTTAAAAGTTCCTAAGGGTGCCTGGAAATGTTTACTCTTTCTCACATGGACACTGCAGCAAAAGATCTCCACGAGCTTTACCTTTACCACTGCATTTAAAAAAAATAAATTACTAATTAGACATTTTCATCTGCCGCTTTGTTCACAAATTATATTCAGTGGAGATGTTAAATTTTGATCAAATTTAAGCACTGCAGATTGTGATCCTTCTTATTGCACCTCGAAAAGATGACAGGGAAGGAGAGGTCAAAACTGATTTTCATCTTAATATATAATGTGCAAACAGTATGTTCATGTCCTGAATTTTATCTTTTTTTTTTTTCTTAAGCCCTTATAGTATCAGTCTACATTTCTGATTAGGGACATGTGTGCTAGGAAACACCCAGGGCAGGTTCTGCTCCCTAAAGGAGGGTGGCCAGCAGCCCATCTTGATCGCAAGGCCAGCGGTGGCAGTGGCCTCGCTGACAAGGGTCCTGTCCCACAGCACCAGAGCAAGGCAAAGCGGGCAGCCCAGTGACAGTAAGCAGGCTCACACAGGAGTCCAGATCTCCAGATAAGTCCACTGTAATGAGGCACGTCCAAAGCCAGGCCAGGAAGTAAGTCCATGGGTCAGGGTCAGAATCCAGATCCACAGGGTCCAGACCAATAGCTGCAAGGCAGCCCTGTTCTGAGCCAAGCATGACAACCTCTGCTTAAATCCAGCTCCCATCCAAGGGACATAGGAACTCCTGCTGCAGCTTCTTCCAGCTTTTTCTAAAAGATCTGCAAGGCCAGCTGGTGCTTCTCAGACAGATCTTTAAGGGAGATGGCTGTGAGTGCACACAGTTAAACTCCTTGGAAGGGTCGGTGTGCTCTGGGCTCTGACAATCTGCTAGACTGAAAGGTTACTTTACCAAGAAGAGCACTTCAAGACCATTCTGTTTATTAACAGACACTTGTTTGTCCTGGAAAATATCAGTAGAATAGTGAGAAGAACACACCAACTTAAATTTAGGCTAGACAACTCAGAAACAAGGTACCAAGAACAGGAGTGCCTTTCTATAGAAGTAGGTGGTTTGGTACCTGAGTT
>Ga0181612_119282_pt1 | contig 10937 bp, 13 predicted proteins | sample HoacroProtozoa21_FD_119630 | JGI IMG/M metagenome (GOLD analysis project Ga0181612, IMG submission 119630) | Hoatzin crop microbial communities from Cojedes, Venezuel. Combined Assembly of Gp0051906, Gp0051904, Gp0051908 | reverse complement strand
TTTGAGGGTGACGAAGCACTGGAACAGGCTGCCCAGGGAGGTTGTGGAGTCTCCTTCTCTGGAGATATTCAAGACCCACCTGGACAAGGTACTGTGCAGCCTGCTGTAGGTAACCCTGCTTCGGCAGGAGGGTTGGACTGGATGACCCACAGAGGTCCCTTCCAACCCCTACCATTCTGTGATTCTGTGATTCTGTAACTGTATTGTGCAACTTCACTCTCGAATAGGTGGGCAGCTTGGAAATAATAGGAAATAAAATTGCTGAGAAATGGAGGATACATAGCTTTCTAGAAAGTTTAATTTGTGGGTCTTCCTCCCTACCTGTAGAGCTGCTGCTGGCAGCGGGCATTGCCCCTCTCCAGCCCCAGGGAGCACTGGGGTGCGGAAACTACCAGCACCTCTGGTAGGGACCCAAAATCTTGGAGTTCTCACCCAATCTCAGTCCACAGAAAGTTGCAATTCTGTGTTTAACTGCACACATACGTGCTGAAAATGACTGATGAAATGACCCCTGAAGAAGGCTTTGTGTTCGGCCATGCGGAGTGCCAAGCCAGCTGGGAAGCTGCGCAGCTCTTCAAAATGGTGAGGTTTCCTCATCCTAATTTGGGAGGAGAGTTAGTGTTAAAATTTTAGCAAAGAAAGAAATTCAGTTCAGTATGTGTAAAACGTTCTCTTGGTTTTGCACTGTTAATTTAAAAAAAAAAACACAACAACTTTCCCCTTGAGGAGTCCCTTAAAACATAAAAAAATTCTTTTAATTTTAGCAGTTAGGTTTTACAGTTAAAATTGAAATGTCAGTTGAAATGGATACTCATCTGCTGATCTTTCTTCTTGGCAAATCAGCATTTTCCACTTCCCCTCCTCTCCCCTACCCCTCCGCCCACCTCCAGGAAATAAAAAAGTCCCATTGGAAAGTTCCCAGGGAGCTCTGAGGTTTCCGTTTTGGGGGCGACTGCTTTCCACCTGCCAACAGATGGCTACTTTAAGCCCCAAAACTGTGGTGGTTTTTTATCAGTTGGCAAATTTGGCCACAAACTTTCCAGGTTTTCTCTCTTTGTATCTCTGCAGTGGGATTGCACTTAGAGAAGAGCTCTAAGATTAAGGTGCTGTCAAGGTTGGTGCTGCTTGAGGGTTTAGTTATGCTGGAAAACCTTGGCATTGCTCGCTTTCCCTCTGTCCTGCTTGGGTCCTAAGAAAGCAGGTGCCGTTCGAGGTATGTGGTTTGGGCTGAATTTTATGTGAAATTGGCATTCTTGCGTTGAAATGCACAGAAAGCAGCAGGGTTGCCACGCTTTGCCTGCTGCTGGGGCTCCTCCACAGTGCCTCTGGGCCCTGGGAGAGGGCGAGTATCCCGGGTTCGGACGGCGTTCCCCCCGGAGCTGCGCTGCAGCTAGCTGTACGCGATCCCAAAGGCCCCCGCACCCCGGCTCAGCTCGCACAACCCTCCCCTGTTAAGTGCATAAACTCCTCCATCAGACAGCGCTTAACAGCGGCGTTCTGGTTTTGCAATAAGTGGAGTTTCTTGGCGAGCTCCAGCCCTGTGGCGAGGGATGGCTGAACTCAGGAGTGCTCCAAGTCCTCTCCTGCCGTCGTGCGGGTGGTGGCACTGCCAGACTCCGGCTGCCACCCGGTGCTTCCCCGCAGCGGCTGTGGGTTTGCACTGACTGCCCACCTCGGCTTTTTGGACACCATTGAACTCGGCACCATTAAATCCCACCCTTTCTACAAATGGAGGAATACAAGGGCGGCGTGGTCTGTGCTGCTGGTGCAGAAGGAGATGGGGTGGGGATGTTGGTGGGGACGCTTCTGGGTTCGTGCAGGAGCTGGGCTGGCTCGTGCTGTCCGTGGGGCTGTCTGCACAGGGCTCCAGGGTTCTGTCGGCTTCTGTCTCTGCTAGACAGAGGGTTTTATTGTCAGGTGGGAGAGGGTGGAGGGGAACATGGTCATGATACGGACTAAGGCTTATCTGTTTCATATGAAGACTCTGGTTTTGGCAGTTAAACTGCAGAGGTTTGCAGTGTCTCATTTTCCGCCTGTGTGATTGCACTGGCTGCCATGGAGCTGCTCTCGATGGACACCACCATGAACTCGAGCAGAATAAAATCCTCCCTTGCGTGGAGAGAAGTCTTTCCACATCCGCCCTTCTGCTGACTGTGCTTGCTTGGAAGATGAGGTTTGTGTTTAGGGAAGGAACAGCAGGGAAAATGGTGGTTACCAAGAAGTCTGATGCAAGAGGGTCATGAGGCTGGTGTTTCTGACCAGCAGTGCTCTACCAGGTGGTAGGACTGCAGCTTTTACAGCCCTGCCTGTAGCTCAAGTGCCTCCTCCTTTGTCTCATCACGTTTGGGCCTGCCACAGATTTAAAACTTTGCATTAATTTCAGGGAAGGAATGTACGCCTGTCTGCTTCTCCTCATCTGGACTGGGGAAGGTTTTTCGGAAGGGAGGGGTGAAAGAGAGATCAGATCATGAACTATTTGGGGGAGAAGCTAGCAACAAGTCATCCCAAGGCTTTGGCAAGCCTGCAGCTCAGACTGAGGTGGCACGTGTGTAAAGTCTCTCCGTGACCGGTCACTGAAATGGTTGACTGAAGGTTGCCTCTTGGTGCGAAGCACCGTATTAGATGTGAAACTAGATCTGGTTGGAGTGTTTGAGCACAGCCCTTCCCCTTGCTGTGCCTCAGCTGCTCAACACATGGAATAGGGCAAATGTGTTGGTACTTCCACAACAGAAACTGAATCTCATTACTTTCCGGTCTTCACAGGAGACCTGCTTTGGGGTGCTGGAGAGGAGGATGTGGGTGAACGTGAACCACCTTTGCAGCCTTCCCTGCAGCTGCAGCTGCTATAACAGCTCCAGCCGTGGTTGTAGTGGTGGTTCTGTGGTCTTTGGCCCCAGGCTGGGGCAGGAGGCACAGCTCTTCCCTGATCTCACGCCAAGACTCCTTCCAGGGGTACTTCCTGACATGACACAGCCTGGCTGTGCTAGAGAGACGTTCCCATGGACGGGATGGGGAAGAGGAAGCGGCCCAGACCAGCGTCACCCCCAGGTGTTGCTGCTCTCTTCCCAAGCACGTCTACCAGCAAGAGTCATTTCCCACAGCTAAGTCGCAATGGTGAATTCTGGATGCTGTGCTGGTTGGTTGGTGGTGTTAATGCTCTGCTCCTGCTGCCTGCTTGGAGTGCTGCAGCTTTCAGTGCTCATCTGTGCAGTCTGGGACCTGCCTACCCAGCCCAATGCCATCTGCAATTATCAGAAATTAAGTGGAAAACGGATTAGTAAAGTACTGTAAAGAGAATGATGACTTCCAGGATTCAGCACCAAAGAACTGAACGTAAAAAGTGATATATTTTAATCACCCACGAAGCAGATAAGAGGTATCATTAACACAGCTTCCTCACAGAGCCGCTGGCAGTGCTCTTCTCCAGATTTAGGGTTTTCTTATTCTTTTTTTAAACACTAAACTCTCTCCTTAGTCTCTCCCAAATATATTCTTGACGTGCTTACAAAAGGATGGAAAGGAAGCAGTGCTTTTCAGAGTTGTTTGGGTCATCCAAAAATGGGTGATGATTCTGGATCCCACCATCTCGGGGTGTCTCACCTGATGCCATACTGAGCTGGGTTTGGGGAAGGTGCAGCTTTGTCTGCCCTCTGGTTTATTTCTGAGTACCTCAGAGTGGTCACCTGGAGCTACTTGTTGCTTTTGATAACATATGGACTTTGAAGGCCTTAAAATGTGATTTTTTTTTTTTTATTTTTTTTTTTGTGGTCTTAGAAATGCGCTTTCTACATAAGCACAGAACAGACAGACACAGAAATCTGTGGGGAGCAGGGCCTGGCTTGACCAGAGATGTCTCTGGAGAGAAGGGTATTTCTCTTTCTCCTTCACAACTCTCTTTCACCTATCCACTGCAATTAGCACGTAGTGTTGGTTGCAGTGGTGATATCAGTGACTAGAAACTCCCATTCTCTCATCTCTAATAAACAAATGTGATAATCTTTTAGTGATTTCTAGGGGTTTAAGTTTCAGGACTGGATGATAAAACAGGAGGCTCCTTAGACTGACGTTAATACAGGCTTTCAGGGGTTAGACACTTGGGGCCAAGTGTCTCCTTTGCCAGGAATCCCGGCAGCCCTAGGGAGCACGCAGTGCCTGCCGTAGTCTCGATTGCTTAAGCTGGAGCTGAGCACCGCCGAGGTTTCCAGCCAGAGAACCAGTGGGTGCTCTAGCTGGAGACGTCGCCCATCCTGGGCAGTGGAAGCTTTTTGCCCAGTTGCTTTTGGAGGACCATTGCACTCGGACCACAGCTGTGGACGTGAAGCTGCTGCATGCTTCGAGCCCCCATGTGCAGGCAGAGCCTGCCAGCCCCCCGGGTTTGATCCGCGTAGCTTATGGGGGAGCACCCAGAGTAGCACAGAGCTGGTGGTGGCTCGGTGCTGGGGCTGCCTGGGGCTGGGGGTGGATAGATGTGTCCTGCCCAGCCCCGAGGCGCTGCCCTCTCCACGCCAGTGAGCTATTCACAGGCACCAGTGTCTCCTTCTGTCTGATGCTTGCTGTGATTTCATAGGAAATTTCTCTTGCAGTGGCAGCTGCTGCCAAGTTGTGTAGCCCTTTTTTTCTCTGACCTCAGTTAATTCTTTTTTGCCTACTGCTGAGCGATGCTTAAAGTTTTCCATCAGGTTTTCACAATCCAGCCTCTGTGATGCCATTTCCTAGTGCTAAGGGGGTCAGGATTGCCTCTGCCTGGCGATGTTGGCGAAACTGCACTTGAACTCCTCATCCCTTGCACCAGAAAAGCTGGGACTGGGGAGAAACTGGTCATCAAGAAACCGCTCGGTTGTGCTGCCCTTCAGCTCCCACTACTGTCCTTGAACACCCAACTAGCTTTGGCCATTAAATGGGTGTTATGTGGTGCCACACCAATAGAGACCTTCCCCGGGCCTGAGGAATCAGCATTGCCAGTGCTTTGGATCTGAGCTTGCTCTGCATTGGTCCTTCTGTCTTCTGGGCTCTGTGTGTTTTTGTGTCCTTTCCTTGTAGACAGTCCATGTGGATGCAGGGAAGGTGCCTCTTGTAGGGTCGCAGAGAGACTAAACATCAGTAGCCTGTGAGCTGCTGCCAGATGACGTTCTCTGTCCCAGACTATCTGCTTGGCAGATGTTCCCTGAGCCAGCTGGCTCCAGGGCGCATGGGTGCTTTGATCTGCAGGAGCACGTTCGCAAAGTCTCTGGTTCTCAGCGTGCAGCCGTGTCCCTCATCACGTCCCCGTGGGGCCGGGGTGCTGCTGTGACCGCAGGCGATTGCTGGACATGCGTCCCTTTCCCACTGCACTTGGGGATCAGTGGGACACTGTCCCTTGGTAGATCAAATTTGGAGGGAAACTCTTCTTCCCGTGCAAGGAGGCCTGACTAACGCCCTACTGAGCGCATGGTGGTCAGGGTGAGCAGCACGTGCGAACATCCCTGCTGGAGTTCACCACCAAGGGGACAGCGGGCACATGGTGTGTCCGGCTGCCTGCAGCATTCCTCCTCTCAGGGAGGAGTGGGGCAACGCGGAGTCTGACAGTATGGGATGAGAGCAGGTTTGGCTCTGACCCGCCTTTCCCCCGTGGCAAGCTGCTGCCTTCTCTCAGCTGGGAGGCTGTTGCTCTCACAAAGAGTCTCCTGTGATTCTGCCGCCGCACACGCAGATGGACTCTGAAAGCCTTTTGTTGAACTATTTTTTTTTTTTGTTTTCCCTGAGAGTGGTGTCAAAAGCTGACTTCTCTGCTCTGGATAACGGACATGTCTGGTGGAGGCATGGATTAGGTCAGCTCTTGCTTGCTAGACCAAGAAGGAGGAATGCGGTTTTATGAACCTCCATCACGCAGGCAAAGCAAATCCTGTCCATGAGAGAAGGGGGAACTTCCCTCACCCTGTGCCTGCGATTACAGCTCATGGCCTCGCTCTGACATCGGCCCTGGTGTTGTGCAAGAGTGGAGGAGTTTGCTCTCCTCGCCTGGGTATTTCATCAGCCCTCAGCCCGTGTTGGTATATCTCGCTGTTTGCTGACGTGCACCACCATCCCCTCCATAAGCTGGCAAAGGCTTGCGCTCCCTTCTGCAGCCCTGATATGCGCCATGCAAGCCTGAACACTCCGCAATGGAAAGCCTGGGCTTTAGAGAGCGTGACAAAAGCAAATCCCACACGCCCCTGGCTGCAGGGGGCTTGCTGCGGGAGTAGTCCCATGCCCTTCTGGCTCATCACTGTCAGGGGAATGGAGGACCTCTCTGTTTACCGTTTCAGACTGACATTTTTCTTTCCACCAGATCAGATTTAAATGAAAAAATAGCGTATTTTTTCTCACCTTTATATTTTAGAGGGGAAAACTTTTCCACTTTACTGTGGAAAGCAGAGGAAAAGAATTAAAGTGATGACACACCTTATTCCCTACTGGCATTTGGCTTGAGGGAATTTTTTTGGAGAGACTTCTCAGAGTTTGTTTCCAGGCGGGAAGCGATAAGGCACACTCGCAGTCTGTTAGTCGCGGGGCCCTGCTCTTCCAGCAGACGTCTGGCGTTTTGTCGTCTGCATGGTGTACCCCTCTGGCATCACACCATCAGCTCTTACTTGGGCAAAGCCCTTCTGGAATGCTCTGCTTCCCGGGAATACTGCTGAGCACATACATTCCCCTCTCCTTAGGATCCCCTGCAGCCCACAGCACTCTTAATTGATTCAATTAGGGTATTATCTGGTGAGCTTCCTGTTAATGAAGAAGCTGTCTGCCAGTGTGTTAGCTGTTGATACAAAGCTGCTTTTGACAGGCTCCGTCTCCCTGGGTGGCCCTGCTGGCGTTATCGCCTGCCCCGTGCATGGGCAGCTCGGCCGTGGGGACAGTGTGCTCCTGTGATGGGCGTAGACCTTCAGCCCTGGCTCATTCCAGAAAGCCTCGCTGCACAGACATCGCTGGGTTAATAAAAAAACCAGTCAATTGATGAACTAAATTGGCGGTGGAGATACGTGTGGGTGCACGTGCCCTATCCTGACGTGCTGTTGTGGGGAGCCCTGCTGCGGGGCCGACACACTGCTGGGGCACCCGCGCCCCAGGCCTGGCGCAGGGAGCCGGGGCCGGCAGCCGTGGGAGCGCCCTCCGGTCCAGCATCGCTGCAGAGGGGTTGGTGACAAGTGTGGGACAGCAGCTTCCTGCGCGATAAAAGCACACCAAAATGCTTTAAACTGCACCCGCCCCAGTATTTTTTTTTTTAAAGATTCACAAATACTTAAAAATCATCTTGGAAGGAAAGAAACAATAGGGTTATTGTTTCTTTTTTCCTCCGTTTTTCTTCCTCACCTGGCTGAGCGCGTTGCTGAGAGGCAGACTTGGCCTCTCTCCGCTCTCCCGTGCTCGGCAGGGAGAGCTGTGCTCCGAAGGGCTGTGTGGCTGGCTGCCTCTCGCCTGCCCCGTCTGCCCCTCTCCTCGGGGTCTTGGATGGCCAGGCAAGTCCCCCCTTCTGGGAATGTGATGGGAGCAGTTTTGTTTGGAGCTTGGATGGAAACCGTCGCTGCTGAGATGATTTCTGGGAGTCTCCCCATGCTGACCGCCTCCTTTCCACCATTCCTCGCCTGCTGGGGAGTGCGTTTCCCTGCTGAGGCCAGAGAGAAGGGTGCTGTCCTAGGAAAACCTGCCCTGCCCGGTCGCTGGCATGCCTCTGTTTCTGCAGGCCATCTTCTCATGCCTGTCTGTGTATTCCTCTCCAAGGGCTTGTGGGGTTGCTGTGTTTCTACCCTTTTTCCATCCCTTTTCCAGAGCTGTGCCTGCTCTCCTTGGCTTTGTTGGGGAAGAGCAGTGTAACAGCCTGTACTGTAGTCCCCACACTGGAAAACCAGCCGGAGCAAGATGGGCCAGAAAGGGTACTGGGAGCCCGAAAACCCAGAGACCTGCCAGCTGGCTTCCTCCAGCTCTCTGGAGCATCTCTCCGCTCTGGAGCTGACCTTTTCCCATCGCTGCTCGGTGCTTTTCCTCCATGCAGCTTTACAGCGTGTAGTGCTATGGAAGAACTGGCAGCCCGTGACCCACGGACTGGATTTCTGCAGACGAGTGCTCTTGTATCCAGCTAACGCAAACTGTCTGCCGCGGTTACAGCCAGTGCTGGGCTTGTTTTCTCTGGAATGGATTATTTAGATGTTCTTCAACCACGGGCTTATGCTTAGTAAAACTAATGAACTGGTATTTGCTGCTGCCTTCTCCAGAGCTGTGTGATGTGGCAGCCAGGCTGGGTGGGATCCACGGGACTGACCCCTCTGCCTTGCTCCTTCTCCTCTTTTTGTGCATGCTGGAGGGTGCTCCAGGCACCTTGCCACCTCTTTTCCTTCCTCCAGCAAGAGAAGAGATAGCAGCTCATGGAGGCACAGGCAGAATGGTACAAGCCCATGGCAGGCGGTGCAGTGGCTGCTCTGGCTGGGGCGATGCTGGTGGCTCTGGGCTGGGCTGGAGGGGAGCAGGGTGGCTGCAGGGAGAGGGTCCCCACACCCTCTCCTCCTTTCTGAGCAGCTGCTGCAAGAGGTGCTTTCAGTCAAGAAAAAGGAAATGGAGAACTTCTGGGCTGAAGTTCTGGCGGGGTGTGGTGGGATCACATAGTCAGGAGCAGATCTGGCCAGAGGTGTAGCCCAGGCACGTGCGTACGGCAGAGAACATGGCTCGCACCGTTTGTGCCTTGGAGGCTCTTGGTGCTCTCAGCTTGCGTTCAGAGCTGAGAGGAGGGGAAAGCTTCCAGTGACTCAAGTGTTGCATTGCTTAACAGCAATCAGATGTTGTGCAGCGTGTGTGACTTGTTTTGCTCACCCTTCGCCAGTCACAAGCTTTCCCGAGCTCTTCCCAACAGGAGGAGCAGGGCCAGAGGCACCTCTCTGCTGTAGCGCAACACGGGTGTTTCGCAGGATGACAGGGATGTGGTGTCATCCTTTATTTTCATGGATTGAGGGAAGAGCCAGGAGGGTGTTTCATGCCCAGGAAGGCTGGGGAGTGGTGCTGCCCTGGGAGCCTGCCGTGCCTCGGGGACACAAGTCCTCCCTCGGCTGTGCTCGTGCTCACTTTGTGGCTGCTGGCAACGTCACTGCAGTCCCCAGTTATTGCTGAGTCTGGAGTCATTTTCTTTGCTGTAAACCCTTTAAAGCTTGTTTTGAGAAGAAGCTGTAAACAGGGTCCCTTTGTGCTTAGTGTCATCTTGGTTTTAAGTTTTCTTGTTTTCATTTTGAAGAGAGTGTTTGAGAGCTTCTTTTGGTTTTCCTGTTGTCTTTGGGAGAATTGGGGGAGTTTTTTATTTCCTCTCAAAATGTAGGAAAAATACCTCCTTCCTTCTTTCCCCTCTTCACCAAACCTCAAGAATTTTATCCAGGTGCATCTCAGATCCAAGAAAAAAAATGCAAGTATTCCATGTGCAGGGATACAAAGGGCTATATCGACAAAAAGGGCTTAGCTTTAGCATTACGGTGCTTTAATCAGGCTCATGCCTAGCAGCAGAGGAGTCCACAGCCCTTACCTAGGAGCAGAGACCTCCTGTAGAAAGCATGTGGAAAAACAGGTGCCAAAGAATGAGAGCTATGAAGAGCAGGGAGCCAGGTGGGTCACATCCTCGGGGGGTGTCGGGACCCTGGAGTTTGTCCCTGCACAGACTCCCCCTGGCAAAGGGGCTCCCGAAGTTACGTGACGTGACGGGGCAGCAGACGGGAGGAAGCGTGGCTGGTATGTCTGGCTGCTCGGGGGTGCCCGTCCGCCTGCCTGGCTGGGCGAGGGCTGCCTGCAGGGGCCTCTCGTGGGGTCAGTGGCTCTGGTTCTCCGGTTGCATAGTTTCCTTTTTGCATGAAATGCTTTAAATATTAATTGGGCTAGAGGAGAATGGCTGTTTAAACTTCGTAGGTGCTCAGGACACTTCCTAGGCAGGTTGTCTCCAGTGCTTCCATGAGTGCTTAATTATTTATGGCAGTGCAATAGCTCCAGTAGGAGAGGGCAAGACCCATTTCAAATACCTTGGGGACCAGGGAGCTCTTCAGGTGATGGGAAACAGAGCTCAGATCCATGTCTGGAGAAACCAAGGGAGAGTTTGCATCTCCCTCCCCATCATTCCAAAGGAGGGAGTATCTCAGTGGTTGGATGGGTGACTGGGCATGCTTTTTCTCCTCTTCTCCTCTCTGTAAAGTCCAATCCAAATGGTGTTTTCCAGCAAGACCAAGTAAAGGAAATGCTGAGGATGTGGATCCTGCCAGAGCATCGATATTAAGCCTCTAAGCAACTGCAAGGAAGTTCTGTGCATGTGCTGAAGCACCACTGCAGGCACCCAGTGCGAGCAGGAGCTGGTCATCGCCTCTCTTTTTTGAGTAAACTTACTAAGCGCAGTGGTATCAGTCAGGAAATTATTTGTTTAATGCTGAAGATCCTGTAAAACATTAATTCCTATGTAGCACAAAGCGTTCCCCAAACTTGACATATGACTTTATGGCCTTTTGCAGCCAAACATGAGTTGGTGCTGTGAGTCCAAGTCAGCTGTAGTCCAGGAACTGTGTCAGTGCTGTGTGATGCTTGAGCTAATAAGCTTACAATATGCCTGCTTTGGGGAGCTTCTGAGATCTAGTCGCCGAGGTCCATCAGGATGAAACTTAACAATTGCAGAAATGCAGGTTACATAAATCACCCGCACTAAGCAGAATGACAAGTGATGAGCAGCATTTGTGGTGAGAATTGTCTTGAAAATAGAGAAGAGGATGCTAAGATCTTGTGCTTCTGGCACTGCTTTGGGTGTGCTTCCCTTGGTGCTGCAGGTCACTGTACCCAGGCTGATGGTGCTGTGTACGATGTCTCAGGCCACTGCTGGTTTGGAGAATGAGCTTCACCTCCTCCTGGGGAGAGTGGCCTTGTGTCGTGCAAGTTAATCATTGACTGTAATCACCTCTCTTGCATTTCCT
>Ga0181612_181439_pt1 | contig 10938 bp, 6 predicted proteins | sample HoacroProtozoa21_FD_119630 | JGI IMG/M metagenome (GOLD analysis project Ga0181612, IMG submission 119630) | Hoatzin crop microbial communities from Cojedes, Venezuel. Combined Assembly of Gp0051906, Gp0051904, Gp0051908 | reverse complement strand
GTGTAACTATAAACATTAGGTGTTATCAGCTTTGGAGCAGACAGTGTCTGTAAAATACGCAGCCAGCTTCAGAAAAATGCAGTTACTTAGAAGAGCGTAGCTGTAAGAAAGATTCACTAAAAGAGAGTCGGTTCTGTTTTAACCAAAACCAGGACAGGTTATTAAGTTAATTAAATGAAAGCAAGAATAACTAGGAAATGGCTTCCTGATACAGTTCAAAATTTCAGTGTTTTGTTATGTGTTGAGATTTTTTTTCACCTTAGACCAGTAACAGTTCAGCCCATCACTCCTTCTAGATTAAAGTGTCTTGCACTCAGGCAGAGGAACTCAGAGTCCCGTTGTCCTGCAGGAAGGTCTTGCCTAGCATGTCTGCCCCTGGAGGAGCAGGGAGGGTGACAGTGCCTCTTTTATTTATCGCAAACAATTTCAAAGCTCCATTGCAGATAAAATGTTGTACCAGTTCTTGAATGTAAAAAGCCATTTTTATTCCTCTTTCAGCTGGAACATCAGGCAAAAAGTCCCCCTCAGATGGTGCCCTCTGTCCAGGAAGCCACTCCACCTGCTCCATCCTGGCAACGGCAAAGCTGCTACCCGGAGCCCCTCAGCAGCCAGTGAGTCCTGCCGCACAGCGTGGCCACTGAGCATTGTCCTCAGCTCCCCCATCTATCTAGCACCGTAGACTCTGAGCATCACATCCATGATGCACCTGTCGTACATGAAGGAAGTCCCTCGCATGCCTGAGCTGGCAATGCCAAGATGAACTCGTTGTACTGCAATATTGGACTGTAGGACCTGTTAGACATCAGAAAAATGTTATTAAATTGCCAGGAATTAGAAAAGCCAAAGAGGGAGAGAGAGAATGGTGCGAGACCAGGGCACTGTTGGTTTATTCCACATGCTGCTTTCTGACAGATGCTAAGTGGAATTTTCAACAGCATGATAATATGCTTGAATTCTGTTCTCACCTCTTTTCTGATGGGCCGTGCTAGGGCCCAGCGTACCAGAAGTGTCTTGACCGTTGCTAGCAAGGCTGCTAGCCCTCCAAGTAGGCCAAAACAGGAATGTGGAAACACCTCCCCACTCCTGTCTCGTTGGATAAGAACCCTAATGCATTGAACAAGGGATGGCTAAGGGACGAGCTGTGGCCTGTCTGTCCGCTGGTGGCAAAGATGTAATATCTGTCAAAAGACTCCTCACCGTTTCTGTAGTATTTACAGATTGCTGAATAGCCACTGGCAAAACCAGAACTATATAGGTGTGTGAGCTCAGCTAGAAGAGTACAGGTGTAAAAGAAAAACCAGTTTTCTCAAGATTACTAATTGTTTTTTTTTTTTTTTTTTAAAGCCTAAAGTCCGGACTGGAATAAGTAAACCTTACAATGTCAAGCAGATCAAAACCACCACAGCTGAGGAAGCAGAAGAAGCTATTAGATGTCTTATGGAAGCTAAAGCAGGTGAGCAGAGCTTTCTAACTGACTTGTAAAAATCTTTAAATAAAGAAAATTGTAGGTGTAGTCATCGTTCCCGCCATAGCCCAGATGCACATATTTCTATTCAGAAGGTCACCTGAACGCTGGTGTACACCTTCTTGCAAGATGGTATTTGGTGCTCTCTGTCAGTTTTGATAATACCAACTTTTTTTTCAAGATGACTCAAGCTGTATATTCTACAGCAATGTAGAACCTGTTACTAGGAGCACCTTGGTTTATTTATGTCCTGAAAAATTAGAAGATAAAGATTGGATCTTACTAAACTGGTGGTGCCTGTGTTATGCCTCAGAGTTGCATAAAGGGTGTTTGCTGCTCTGTTTAGCGAGTGCTCACTATTCCAAGCAGAACTAGAGAGCAAATACAGCTGTGGTAGAAATAACCTAGATTCTGTTCACGTTTGGACAGCAAGTATAGTTGTAACCTGGACAGAAGCTTGCACCACTTTAGCTTGAATAGCTAAACTAAAAGACTGCTCTGTGTTTAGGCTCTCTATCTAATCCATGGAGAAGAAAGCTTCTGGCACAGGCAAGTTAGAGCAGGTAACTAGCTTAGGTGTTGAAACGTAGGCAGTGTGAATATACCCTCCACGGCTGCGAGCAGTCTTTCTGCTGATGCTGTATGAATGAGAAAGAATGCAGTACGACTCCAAGATCGCTCCCGAGTTTGCAAGGCTCTCAGTTGAGGAGAATAATGTCCCTTTTCATTTGTAAATAGAGCAAATGCTGTCTGGAATAATCCAATTTAATTAGAAATGTCATAATAGCATCTTGATGTTTGTTCCTCAGAGCGTGCTCTACATTTATTTTTGAAATCAGATTCACTCTCCATTAATTTTGAAATTCATGTTAAGCATTTCACTCAGCGTGGGTGAGGAAACGAGTCCGGTCAGCATCACTTTCCATCCCTGGTGCCGTACCACCAGCTGGCATTTACAGTTCTTCCCAAAGTACTCTCAGACACGCTCGGTATCATTATCTTGATTATCCACATAAGGAAACGAGGGCAAAAGGAGACTCCGGACTTGCGTCCAGTGCTCCTGAACCCCCAGCCAGTGTTTTATCCACTTGGCCAAACGGTGGCACAGTGCTGCTGTTTTGGTGTGAACTTATTTCGGACAGGGGAGTTTTTCCATAACTGCCTCTTACAAATGTGACAGGATTGCAGAGGTCTGTGTTTATTTCCAAAACCTGTCTTCCTGGCCTGAGCACCTTCCCTTTAGGCGTGCACATGGTGGGAAATATGACTGTGAAAGAAATTATCTTCAAGCTACATTCTGATCAAGCCAAGATGCTGATTATTTTTGCTTTTCAGGACTACAGGAAGATGCACTAAAGTCTGCTCCGACTAGAAACCAGGTGTTCGCCAAACCCGAGCCTCTCCCCAGCATCACAAAGTCAGCATCAGTTCAAGGGTCGCAAGCAGGACCAGTGCTTGTGCCCCATCGCCCACCACCCAAAGTTCCAGCTACGAAGAAGCCAGTACCTCTGCAAAGGACCGGAGTCAAGGCGGAAAATGTAAGATAGTTGCAGCAAAATGCATCCAGCCTCCAGTACACAGTGTGCACGACGGCAAGAGGGGCAGGCTGTTAAACAGTTTGTATGAAGTCCTGTCATTTTAAGTTCTTAGCCAGCAGGCACTGAAATGATTTTGTGCATTGTAGCCAGCAAGGCATAAAAATATACTAGGCAATCGGGAAGGAGAAAGAGCTTTGACTTCCTTTCTCAGCTGTATTCAGCTTTTCTATTTGTCAGTCCATTCTTCTAGGTCGTGTTACTTTCCTTCTGGTTTATCTAAACCTTGTTGGGATCTAAGACTCATCCCTTCTTTATCACAGTGTTTACTTCTGACAACACGATGAGGGGTCTGCTCGGTATTGATTTGAGGTGGCTTCTTGACTGGTGTGCCGTTCTGTGTCCTGTTCAGAAACGTCTAACTGCTCTCACACACCTTACAATGGGATTCAGCCTGTCGCTTTGGATTCTGGATTCTACTCAAGAGTTCAGGTTCTTAGAAATACAAACCCATAGGTATTGGGGTTTTCATCTGTCTCTCTCTCAGGTCTCTACAATGGAGATAACACTTCTTCACCTCTGGAGCTGCTAAAATGAGTATTTAATGGTGAAAGCAATGTAAGGACAAGAGAAAGACAAATATAACCTTTTATATTCTCCCTTTGACAGAACCTCTGCTAGGAAGCGCGCTTCTCAGTTGCTAGGACTCCTGCCTTACCTTCCTTTGTGAAGGCATCACAGACTCTGTGTCCTATCTCTGCTTAGCAGATTCACGAAAGAAAAAAAGCAGCCAGCAGTGTGTGCCCTTTCCTGAAACATTCAGTAATAAGGAATGGTCTGTTTGTTTTGTTTATGTTGTCGCCATTCCCAGGGCACTCCTGAAAGGTGCTGAGAGAGATTGCTGTTTTGGTGTCAGTTATATGAAGTCTCCTGCAGGAATATATCTGTTTCAGTTTGACTCTACTGCAGACTTCCACTCCATCCTCTGAGTCAGTTCAGATGGGAGTTGTGTACTTGAAAACCTCTGCCCCATCCACCTCCACTGTTAAAAAAACATGCAAGCTAACAACAGCATATAGACAGACGTGGCAGGGGAGATGTCCATCATGAAATGTTGACTAAATATTTTGAGTGCATTAAAAAGCCTGTATATTACCTTTTAATGCTATGGGAAAGTAATAAAGAATTAAAATGCTTTCATTCAGTCACACTGAGTGTGAGAAATCCGAAGCAGCCCTTGCCTTCTTGGACTGAGCTTGGTTCCAGTTACTTACGTAATTTTGAATGTTGCTAGACTGTACTCTGAGAGCTTACTTTTAGCTTCAGTTCCTAGCCTCAGTGAGACGTGACAGAGCCGTGAGTGCATTTCTTGGGTTACCCTAAGCGAACTGTCCTTCAGCCTTGTGTATCAGAACACACCTGTTGGCGTGTGCTAATGGCCCTGTTAATTTTACCCTCCTTATGCATTCTTGCTTAAATAATATTAGTCAGTGGAGAGATGTAACAAATAAATAACTCTTCAGAACTGTGTTAATTTGGCCCGGAGCAAAATCCTAACATGGAAGAGAGATGGTCAGGAAGAGCTGTGTTCCTCACACAGGGAGTGAACAGGCTGTAGGATCCTTGTCCACCAGCAGCACTCTGTAAATGAACATCGGTCCAAGGCACGATGCGTGAGAGCAGAGCCAAGCAGGTACCGTGTAAATCTGTGCTGTCAAGCCTCCTCCTTGGACCTCGGACTGCTTTTTTTTTTTCCTTCCAGTATGTCAGCTTTTCTCAGTAACCCATCAGTAGGACTTGCACTAGTGGTGACTCAGAGCTTAACGTACCCTTTTTCTTCTCAAAACTCTGGTTCCTTTTCCCCCTCAGGCCGTGTCTACAGAAGAGCAGTTCAACCAGCAGACAGTCCAGTCTCCTTTCGACTTGCCAGAGCCCTGCCTGGAAGCCGGAGCTATTCTCAGTCCAACCAGGGTGACTCCGGTCCCTAAGCCCAGAACACCCCAACCTGGGAAGCCCCAGGAGAGCAGGGGGAGCAGTGAAAGGCAGCCACTCTCGGCAAGCACGGCCGAGGCCAGCGCGCTGCCTCCCCCCAGCGCTCCCTTTGCCCCAAAGGTGCCACCACGCAGAAAGAAGTCAGCTCCTGCAGCTCTTCATCTGCAAGTTCTCCAGAGCAGCGACAACCCGCTTTTTAGTGGGTTAACGTTCAACTCCAACGCCAGCAATCCCGGGCCCTGCCCCCAGCCTCCGGGCGCTTGCGTCCCCTCGCAGTCTGCTCTCTCGGCTCCGCCATCCTCTGCCAGCCCAGAAAACACCACAACCACACAGCTGGCACCAAGTGCTGCAGAACCAGTGGCGGACCTTCAGGGCCCTCCCGCACCAGAAGGCCAGCATCCACAACTCGCAGACACCAGCTCCCTTCCGGAGAACGCCAGTCTTTTGGACCTGGACACGGATTCTTCCTGCCCTCTTCCCATACAGGTGGCATCAGCTGCTTCTCCAGCGCACACTCCAGAAAATTTAAAAAGCCCCAGCTTGAAAGGTTTCAGTCACTGGGTTACATTTAGTGATGACGAAGACAGTGGTGCGCTGTCGGAAGGGCTCAAACAACTCCTTGTCTTAGAACAAAACAAAACCACCTTGATGAACGCAAACACTAATTTAGAATTGTAAAATTTGTCCCCTTAATGTTCCTATAGAAATCATAGTTATGATGCAAAATGAAAAATCTTTTGCACAGAGATTTTTATTTAAGGAAATAGATCATCTGTCCATGCTACATTTCATTTTCATGTTTAAAGATAAAGATGCTGCCCCTGGAGGGAAGTGCATAAAGTATATACAACCTAACATTATCTACAGCTTGACTGAAAAGTTCTTTATTCTAAGTTATTTCTTTCTATTAATCCATCTTAAGATGTTTTATTTCATTTCAGGTACAAATCATATGTAAGTACATGTAATGATGTATGGAAAACAGATGTTAAGAAAAACATTTTCCCGTGAATTTTATATATTAATCAATTTCTGTTACTTGAAATAAAGAGTCCTTATCTTTAATAGTTGGACTGCTACAGTTACTCTGGAACAAACACCCAAGAGGGGAATATACCCCAGTCTGACTACTGCAGTAACACGGGTACTGTTCTGCTGCTAAGCTTCTGCTGTGGAAACAAGGCTTAGACACTATCTTCTCGTAGGTCTTAACGAGCTGCAGTGCCGGCAGGCCCCAGTATTCATTCCTGGGTTAAAAAGACACAGGGTGTGTGCTATGAGGCTGTAAAGCGGAACCACAAGAGCAAGAAACAGTTGTTCTTATTCCAGAGCAGGCAAGTGACACTCACCCCCCCCCCCCATGTTAGAAGAGACCCCTTCTCATTGCTGTGCTGTTAAGGGTGCTGTAGCGATACGCATCTGCTACTCGACGAGGACCGGGCAGCCTCGCAAAACACAGCTCTGACCTGCAATGAGCTCAAAGGCCGCCCTAAGGTGCTTTTCTACCCCAGCTCCAAAACACCCTGGTTTTTGATCACAGCAAGCCAACGCCAAACACGATGCCTTACAGTGGAACAGCACGTGGGCAACGCCAGTCCCTTGTTGAAGCAGCACTGTGTTCTGCTTGTGTGTTACCTACGCCAATGCTGTGGAAATATGGTGAAGAGTTGAGAGCAGCTGATGACACAGGTCATTAGCATATTAATGTCATGATGAAGGCAGTTTAGTAATTCAGTAGTTGTGTCCCTGTTCCCATTCTGCTTCTTTGCAAGAAAAGGCCACGTCAGTCTTTTATTTCCCCAGTGCAGATGAGGAAAGAGCTGGTCCTGGAACCTACCTTTACGCACGTGCAGCACGGGCCGTTACGTCCTCAAACTAAGCCCCAGGCACACGACGGGGAGCGGCAGAACCCTCCTGCAGCGAGAATTGGCCGCTTACGGCCTAATGCCGAGTCCGCCTGCTCACAGTAAAGCTGGGCTCGGACACCAAACCGGGGGGCTGGTCGCAGGTGGAAGTGTGTAGAGCTGCGGCTCTCGCTGTGTTTCTGCTGCTCATCAGCTGTGCAGGCTGTTGGGTTTGCACCGGGGCAGGAGCTGCCACGTGCTTCCCACGCGCCCCAGCCGGGCCGTGCCAGAAACATTGACCTGAGCGCTGAACGTGAGCTGGGGAGGCTGAGAACCGGAACCAGAGCTGGGCAGCCGCATGGAAGGCTGAGGACGGACGGAAGCCGCACGCACACCACCGTAGAGAACGCTGCTGCTCGGGTGCGTCCGTGCAGGGAGCGTGCCGAGGGGGCCGGCGCAACTCGCAGAGCGGGGCTGACTGGGAAGGAACGGCAGTTGCCTGTTCTAGGTAGGTTCTTGCAGACGAACGGTTTACAAGCCGATCGTGTTCAATGGCTGGGGGAGGCAGCCCCTGTTGGCCGCTGCAGGAAGTCCAGGCAAGGGCTCCTGCGTGCCTGCTTTGCCTCTTCCTTATGCCTACCCCGTACTGCACCGCAGCCTGTAGGGCTGGTGTTCCAGGTGACCCCACAGCTCCCTTACCACCATGGGCTGGCTCATGAAGTATCGCTGCTCAGCTCGAAGCAGGCTTGATCGTCATAATGAAGTCATCTCTCACTTCTTAGCCAGCCAGCAGTCGTGCCTCGCAGAAGCCCAAGATTTTGGCAAGGATACTCCATGGTGCTAAACGTGTCTGTTACCTGCTGTAGCCGCACAGGCTTTTCCCTTGCCTGTGCCGTAAAGCTGTACGCTGTAGATGCTGTTTGTTTGAAGCAGGCAGTTAAAAACAATAAACAGATGGCAACTTGTCATGGTAACTTGTTAAGGGAAGCATCAAGAGAACTTTTAATAATAAAGGAAGGAGAGCATTTTTAAGCAGTTGGTGAAGCTGAAAAAACCCTCGTTTCCAGATCTTTTTTTTTTTGCAGAAAGATGTATTAAAAAAAAGTTCAGTTCTTTTTTTCCATAGGAAAATTAATTGGCTTGTTCTCAGCTTCTTGGAAACTGGGAATTCAGCCACCTTCTCACTTGCAGTACCTACCTCTTTCACTGCCACTGCCAAACTGTGGCTGCTGCCTTTGTCTCAGCACACGCCGTCCTCCTCTGCTCCCTCGTTTGCCAGACACTTTAAAGAAATCCCCAGCACCTTCAAAGGCCAAACCAATAAAACCCAGTGCTAAGCTTCTTACGTGAGTGTCAGTTTAACGTGGTGGCAGGCTGGTGAATAATGCTGAAGCAAGACAGTTGTTTCCCGCAAGATGACACAGAGCCTTAGCCTCTTCATCCTCCTCTTAAAAAAAAATACAGTGAATATTTATGGGCACATTTCAGTATAAAACATAAAGAGCAGTAAAAAAGAAAGAGTACGTTATATGACCATATCCCACATTTTCTGCACAGATAATTAACAACTCTAGGACAGCTAATTTACATGTTAATGAAAGTGTTAGCAGGAAAGCCAATTAAAGTGGATTTATACAAGTCAAATAAAATCTGCTTTATTACTCTCCTTGAATAAGAGAAGTATCTGGCCTTTAGCATGATGTCTCATGTCTATGTACGTGGCAAGCGGCCCACTGAAGTATGAATCCCCGCAGCTGGCTGGTTTATACTCTCGTGGCAGCACAGGCCGTTCAATCGCAGCAAATCAAGGGAAAGGGACAGACAGTCCAGCTGAAAAGGTTACAGCGAAGAATGAGGAATCTCCTGTCTTGATGCTGTATCTTCCTCACCGGTGCCCCGCACCTCAGCCAAGGGTTTTTCAGAGGCAGTTGTTTGTGACCTGGGTTCTAGGTTTAATGCTCAGGAGAAGTGAAGCAGAGCCAGACTTGCTTTGCATTTGGGAAACCACTGCCGAGAACTCCGCCTGCCAGAGGTGGTGACTCTCTCCTTCCCACTCAGGATCAAGCCGGGACCCACCAGAATGTAAAAACCCAAACCATTGTTAGCTGATGCCCATGGCTAGGGAAGCCACAGCACGGCTGTGTCCTCAGCTCTGCTGCCCATTCTCACTGGGAAGTTATCAATGGCGACCAATGGTCTCCGTGATCGCCAACAGCCTTGACAGCCACACAATGGGTCGGGGGGAGCGGCCACCCCATGACATTTTTCATGTTGTGAACCCAACACTTGGAAACCTTAAAAGCGTTGACGCTGCCTGTGAAGCCAGGTATGAACGATTTACCAGCGTCTCTGTGCTTATTTAATGCGAGAGACTTTGCCACAAGACTAACGCCGCGTGAGCTTGCCCAGGACCCTGTAGTACAGCAGCTTTCAGTTGCTACAGGCAGCCGGGTTGCTCAGCTGCATTTGTGTTTGGGGTGGGTAAGCGGTTCTTCCTTGGTGTAACAACTGCTCCATTTAGCTTTTTTAGGTAGGTGACCACTGAAACAAACAAAAAGAGAGAGAACCGAACCCAAAATGGTTTAGGATTTCCACTCTCGACAAAACAACATTTTTTGCTTTTTCCTTTTTGTCCAGAATTGACATTTTCACCAGATAGAAAATTTCTCCTTTCCAGCTAGCTGCTCTGCCTGGCACCATGGAGCACAAATCACAGTTACAGTCAGTTTACATTACTGTAAGCACAGCAATTAAAAACTACATGACTGTTGCTACTACGAATACCAATACCAGAGTGCTGGACAAGTGGAAGAGGATTGACAAACCCCTATTAGCTGTCCCCTCCTGTCTTACTGTTTTAGTCTTGGATGCCACAGTGCAGACAAAACGCCATCTCCTCAGACAATTCATGCATACCCGCCGGCCACGCCTGCAGCTGAGTCCCCAGCTAGACAGGATTAAGGGCAGAGTTTGAGACCTAAGAATGTACTCAACGGGGCTATTCTGAATTGATGTGACACCAGGGAAGCACGCAAGCCTAAGTTGCTAATGGGAAGCAGACATGAGTGCCACGCAACAGACCCTCTGGCCCTCCAACCAATAGCTGTCATGGTTTAGCAGGCACTTTTGCAAAATCTAAAAGCACAACTAAAAAAACTGTCCAGTTTGGCAAAACACAGATGGCCACCTGCGCCCCCCAGTGCTGTGCCTCTTACCGAAGATGAAGGGTAAACATTGCATTCTTCCAGCATGAGACAATCACTAAAAAGTAATGCAGGTGGTCTTCAACAAAAGCGAACATGACCCAGAGCATTCATTTGGCAGGTCATTCACCTTTAATACATTTTGTGGCATATCTAGTACATTCTTAAAAACACATTTTATTACTATATTAAAAAAAAAACAAACCCAAAACAACAAAAAACCCTAGCCAATCCCCCCTAAAAATACTGGGTTTAAAAGTTACACATATATACATACAGTTACAAAAAGGAGCAAGTTGCCTCAAGAGTTCCAGTTCCAGTAACAAAACATAGATGCATTTACTGAATGAGATTAATGTGTAATGTCATCGACCTGAATCCCTGTTAAGCCAAAGCAGTCTACTACAATCAATACAAGATTTGTCATGCCAAACACACACTCCGTTATTAGAAGTCTTGTCTACTCACAGTGAATTCCACATACCCTGTTACTCTGTGAACACAAACTGTTCTAATATATTTACACTCTGAAGTTTAAACCACAGTGTAAAATGGATAAAGCTGTCTAGTAGTTATGATGGTTCTGTTACATTTTCTACCTGAAATAGTGCCATGCAGCGTTCTTACCTATGTCTCGACTTGGGGGGTGGGGGAAATGCTCTTTTTGCTAGGGCAGTGCTGTACATTCTCTGTACTGCTCTTGTGACTTCTACTTTGCAACTCCAGCAGGTCAAGGCTCCGGTCCCAGGAGCGCATTTTTGGATGTCGTGTCCTCCTGGGCTGGAGAGCTCTCGGGTGGGAGCGGCGGAGGTGGCCTCAGGGCCTGGCAGGACTGCAACGGCCACCGGGGCCTGCAGCAGGCCCACACAGAGCCACCAACCGCATCCCCCCCCTCTTCG
>Ga0181612_180851_pt1 | contig 10938 bp, 6 predicted proteins | sample HoacroProtozoa21_FD_119630 | JGI IMG/M metagenome (GOLD analysis project Ga0181612, IMG submission 119630) | Hoatzin crop microbial communities from Cojedes, Venezuel. Combined Assembly of Gp0051906, Gp0051904, Gp0051908 | reverse complement strand
GCTGATAAGTTTTGGAATCATTATATGTAGACTTCTGTCACAGGCTTATTTTTTTCTTTAGTCATTCATTAACACTGAGAATCAGGATTGCCAGGGGCCAAATACTGGCCCATGCTCCATAACCTGATAAATACCAAAGATGCGATCACTGACAGACATTATCCATAACTGGAAGTATTCACCGGTCATTCTTCCTGCACAGAAGTGAAGAGTAGTCTTGGATCTAAGGCTGCAGTAAGGGCTGTGAAATATTTCTTTTACCATTTCTCTCCCATCATTTCTCACGATGAACTCTGAGCTACTTGTCAGTACCAATACGTGGATACCAGCACATGGTCTTACAAAAAAAAAGAGGTGTTTGATTTTTTTCAGTACCTTTGCACAGGTACTGCAGCAGCAACTTTACCTTCAGCACATATTGTCATTAGGTGATGTCTTAAAAATGTATTTTATATAAGAACAAATTTTTTAAAGTCTCTCTAAGTGGTAGACCTTAAACATCTAAAAACTCACACAAAAAAGAAGGGACTGTGATGCTAGAGTCATTCTCCAGGTGCTAGAGAAACCATTGCTGAGGTAAATGGTTGGTAATCTGCTGGTAAACTGCTGGTGATCAGTCTGGTTACTGAATCGTGACACAGTCCAGAGCAGGATTTGAACGCTGAGCAGTCTTACATGCTTTTACCCATCTTCTAGTAAGCTAAGTTTCAGCTCCAGAAGCTTTTTTAATTAGTTACACGCTAGTCGAGCTCTTAAGTTAAAATTAAATTTCAAAAAAGTTACCACTTTCAAAATCCTTGTTAACCAAACGCTCATTAATATCCCAAAGCATGCTACAAAGCAAGTAGCATGTGAAAGCAATCGTGAGAAGTCATTCTTTCTAGGTCAAGTCTTAACAAACAAGCCCTACATATCCTTTATGCTTAATAGAGTTTAGTTTCCCCTTTTGTTCAAACATTGTTTTGGTAAACAAAAGATATCTATTGGTATCCTTAATGGTAGCTTCAGACTGGTTTAATTTTTCCCCTAGTAATTTAAATTTAACCACATATAAGATGACATGTGGTAAGAGGAGAAAATTCATAAAAAAGACACAGCAAGGCTATGGCAAGGATCCCACAACTTCTACTCTGGTTTCTAAAATATGGAAATATCAAAAAGCCCTGCAACTTTTCCTATCATACTTCATTCCATCATGCTTCCAAGAGGCCGTAGTGCATGGAACCGTAGAGTACTGGGAGCAGGTTTCCAATACTTGTTTCAAAAAACCATGCTAGTTGATTCCACATTAGAATGCATAGAGGTGAAGGAGAGCCAAATCTAGAAGAGATAGAAATGAGCAGAATACGAGCTCCTATTTTCAGAATGCGCCCAAGCTTTGGACTCAAATTTTCACTTCCCAGGTTGTCTCTGTCAAAAGGAGAATGCAGCAGCATTCAGGAGAATCCAGAAGAACCAGTAGGATCACCCTAGCTAGGATGCTGTACTCTTCCAAACTGATGTGCCTGTTCAAGGATACAAAGGATGTTTGATAAATGCCGTGCTAAACTAGATATGGTCCTGGCAAAGTGAATGTTCTGCCAATGTTCTGCCAAGAAATTAAGCCGAAAATAATATTTAATATACCCTTAAAATAAAGAAAAATATATCTTTCTCTATTTCTGTTCCCCACCCACAATACACAGCTTTTATGATAGTTTTTACCGTAATTACTTATGCAGGATTTTGGAGTTTAAAAGGAGAGTTGAGAAACATATAATTTCTGTTCTAACTACAACATTAAAAAAAAATTGCAACTAAATTTCTAGGACCCCATGCAGTTCATGACTGGTTTTTTAAAATCACAGGGGGAGGAGAGCTATAAAAAGTAGTTGTGATTCCTATTGTAATAATAAAAATTAAAATACAGTAGAACAGAGGCATAGGTTTTCTTGGACTTACAATCTCATTTCCCCAGTGGCTTTTGCCCTCCTTTTCTCAACATCTATTTCTTTGTCCTCTCTTTCTGAAGAAAGAAAAGGTCACCATCCCTATTCAAAACTTGATTAAGCCCATAAGTTTCTAGGCAGCTTCACATCAGCATGAATATATTGTGCCCCAGGAAGGTTCGGTGATGTTTTAGCTCACCTGTGCGCTGGGGCATTTGTGGTGGTGCTGTTGCTAAATACACCATAATGGCAAGGGAATAGAGCAGTGACGGTTCCTTTTTGTCTCACCCCCACGTAATACCCTTAAAGCAACTTCTCTCTGTAGGTACACAGAAGGGTCACAGAAGAAAGCTTTGGTCCTCCAGTGCTGAAGACTGCACACATCTTTCGTTCAGGTATCAGTTACACAATGGAAGTATTAAAAGTGCAGAAAGGCTCTGGCCAGGACTAAGACGTACCTGAGACTCCATGAGGACGTGTCTGAGTACAGCAAATTGTCTTGCAGCCCTGTTTTATCAGTACAGTTCTAGCAAATTTTAGGCTTAAGAGGATGCATTTAGCAGTGACAAAGGGATCAAGCATTATAATTAGGAGAAAAACAGTGAAACCAATTTTTAAGAGCTTTTGTGCAAGGAGGTTGAGAACTGGAAAGCTAGGGATGAGTCATGCTTTTTTTCAGCTTATTGATATGTTAAGAAATTTTAGCTTTTAAACAATATAGTCTCTGCTTGAGGACAGTGATTTAATTATGATAAAATTGTCCAACTGGTGGCCTTTTAATGCCATTAAAAGTCTTAATTGTCTTCTGCACTGTTTGTTTTCCTGATTTTAAACATAACACTATTTGGTCTCTCCTGAAGGTATAAACTTCAAAATCCCATCCAAAGCCCATTAAAGACAGTGGAAAAAATTCACTCATTTCAATGGATTTTGGATCGTGCCCTCCTGGACACTGACTTGGACTAGGTGTATGCATGTATATTGTAGCAATTATCACAGATGAATGTAGCCTTAGCTCACCCTTGGGAAACAGAATTATCGCTGTCACCACTTGCAGATGGATCTGTAGATCTGCGTGCCACGAGTTCTCTTAGTCACAGAGAGCCTCTCAGCGCATAATCCTGCAGCACGTAATCCTGGAGCGACAGCTTACTCTTGCATCAGGGATTTCTTTCCCTGCTGTATCTTTGTTATTTACTTATTTATTTATACCTTCTTTTCTATTCCTGGCACATGAAGAACTTGAAAGTAATCAAATTTCTTACAGTCCCCAGGTTCTTGGGTCAGTCTGCACACAAAACATTTCATGTTGCCTACAGAGGTTTAAAAAAATAGTGATTTTCTCTCCCTGTCCCCGCTGCCTACCCAGAGCACCTCTTCAGGTGAGGTCTCCTCAGAAGAGACTTCGAAACCACGAAGGTGGGATGCAAACCCTCAACAGATGGAGGGCTCCAGGAGTCCCACCCTCACCCTGAGGAAAAGCCAGCACATACCTGTGTGTTAAAGTCATCTTCACTTAGTGGTCTGATCACGCTCTGAAGGTAACTTTTGAAATCATGTGGCCTCATGGAGTAGGGATTTGGGGGTTGATTTTGCGCAGGGATTTTTCTTTTTATGGTAGCCAGATAAATGCTTTCTTTCTCACACAAATATAATGTGTAGTAAAAAGGCCACGTGCCCAAATTACTGATGCCTTCACAATCTTTGTTCAATTTTTTCTTTATAGCCACACACATAAGACACTACGTGCTAATTCAAGAGTGTGTGCAAGATAAGGAAGGGATAATGTAATTAACCCTACTAATTTAAAAATCCTAATGCACTCTAAGTATCCTTCACAATCGCTGGAAAGGAAGAAAAAGGAGATCTGAAAGTCAGGCCAGGAATCTTATTTTCATCTTATCCCTGTCCATATGACAAAGGCAAGCAAACCCAAACAAAGGCATAAACAGCATACACCCATCACCAGAATTGCTCACACCATTTAGGCAATTTAGAGCAGTAAACAAAGATAAGCGATCTGCATAGAAGCAGCTTTAGGTGACCACAAATGGATACCGCTGTTTAATTCAGCCCTCTCTCACCGAAACAAGTTTGTTTTCTCAGCGGTGTTTATTTGTACTAGGGAGTGCTAGGAAAAAAAATTCCATCCTCCTCCAGATTATCTGCTTCAATGTTGTGAAAATTCAGTATTTCCCCAGCCTGAGAATACACTCCTCCTACAGACGCACTGTATTTTGCGGTCTTGCCAACATTTGTTGGTTGGTTGTTTCTTTCACTGTAGCTCACAGGATTTTGTTGGGACTGAAGCTGGTCTCCAAAATGGAAGAAGCCCTACAAATCTCAGTCTGGAAGGGAAACCCCATCTGATCAGCATTTCTGTCTCAAGAGGCAGGGAAGCGGGGAAAGGAGAGATAAGGCAGAAGTAGATATGTGAAGATTTGAAGAAACAAGTTGGGGGATGGTGGCAGGGGAATGTTTTTCCCCTTTGTATAGATTTTCTGATGCTGCAAAATGGAAATGTTGAGGAAAAAAACTTTAAAAAAACTTTTGTGTGAAGTATTTTTTTAAAATCCACAATGAAATAGCTGCTAGACTAAAAAGCTGAACATTACATACACTTCAAGCAGTCAAAATGTTTTTCTGTAGCTCATACATGTTTCAATCTTTTCCACTTTCCTGTGAAAACCTACAGTGTTAGGCAATGGCACATCCCTTGTGGTACTGTTGGCCTGGATACTGGAGGCCACGCTTACTCTCAGTTGTTACTGAGCCGTAACTTGGTTAACCTCTCCGGTACGGGAATTCAGTAGGAAGAGCCCATCTGTTGTGGGTTGCCTGCTTCTGTCTTGCTTCTTGTCTTTCTGTGCAACGCCAGACCTGGGAAGGTGGATTAAAGGAGCCCGCGGTGTTTTCCTCTCTGTCTGAAGTTTCGTGGACTCCCTGAGTAGGCAGAGGAGCGCACCTGGGGCTGGGTGGGTGTGCGGAGGAGGGCTGGTGTACGGGCTGGCAATGGAAAGGGGAAACAGATGTAGGATGAGAACTTCTGCGTCAGGGACTGCCTTCCAGAAATGTGGGGGACACCACAGTTGTTCCCGATCTACACCGAAGGACAAGAAAGTCTTGGAAATATCAAGAGACAGATCAAAATCCACAATTTCTGCTGCAAAGAAACTGGGGCTAGTGCCCAATACTTAGGGCCCGGCACATGAGCTTTGAACTTTCGGGTGATGGTCCTTGAGCTATCTCCAGCTTTGGCAAGGTAGTGAGAAATTGTCTGTATTTGCTTCTCTGCTGCACCCCAGTGCATTCTTTCACCTGGCAAACGGAAGGTCTGCACATACAAGGCGAATACATGAAATTGGTGCAGAATTAACATCTGAAGTGAAAATCTGTCCACTTTCCACCCTTATTCATTCACAAACCCATGAGAAAAAACAACATATGATTCATTAGTTAACTGTGATTTCTAAACTTGCAGGAAGCTTCTTTCAAGAAGATTGTATAATAAAGTATGTTAAAATAATCCATTCACAAAGCAAATCTGAAACAACTTTGAAGCATAGGCTGACAACAACAGAAAGTACTCTTTTGTGACCCTTAGCTTCAAAAGAGTTAAGAAGGTGCTGGCAAAGGCACAGATATTATCTCCACCCACACAGGAAAACATACATGACTGAGTAGCTCTGTAGCAGCACACAGGGAAACAAAACAGTCTAGCCCAGAATTATCCTTGTGAAGGAAAAAGTGCACTCAGCTGGGTAGCAGAGAGATTCCAACCTGGCAAACAGATCAGAGACCTGCAGTCGGGTCTGAATGCTCCATCCTTACATCTCCATCACTCTGGATAGGGTGTAACCATTGAGAGAAAGAATGGCTAAAACATATGCGTGTTTTGGCTATAAAAAAAGATGGAAAATGTGATCCAGGTTTGTACAGCTTCCCCTGATGTCAACGGTCCGGGTGTCCAACGCAGATGCTGATCAGCTGCTGCAGAGCACACACGGACGTCTGGGGAGATGGTGCTGGGGGGTGCCTGGCTGGCAGAGCTATGTCGTTGCTGCTCCCCGGGTTTGCCAGGCACTTTCCAGACAAATCCTGTTAGGCACTCCTTGCTCCAAAGACTTCATCATTAAGGAAGCTAAAATAGTACATGAGGAGACCGAGGAGAAGCAAAATTAACTACATAGATATGTATATTTAATATGTAGCTGCAATTCTCACAGCTCTCTGCTCAGCCATCACTTTCTGGGAATGTCTTGTATTAAAGAAGCAGGGTTTGAGGATGGATTAACACACAGTTTAAATATTCTCCGGGCCTAACTCAGAAAAGTATCATGAAGAACATTCCCACTAGAACCAGAAAATACAGAACATTTTTCTGAGTCTTTGTCTGAGGCAGAAAGATACAGAAAAAATCGTGTTTGCTACTTCTTTTTGCAACTGTCTATGAATCGTGAATTGCTTGTCACTGAACCCCAGGGTCTGTCACGTTCTTTCTGTCTGGGGTGCTTATCATCAGGAGAGTGTGAGGTTCATCAGAGATGCGGCCGCTGTGGTCAGTACACAGCAATCAGGCAGGAACCTGTTGTTTGTGGCACGCGTCTGCCAAACGGGGTCCTCTTTTCCGTTCACCTTCCCTGCCCTCCTCAGAGAAGGGTGTTCACTCCTTTTCTCTCCTGGTCACTCTTACCAGTAGCCTTTTAACCCCAAAGATGCAAAGTCAAGCACCTAAAGGACACAATTTCTTAACTCTCAGGGTTTTCACTGCAGGACCCTTTGGGAACAGCGGATGATCCTTTGCAAAGTTTCCTATTTACTCTAATCTCCTTTCTTTTCTTCCCAAGTATTGCTGCATGAACAAGCCATGCATGGCTAAGAAGCAGTGGTGACAGCCACCAGTGTCCCAGTGCTGGGGAAGACCTGGTGGCGTGCCCTGGCATGGACGGCAGGAGGCTGCTGAGGCAGAAGACCATCCGACCAGCTGCATTCAGGTGTCGAGTGTATTTAGGATCTCACTGGTATGGCTCCATCCAAATTCACTTGTACTTGAGTTTCTGCACTTCAGGCTCTTGGTATTGCCAAGAGCACCCTCGCTCAGAAAGTGCACCCCAGTCCCCCCATTTCAGCTTATCAGGAACATCTACAATAAAGCCAAGGTCCTAATTCCAATCATTTGGATCATATCTGGGTTAGATCCCTGAAGTAGGCAGTGTGATAAACATGCCTTGCTCCCGAAGTGATGGGAGCTGCTGAAGCAATATACCCATATTTCCGTAATTGCATGCCTTCATGCTTCTACTGAAGGGCATATTGTCATTTAAAAAAGAATATATTTCTCAGTTCCCTGTCTGAGAAAGTGGAGAAGATTTTCATGTCTATTCCCATTTCCTTTTCTGAGCACCCTGAATGCTGGCTAGAGGAGACCAGAGTTTTGGGAAGGTTTGCTACAGCACACGCTATTACTGCTGTAGCTCCCCGTCCGCCTTGCGGCAGCGACTGCTGTCAAACGTGCTCTGAGGAATCCCTGTTCCTCCCTTCCCATCCCCTACACTGGTAGTTTCTCTTCACATATTACAATTTCTAAAGCATTAGGATGGATACACACTGTACACTTTTAAACCGCTTTTCAGTGCCTCTCAAGAAAAAACAGCTAGGAAGCTTTCTATGCTGTGACAGAAGTTTGGTTTGGCTGCTGTATTGCACCAAGGCTGCTGTCATCATGTTGCCTTGTTTAACACAGATTGCCTTCCAATACAGTTTGTAGCTCTACACATTTATTTGCTTGATTGCCAAATTAGAAACAAATAAATATGGTGAAACAAATACAAACAGTGTGAAGGAGTTTTCAGCCTTTCAGATGTAGCCCTGGTTTGCACAAGCTGTGCAGCTGTGCCCAGCCCTGGAGTGGAGTTGCAAGGCTGGCTGTTGGCCATCAGCTGCTGCAGAGCCATCAATACAACTGGTGTTTTCTGGGTCCTTTATAAAAAACAGCTATGAGAAGTTTGGTGATGACATTCTTGAAACAAAAGCTTAAAAGAGGTCAGAAGGCCTGCTTTCAAAAAAAAAAAAAAAAAAAGAAAAAAGGAAAATAACTAATTCAGAGAATGGGAAGCAGTAAAGAAGTGTCTGTATGTGTGTACCTACTTCTAGTTTCACTCCTACGAGCAAAATAAGATGCATAAATCGTGCTCTCCATGCTGGAAAAAAAGGTGTAGCCCCAGGATAAATAGTGGTGGTGGAACCTATGACTTCAGCATTTTAGCACTATGTAGAAGCACGTATCCTGCTAAAATATTGACAGGAGTGACTAAACCATGGGCACACAACAGCTCCTACAGTTACTGCTGCTCATGGAGCTGCATCATCTCGCGTGGATCCAGTCTGTAGACAGGCACCTTTGTTCTAGGGGGAGACAGTGAATTAGGTCGAAAAATCGTGCTGTCTCATTAAGGCAAGATTCCAGCATCTCAGCTGGGGAATACCAGATGGTGGGAAGAAGCAGCGTTTGGAGAAGATGCAAAAGATTTGCATCAGGAGGAGAGCTTCAATTGTCTTCACAGCTTCCTTTGATTGATTCAGGTGGTAAGGATGGCAAACAAACCAGACTGCTTGGAACAGGGTGCAGTTCCTTTCTGGCTCTTGCATAAGTCCTTTCCAGCATCTTACCTGGCTGGAATGGAAAAGGCCATGTCCTTCTTTCTGCTAGAGTCACCTCCTCAGAGAGAGCCCAGGACACTGCCTTTTGGGGGCTATTCTCAAAAGAGAACCTCTCCTGGGGATGGGAGCTGCACCTGCAAGAGAGATGCCAGTTGAGGTCTCCTAACACGCTCCTCAACACTGTGTTAATTCCAGGCAATACAAATAAAGATGCTTATGGCATATTGTTTTTAGAAATATACTTTTTCCATCCCAGATTGTACATCTAAGAGATCACAAAGTACTGATGCATTCCTCAAAGCTGTTGCACAATAATTCTACTTTTTAATCTGAGACAATTAAACCACCTAGTAAACAAATTCTTGTACTTCCAATAAACATATGTATCTGGATGCTTCCCGGTAAAAAATCGTGGAATCACATTAATATTATATATTGCATTATATAGGTTAATTTATCCTTGAATAGACCATTAAATGTATATTGCTTTTAAATGACATAATTCATACCCATTGAAGGTCTACTGATAAATCATATATAGCAGAAATAGCTGCTTATATATTTATTGATTGAGCCCCTAAGCAAATGGCTATAGTAGCAAATCATTTGTCATGTGTCCAGATAATAAAAATGGGCTGAATTCCTAGCTGATGCAATGCCACCATCTTAAAAACACCCTGTTTAGCTCGTTGTCCTTAGATAATTTGTTACCTAAACTTGACAAAACATTTTAAAATTCTCTGGAGGTGTATGTACAGCTTTACATCCCAGTTCTGGAAAATCTTATGGCTTGTCCTTAACAAAGACCTTTCTGTAGGAACAAGGGTTTCAAATTATGTGTTTCTAAGGGTTCATTTATTTCAGCTTTCTGGTGTATAAATAACTCAGGGGCCTACTGGAATGCGGGTAGCTATCCCAACCATTGATGAATGAAGTATGAACGGAAATGTAATCCTCTACCATCATCTTGATTTTTTTCTTTATTTGAATCCCAATATTGCTTTCACAGCAGTGTCCCATTGAATGTATCATTGATTTATTTGGATTGTACTACAGAGACTGACAGTAGGTAATTCATTACAAATTTTAAATAGTGTGGGCTTGTGTCTGCTGCTTCAATGCTGACCTGCAAGCAAACACTTCTTCAGTATGGCTTCCCAGAGATTTTATCAGTCTGGGTTTTCCACTTCTGATTTTACTGATTTGCTTTGCAGGTTTGGAAGTGTTAGGACTTTTGATGATTTCCAGTTTTCACATAGTTTCCTTGAGGCAGTCAACAAGGAGGGGCCACAGTCATTCTTGTGGGGAAAAAACCTTTTGCCAAACTGGGCAGGTAGATTTGGAGGACTGCTTTCCATGCAGGGCTCAGAGAGAGAAACAAAGGGTATTACTCTCACGTCTGGCCAGAATTACAAACTGTTACTGTTTGAGCAGATTCAGTAATCCCATTATCAGTCTGGGAGCTTGGTGTGATTTAGCTGCTGGTGGGCACTGAGACAAAGTGTGCCCAGCATCCCTGGAGGTCCCTGGGGCAAAGTTTGCCTTGTGCAGTCCTGAACATGGCTCTTCTCCTGGCCTGTGCCCGCCTCTTGTCTAAATTCAGCCTCTGCTGACAGCTGGGTCCAGACGCGATAAATGCCGTGGAGTAGGGGACTGTGACGGCCATGAGTCAGATAGGGAGCTATGGGCTACACAGCCTCCACATTTATTTGGTGTTTCTGAATTTACTGCTTGTAAAACTGCAACGGAGGAGCCCCGCCAGAAAACTCTGGTCTTCTAGCACCAGTCTAGGTTAACCCCCAAGCCCTAAAGCTAGGCTTGCAGAGGCTGCTCTTTTGTATGTCTTCCAGGGATTTTTTTCTTGGTCAACTTTCCGTGAACCCAGGAGGAGCAGAATTGCCTTAAACGTGTGTTATGATTGACTGCAAGGAGCTGCCCCGGTGGCTGTACTTTATTTTTCAATAATGCCATTCTCAAGGCTTCTTCTGGATTTTGGGTAGTTTATCTATTGATCCAATGAATTGCTGCCTTTGCCAGCTATTTGTCATGTCTCGCCACCATTTGAAATATAGGAATACATTTTAGAGAGGAAGCTTGTTTTATTTTTATTTTTGGCAGCTTGGTGTAGTCTTTTATTCCAGTAGCAACACGGAGCTGTGCTTGACATGTTACAGCTACCTCTGAGCTTTAAGACCGGGGATGTAAAGATGTTCTTGGCTCAGCATACAGTATCACCACATATGGAAAACATAAACGGTCACAAAAGCTTCTTGATTTAAAAGGTGGGATTTATTTTCTTTTTACTAAAGCTCTCTAATTTCCTGAGTGTCATATATTTGCTAGATCGGAG
>Ga0181612_174370_pt1 | contig 10938 bp, 6 predicted proteins | sample HoacroProtozoa21_FD_119630 | JGI IMG/M metagenome (GOLD analysis project Ga0181612, IMG submission 119630) | Hoatzin crop microbial communities from Cojedes, Venezuel. Combined Assembly of Gp0051906, Gp0051904, Gp0051908 | reverse complement strand
TTCAAAATTGTCAAGTTGTAGCTTAGCTTTGTGAAGAAATAAACCAAAAAAAAAAAAGCACTAGGAAAAAAAAAGCTTTTTTTTTTTTAAAATTTGTGTGAAAACTAATTTTTTTAGGGAAGAGCTGAGTAGACCAAAACAAGTTATTTGCTTTTCCATTTCATGGTGAAACTGGTGTTATGTTAATTCAGAAGATAATTGTGTTTTCTTTACACTTTTTTTCAGAAAAGCAAAATAATCAGTGCCATTTGCATTGCTCTAGACTTCTCTGCCTTGAAGATGTCATTGGTGTGTGTAGGCATCAACTATAACAAGCTTTTATATTCTACCACTTTCTATACCTCATTTGAGGGACTACATGTATTTTACTTAATAAGCAGTTTGGTCTTGACCAAAATCGCACTGAATTTAAAGGGCAGACTGTTACTGATTTCTGCCCTGCTCTGGATCAGACTTTTTGTGAAGTATCACACTTCCTTCGGAAAGCTGTGTGTATCATAATTATGTATAATATATTATGCTACCATTGTTCACTGACTTCAGTGCTATGCAAATGAGTAGGGCATACTAATGAAGCATCAGAAGTAATTTAAAGACACTCCAGTCGATAGCAAACCATTTCTACATACTGTGTATGTATTGTAATGTGGATTTCTGTCTCTCTACTAAAGTTTTCTTCAAAAGTCAATTTTTTTTTTTCCCAGGTGAATCAGACATGCTTCATATTCATCCAGATGCCCTAAAGATGGGACTGAAGCAGTGTAAGTATAACACATATGAACATCAGCCCCCTTGGAAATTTTTAAAGATAAATATTTCCAAACCTCAAAACTATTAGCTACCTAGGATTGTATAGGAAGTTCTCATTTAGAAGGTTACTACATTCTTAGAAAACTCTAGTACTTAATTTTAATATTTAATAATTATTTTTAATCTATTTAGTGCTTACAGGCAGAAGAGCTATTGAGAAAAATTGGGCTATTGGCAGAAGACAATGTTGTCTAGAGCATGTTTAAACATACGAATAATGCCTTAGTTGAACTATGCTGTTTGTCACAACAAAATGATTACAAGTAAAAGATGACATGCTTTAAAAAAATGCATGCATAAATCATGTCCAAATCTAAGACACTGGAAATACACATCTTACCCTAAAGTCTATGACTGATATACAGTATTATGATTTACAAAATGAAATCTATCCTTTATTCTGCATGTGTTTAGCACTGAATTATTCAGCTCAATAACGGACATAATAATCAAAATAGTAATAATGAGAATATCTTGGTTTTGCCTGAGGCATGAAGTGGTGACACCATTTGCTATGTTGTGTTATTACGTTCTTACTAAAGCCAGGGATTTAAGGACCTAGTTTTCGAGGTAAAAAAAGCCTTAGTACTAACCATTTAGTTCTTACACACTGTTATTCACTTCATACTCTGTTTCTGATGCTCCTCTACAAGCATTTACACTTGCCTACATGCCAAAATTTTATATCAGCAGGTTACATTAAGAACTGTTAAATGAACAGTGGTTTATGTTTAGTGCTTTCAGACAATATTGTTTACCTGAGTTTCTAGATTCAGGTCACTTATTTATTTAGTCTTGATCTTCAACCACCAGCTGTTCTTCAAGGTAAACAGAGAACAGAGATCAGGAGTTGTTTCTGGTAAGACCTGTATTTTCTACTGCTCATTTTTTAATTTTTTCTTTAATTTGTATATCACCAACAGGTTAATACTTTTTAATCAAACACGTAAAGATTTTTAAAACAGGTGTTAATCTGTCTCTGGACACAAAAAATTCATACAAATGGCTAAGAGCATAGTGGCCAAAGGCTGAAAGAAGAAGAGAAATGATCAATTTCTGTGACTTCTATTTAAAACAATTTACTGGAGAGGAAAAAAATCAAAATTATTTATTGAAAAGACAAAGCAAGGATATGAATAAGTAGTTTACTTGAGAATGATCTCAATGACAATCACTGAAAGATAATTCTTAGACTGGTCCCTGATTTTGGAGTTGTTTCTCTACTTTAATCCATAACGTTTAATATAAAATATGTAAAACCTTTCAAGCAGGAGAAGCATCCATGTCTCTCCTTCTCTGATGATTGTCATAATACAAGAATCATGCTTTCTGCTGGTTTCAGAGTGGTTTTAAATCTCTGCTACAATGACACAGCTTCTCTGGGAGGGCTGTGGGCTGCCCTTCTTATCAGAACCTGCACTTTCCTAACTTTCCCCATAGGATAAACCTGTCAGTGTCCCGAGCGTACACCTGCACTCCTAAGGGTTTTGTTGCTTGGACTCAGTGACAACTTTGATATTGCAGCAGTGCTGCACTGCAAAGGGCCACTGAGCTGTCAAAGAGCTATGAGAGCCCCTCAAGTGGCCCATGCACCTTTTCCCTTTCCTCGGGATGTGCTTCTGAACTAGGCTTTTGCTTGTGGTCCATCTCTGAGCTACGTGGCGGCTACACCAGTGAAGAGCCAGGTCCTTTGTTGATCCATATCCTGAATCTTATCCACAAATGTGAACTCACATCAGCCCCATCGTTATGGACTTGTTGATGGTCATGGGACTGTGGCTAACTGGTTACCACCATCAGGCCTGAGATTCTCTCTTGTCGCATTCCTGTCCCAGTTTCACATCGCAACTTCCCCATCACCACAGACTTGTCCAATGATCTAGATTCTTGGCTCACCTTAGCTGCCACCCCTGAGCATGCTCATTTGCTGGGGTACACTGGGACTTGGCCCATTCCTATTCCCTAATAAAATCATTCTCCTGAGAAACATTAAAATACCTTTGAGCAAAAAAGGACATCAATATTAGTTGCTGGGTAAATTGGAGATAACATTATTGAACAGCTCACCTGTTCTCTGGGTGAGTTGTCCAATGATGCTATCACAAGAAAGGAAATCACACCCTTCTAAACGAAAATTCAGCAGCTTCTACCAGAACAAATATCATTGTATATGGTAAAGTGCCCACTATTGCTAGAGAGTTTGGCACGCTTTGCAAACACCTAATCAATGATTTTGTGTGGAAGAATGTCAACTTTTTGTATCCCTGTTACATCAGTAATGACATAACTCAAATTTATAAAACAGAAACTACTATTGAAAATGTACTTCAGTCCCCTATTGACACTTTAAGGCTATAAATTGCCATGACTCAGAAGCTGACATAGCAAGTGAATGTTTTGGGCTAAGGTACCTAAATGTTATGAAAGCTCTACATTAAAAGAAGAAGGTCATGCTTACACTGTACTATGGATTATGATATAGAAATTTCATCTCCAGCAACAGTATACCTGTTTAATTTTTGGAATATGTCTATTTTAATTAAGTATGTGGAGAAATAGAGTTGATGATCGATTATTCCAGTGTCACCCTCCAATTCCTATCCTGCTTTTGGGAGCTGAGCTCACAATCCCTTATGGCATGTCACAGCATGATGCAAATGTACTGGTTCATATTGATGCCAACTAGGGGATGTCACATGAAATTATCCTTCAGTTATGCATTATATAAATCATGAATTCTATGCAATTTGACTTGAAAAAGACCATATCTGGAATAAAAAGCATGTAAGATATAGTCAAATATTTTTAACACAGTAGGGATTCTTGTACCTAGGAAGCAAATCTTTAGCTCACAGTGTTATCATTCTTAATAAACAGAATAAATGAAAATAGAATATTGTAAATTGCTGACAAGAATGTGAAGAAAGAGGAGAGAGTCTGTAAATTGTTCACAACTCCTAAGACTTCTTGAACTATCACCTTTCAGTGAAATAAAAATTAAGCAATTTTTTTTTGTCTTGCAAAACTCTCAGATTTGTCCATACTTTCCATTCAACTTTTACACAAACCCGTTAAACATGCTTGACAAATGCATTATTATTTATGGACAAGTTTGTGAAGGATGTCTAGTGTAAATATTCAGAATTTGTACAGATATCTACATATAAGCATTAGGTAGATTTGCAAATGGAGTAGTTTATATGTCATCTACATATTCAATTCGTGTATGGCAAAATGAATACACTCCAAAAATCAAATCAAAACATTTTTGTAATCTTTGTTAAATTTTTCAATATTCTATCATTGCAAACAATCTGCTTTTTAACACAAACATCTTTTTGTATCTGCTTTTCCTATAGAAAGTTCTCCCTTTATCGTAGTTGTGGACACTTTCCTGTTTGAATGACTGGAGATCCACAGTAAGAGCATCATTTATTACAAAACCATTTTTATTATTTTCTCTGAGACTACAAAAACAAAAAAATGTTTCTAAGGTTTCTATATGGATCAATCATCAGACTGTACTTTAAGAGCTGAGATGGAACAACCTTTCACCTCCTCAGATATGAAGAGTATACATGAAAGGAAACAAGAAATATTTTTCTGTGTTACAGAGTAGTATGAGGTCAAAGATGATCATTAAACCTCATGAGAAAAGCAATTGCTGCTGTGTAGTTTTCATCTTAATATACATTTATAGCAGTATTCAAAGCCACAAATTAAATTAAATAATACAATATCAAATATTTGCTCCATGAGTTTCTTTGGACTTCTTCCACAAAACAAATGGTAGTAGAAGTGATTTTTGCCTATTGTCTTATTGGTTTTGTTCTCATACAGAAAGATTAAACAGGAAAATTGCTCTGCATGTGTGACATGCATGTGACGACATTTTGTCAGGTCTGTAAGAACACATAACATTCGGTTATTTGAATATATATAGAAAAAAATATTTATTATAATCAGTGAAAAGTTGAACTTTTGTAACCCTGAATTTTTACTTTCTTGCCAAGATCATAAAGAATTCAAAAAATAGAATAAATAAAACATTTACTGTAGGAATGTCTGTAGAATGACAGCAGACGGAGACATTTTTCAGATGTCCAGTGAGACTGCCTGTCTTCTGGTTTGTGTTGTGCTGCCTTCTGACATAATGTCACCATACATAGACCAGATCTTATACCTTGTTTTGTCAAAATAGTCCTACTGAGGTCACAGAAGAAAGAAATCTCTCTTGGACAATTCAATTTAAAAGTTAAAATTCTCAATGTATTTTTTAATTGCAACCCTCCTTTCCTTCTGGTTACTCCATGAAGGTTCTCTTGCAGGGCTTGAGTCTATTTTTTCTGTAATGTCTATCCAAAGTAAGAGCACGTTAATGTCACCTTTGGAATACGTGCATCCTCATCTGAGGTGCACAGGCAAAAAGTTTACTTACAGAGCAGCTGGCATAAATGCTTCACTGTGGAATCACCAGACTCCAACAGTGGAAAATTCTCTGACTGAAGCACCTGAGGTCCGATGTTAGCAACAGTGATATGAGGACCCTGCTTCGGCAGGGGGGGTGGACTAGATGACCCACAGAGGTCCCTTCCAACCCCTACTATTCTGTGATTCTGTGATTCTGTGAGAAACAACTTTCTTTTAATTTGAAAAGGATTTTTCTCTTGGAAAGAGGGAAAAAAAAAGCAATTTGGACCAGAATTCATCAAATAAATAAATAGAATGAAAGATTTTATGTTTTTGTGTGCATGGACCTAGATATGAAATTAATTTATTAATCTTCTTTCAACATCAAGATTGCCAGTCAAGAAGTTTACATGTAAGTGCTGTCCATTCAATTGCTGTAAGAACATAAAGTCTACTCATACATTTCCTGAGGTATCTTTTTTTTCCAGGAGAAGGAGGCACTCAGCAAAACAGGTGCTGCTACTGAATTGCCTTATATCCCAACTCACACTAGTATGTTGATGGAGCCATTTTGTAATCACAAAACCCTCTACTGACTTACCTCCAGAGTCTTCTAGTCCCTCTACCGGACTACACCAGCTGAAGATGTAAAAAGCCTCACTTTAAGGGAATGGCTTTTTGTCTTAAAATATTATTAATTTAATCACAATAAATAGCAATATTAAAATTTCATTTGAAAAGTTTGAAACTTCATGTTGTTCACTTTTCCAGACAAGTTATTTGAACAATTCTCAGATGACTAGCAGGGAATTTAACAGGAAAAAGATCTGCTATATTGCTGCAGTGGCTATCCTAAGTTCTGCTGAAATAATTTCTGATTTGCTATATGCTGGATCTGTTCAGACAAAAGCTCAGCAGATCATCTTCCTGTCAGACTGTGAATTTCGTGCATCTCAGATGGTTTTAGGTACAAGATGATTTCCTGTACCAAATTAAAGAAGTTGGATAGCTTTTTGTGGGTGACAGTTTTGGAATAAAGCATCTAAAATCTATCTAAAGTGTGTTTTCCATCATTAAACTATATTCAGAACCTGATTAGTTCTGTATCTAACCCTAGGAAAACAGTTCAACAAACTATTCAAATGAATGTTTAACTGAAGACCAAGCTATGTTGTAAAACCACTTGCACGTGTCTAAGGTTAAGTACTTCTTTGTATGCTGAAGATCGCTACAGTGATCAGGGTCTTGTAGCAGTGGTTCTTCCAAATATTCTGGCTAAGTTTTGCAGACCATTGCTCTTGATTCCCAGAATGAGTGTCTTTTTTGTGAGAAAATACACTGAGTTATCTCTCTTTTTTGTATTTCCTTTTTGAGTTAATTGCCGTGTTAGAAAGATGAGTTTTCTATCTCCTAGTTCATCCACTTTCATTTTGATTCCTCCCTTGTTCAGACTCATAGGTACACAGTCACACACACGGAAACACAAGTTGCATCCAAATTATAACCAAGCTTCAAGGATGAGTGAGTTGATCAAATATCCAATGCAGCTTCTGTGGGCTAAATAAACACATCTTATGAATGTATATAAAATGTGAAGGAAGGTTGTAAAGAAGATGTATCCAGGCTCTTTTCAGTGGTGCCCAGTGACAGGACAAGAGGCAAGGGACATAAACTGAAACACACGAGGTTACATGTGAACATAAGGAAACACTTTTTTTATTGCGGTAGTGGGTGAGCACTGGCACAGGTTGACAGAAAGGTTGTGGAGTCCCCATCTTTGGGGACATTCAGAAGCCTTCTGGACACAGTCCTGGGCAACTGGCTCTTGGTGATCCTGCTTGAATAGGTGGAAGTGGACTAGATGACCTCCAGGGGTCCTTTCAATCTCAACCATTCTGTGATTCTATGATCCTTCATGTGGAACCAAGAATTTACTATTAGTCAGTGTAATTAAAGTATTGGTAATCTAAGACTAATAAAATTATGAATCCAGTTAAAATTATGCTAACAGTTTAAATCCAAAGTATTGAATTACTGAAATGAAATAATTCCTTTTGAAAAAATGAAAATTGAACTGCTGCATTTCAAAGTAATCTTTCTGTTTTTCTACCCATGACTATTCAAAAATTCCACTGAAATTAACAATTTTAAATTGTTTTGTGTGAGAAATTAGTGGTTCTACCAGTCCCAGATAAGCCAAATTTTTGAAATTGGAAACTAAAGCACAGAACACAGAACTCTGGTAATTCTAAAATGGGATATTGGAGACAAAGTTCCCAAATCTTCACAGCTGGGGACCTAGCCTGCCTAGAACTGTACTCTAAATGCTTTCAGATTCCCTCTGTGTAAGAGTGAAAATACTGAGAACTGGAGAAGTAGCCTTCATCATCAGAACAATGGCGCTGAGCCAGGTATTTGGAAACTCATCAAACCAAAAAATTGCTGAAAAACATTTCTGTTGCTACAAGTAGTAATCTCTGTAAGAAATCTTTCACTGTAGAATTCATGTAAGTCTGAAGAGTTCTCTCACATATAGATGGGGGAAAACAGGAGGACCCCTTTTATTCTTTTCTTACTCTATGTTTATAATCTCATCCTCAATAAGAAGGAGGAAGTAAGTGTAATAAATACACAGGAAAAGACTCAGTGCTACCTCTTTTTCCTTGTCTACTAATAAGTTTGCTTTTGTCTGATAAAAGTTACCTTTATCCATATTATATAAACTTTTCTAGTTGCTTCCATGACTGAACTTATCTTTTCTTTATTTTTTTTCTAAAAAACTCTTAAACACAGAAGTCAGATGAATGGACCTCTGTTTGCCTGTATCACTTTTTTCACCCTCTTTTTCTTCAATGCGGACAGTACATTCGTCAGTCTCTAGTCACAAAATGCAGCTTCTGTTTCACTATAAAATCCTTCCAGGCAAGCCATTGGTTGCAAATTTATAATCTAAACTATTCAGCTCCTCCAAGTTCAGCACATCAGAATAAACAAATGGTAGTATGCACTTAAAACTAAAATAGGATTTTCTTCAGGGAAATACACATCATCACAAGCACCTGGTTTTCTTAGCAGAAATATAATCCACAAGGGCATTCCTCTTCGAATGATTTCAGCAGATATGCCCGAAGCATGAAATATTCTACAACTTCATAGTAGCCAAAAGGACAGCACTCAGATATGGTAATTCAGCGATCACCCAAAGTTGCTTACTGAAGGTTAAACAAGTAGTATGGGCACAAAAAATTGTCATTCATTAAAATAATGCAGCTTTTAAAATTAACTTTCCTTCTCTTGAGGATGTTTATTATTTTCTCAGACAGCTAAAGTAAGATCAGATGAAAGATTAAGATTTTGAAAGATCTGATGCCAACAAAAAGTAGTTTACATAGTATTTATTCAGTTAGATACAAATTTCATGCCTTTTTGCTATAATAGTAAAAAAAAAAAAAAATCCTGCTATTGTAAAGAAAAATAAAGAAATCTTTTGAATCTTCTAAATGAAACAGAGAGAAATGTGAAATTTTAGCTAGAATTATCTCTGCTGGAATGGTGGAGAGCTTGAGTTGTTTACTCTACTTGACGTGCTTGTGTTCTACTCATGTTTTACTCTACTTGATGCTGAAATGTAGTAGCACTAAAACAAAACTCCAGTATTTCCATTCCTGAAATGAGACAAGTTAAATGATCTAGGAAAACAAGCATCACTTTGTTCAAAAATGTTTACTAGACCCATCTGAGGACATAAGAAAAAGGAATGAGCAGAAAAAAAAGGAATGAGCAGAAAAAAAATAATAATGCTCTTCTTTGGACAGGTGAAGAAGACTGTCTCTTTTTGAAATAATGGTGAATCTAATGGAGGATTTAAAACATGAAGAAAAGAAATATTTGTACTCTGAAAATCTGAAGAATTTTTCTTTTATATCTCTGGAAACTGTTGTAATCACTTCTGCTATCTCTTTAAAAAATTTTAGCTAACTTGCAGCCACTGTGGCTGTCTGTTCTTGTGTTCATGATCAAATGTTTGTATTACACTTCAGTTTTAGAAAACAGTATTTTCTTCCTTTCATCATGCTTTAATTCGGTGATAAAATTTGTAAACAACAAAGAATTCATTAAAGAGCGAAGCTAATTGGTTAACATTTCATTTGCATAGGTAATTAGGAAATGTGTGTTGTCTTTTCCTGTGCTGGTTAAATAATAAGTCAGAGCTTTTCCCTCAGCTTTGAATGCATTTAGTGTCATGGTAATGTTTTTAACAATAGAGGTCTTTGATAAGGACAAATTGTCATGATAGGCCTGGAGTTTCTCCATATTTTGAAGGAGAATTGGTACTTATTTTAATCTTTAGTCTTCTCTGCTTATTCTCATTTAAATGTTCTGAAAAACAATATTTTTGTTAATGTGAACCAAACTGTGATACACTCACTATAGTATAACCTGAAGTTAGTCATCTTTAGCAGTGGTCGAATTGTTTAGATATTGCTATTCCAAATTTGTATATGTAAAATTGTTTCATACTAACAGTTTGATTTTTTTATGACCCCTTATTATTTTATGCATCCGAGTGAGGACCTGGCTTCTATAAGTTGTTGTTCTTTCTTTCATTCTTGAACAGTTACTAAAAAACTTTCAGATTTTTGTATGTGGAGTATAGGAAACAAAGATAACAAAAGCAAAGAAATAGTATTAATAAAAAAAAAAAAAGAAATAAAAAAGAAGAAACATCTGTGCTTGGCTTTCTTCTGCAAGGTTTATGAAAAATGATTTGACAGATTGCCATCAGAAGCAGTGATTATTGAACAAAGTCTTCCCGAAAGCACTCTGATTTTCCTTTACAGTGACACTTCTACCCAGAGCTGAGCACTTTCATATTTGGAATCTACGCTGAACTGTGACAATAGGAATCCTGATATTCAGCTGATGAGAACTATAGAAAATCCTAATACTAATATGGCTCTCCACGGGGATTATTCAAGGGCATAAAAAAAGGAATAAAGGGGGGAAAAAAGTATAATAATAATATTCAAAATTATTTTGTCTATATCTAAAGGCTCTGGGTTTAGGGTAACACAAGAATTGAATGGCTGTAGTTCAGAGACTAACTGCCCAGAGGACTACAAGGCAAACAAAATCTAGAAATTATCTCTTTACATTTTTAGCCTGTGTTTTCATTACTGCAGTAGGACTACAGGGCACAGAGATACTCTGTGGATTAGACTTTGTACAAGATGCTGTAGATATGAATCTCTTGTTCAGAATGAATTGTTATTACTTTTCAAAGTTTCAGATATTATTGTAAAAGTTGGGGTTTTTTTGTTACAATAGCTTTGCTATCTTATTTTCCAGTTAAGCATTTTAAATAATTTTACCACCAGAAAACTTCAATGAGTTCAATATGATCGCTCTGTTCCTCCCTGGTTTTGGTTTTTAGTTGTGGGTTTTTTTTTTTCCCCTAGAACCAAATCATAGAATCATAGAATCATAGGTTGGAAAAGACCTCTAAGATCGTCAAGTCCAACCATCTGCCGAACAACACTATGCCTACTAAACCATATCCCGAAGTGCCATATCTACACATTTTTTGAAACCCTCCAGGGATGGTGACTCACCCCCCCCCCTGGGCAGCCTATTCTAAAGTCTGATTGCTCTTTCAGTAAAGAAATTTTTCCTAATAACTAATCTAAACCTCCCCTGATGCAGCTTGAGGCCATTGCC
>Ga0181612_168112_pt1 | contig 10938 bp, 10 predicted proteins | sample HoacroProtozoa21_FD_119630 | JGI IMG/M metagenome (GOLD analysis project Ga0181612, IMG submission 119630) | Hoatzin crop microbial communities from Cojedes, Venezuel. Combined Assembly of Gp0051906, Gp0051904, Gp0051908 | reverse complement strand
TGTTGAGTAAACACAGCGTACCTGTCAGCGTGGGTCCTGCGAGGAGAGGCAGCTCCGGCGCAGGGCTGTGTGGGAGCCCCTCTGCTCCGTCCTCGTGGGCCTCCCGCGTCCCCGGGGGGACGGAGCGTGGCTGCGGCTTCGGGCCGGGGGACGCGTCGGAGCTTGGTGCTGCTGGGGAGGGTGCGGGGCCACGGCCACGTCTCGGCAGCGTGGAGGCTGACGGCAGAAGGGAAGGGCAGAAGTGAGTGCGTGTGCTGCTTTGCTGCGTGTGCGCGCAAAGTGCCGTGAGCATCTCCCTTGCGCAGATAAATTAAACCTTGCGGCTGAGGGGAGATGGTGTTTGCTAAGTTCGCACCAAGCTGAAAAATAATTGTTTTTTAGTACTTAGAGTGGAATGAGGAAGGGTGATGAATGTCTGTGTATACAAATGGAATACCCTCTCCTTGGAAATACTTGCTTTCCGTTTCAGGAGCTGAATTTATGAATGACCTGAGTCAAAATTGCTACGTTAATGCTATTTCCTGGCAAGGTGGCTGCTCTTCTGAACTGATTCATTTTTCTGTTGAGGAAATACTGGATAGTATTGTAATGCATGGGGTATCCTGGCTGCTTTCAAAGCTCTTTTAAGCTGTCCGCTGCGTTTAGAGCAGTAGTTCCAAGAGTGGATTGATAATGGTAGCAAGTGCTATGTGTGACTGCTTCAACATCTTGATGAAATTCACAGCAAGCAAAACTTATGCCAGTTTTTGTTCTATTCCACCTGGACAAAATTTTTTTAAGTTCCTGAGTTCAGATTTTCTTGTGGTTGTATTTTACTTAACAGTGGCCTTTTGAAGCATGCAAATTTAGAATCAAAGTGAGTAATAGTAAGAACAATATTTTTAGATCAACCTCAGATGCTGAGGATGTTGTTTAAAGTGAGCAATTTCTAGGAGTTATTAGTGATAGCTGAGACTGCAGTGGCATTCTTCTCTGACTGTTGACAGATGCTGCACTTTAAGCTTCAGTAGGTTGGCTATTACGAGTTCTTCTACAGTCCACACAGTAGCTAGAAAGACATTAAAAAATATATTCTTAAATGATTGTAAACCTGCAGACTAAAAGTTGGTGCCACCTTCTTACTTGGAGGGGTTTTCTATTTCTATGCTCATAATATTTTTCCTGAAATACAAAGACAAGATATAGTTAGTGATTTACTGCATTTATTGCTCTTGGAAATATTCTATATTTTCCCTTCATGTGGATATTCCATAAGGCCCCATGTTCTGTTAAAAGCAAAAATTTCATACCTTTTGTACTTCATATCAGCTGTACTCTTTACAGCCTGTGCTGTCAGCAGAATATAGCAGTGAAGTTGCACAGCTTTGCTAGCAGGGAAGCGTGATCATAGCTGCAGTCAGCTACCAAAATGTTGCATTGTTGCACAGGCAACTGTAATTCGTAGACAGATTCTTTGGATGGCTGGTGAAGTCTACCATGAATGCACAGACATGCAATTTAGTTTTGTATTAAGTAGCTGTGCTTCTGCAGTGCTTCTCTGTGAGTTTCCCAGCTTAGGGTGATGACAGATTGGGGATCTCTGCAGGAAGGTCAGATCACTAACCTTTCTTGTTTCTGTTTGTTTGTTTGTTTTTTGTTTTTTTTGTTACATTTCAGATATGTATTGCACTAGATTAGCTTCTGTATTATTTAATGAGCCACTTTTGCTTTACCTGACTGATCCCACACTATCTAGATACTTTAGGGTTGACTGCACATGTCAGTAAACAATATAACAAAAGTTGCTTAAAGATCACTAGGTTGCCTTGAGGAAGGTCAAAGACTTCATAAAAATCTGCACTTACATTTATTCCTAAGTTTGTCTTGTTATTTCTTCCTGGCTTTGCCAACAGAGAAAGGAACGATGGATATTAGCGGGCAGGATAGATGTAGAGCATGGGATCAGTTGTCTTAAATACTAGACAATGTAAGGTAGTTCTTTTTATTACATTTTCTGGTGGTATGCCGTGTCTGATTTTGCATTCTACAAGTGATGGTCTTTCAGTTTCTTTCATGAGATTTTGCTGTCAGGAAGCTATTTCAAATATTACACCTAGAGATCACCTTTCTCAGCTTTGCTCTGTTACCTCCAGATATGGTGCACACCTAAAATCCGCTAATTTAACTTACACCTCCATCTCCACGTGCAGATCTGTCAGTGTAGGAAGTCTGTCCTGTCTTGTTTCAGTTACCTTGCAACGAGGCTTTCCGAGGGTAGCTGTCCTAGATTTCCGCACAGAGGTAGTCAGTCAGTCTTTCCCAACTCCAGTTCTGTCTCAAACCCTTCTGTAGTTTGCCAAAAGCCTTTGTGGACCCTGAGGGATTCAGAAGTAATCTTACTATAGCAAATATAAAAGATTGACTGTGTGCTGGTCCTGGGATTTGTTGCTTCGCATTAAATGGCCCAAAATTCACTGCTGTCCCATATTTACCTACCCAGTTTCTAGGCACTGGTAAGAGAAGCTGGGAGGGTAAGCAGTGCTGAGCTTTGACTGATGGCTCTGCTGCTGGTTCTGACTGAACAGCCACTGGATGTCTTTGAAATCCAACATGTTGTTCTGCTCTTTCTTCTTCTTAATTCTGTTGTACTGATACCTCCTTTGGGTGTATGGAGATCTATGAGTGTAAGGAGTTTAAAGAAAAAGAAATCATTTACTGAGAGCATAATGGTCTGGCTAATAATAATGTGAGCTAACATAGCTTTATGGGCAGCCAGCTCCTGTCTGCTGCAAGTATGATGAATTAGCTGAAGCAGTGAGGTGCAGAGTACTTAAAAATCAACACACTCCTCAAGTGGCCACGGCTTGATACCTTCTGTGCTCCCCAGCACCCGCCCTGCGCCCCTCTCCTTTTTCTCCCATAGATCCCTTCTCTAAAAATAATCCTCAGCAACAAAGAGAATTGCTGGTCATTGAAGACCATCTGGGTCTCTGGCTTTGTTGCTTCTGTGCTGTAGCTTAGCAATAGGCTGCTTTAATGTGTTGAATATTTTCTGTCTTTTCTTTCTTTTTTAGTGCCTTTGGTCAAGCCTTTTTCATGATGAGACTCAATTAGGCTAGCACTGACAGAGACTTGTGTAGCTGAATGGCTGACAGCACCACTGCTTTGCAGGGCAGGCTATGGCCGATTCCTTGCCTGGGCTCCGTACTCAGGAACAGCAATAACTGTTCACTTGTTCCTTACTTGTTCCCGATGGGACGTGGAAGTTACTGTACTTTGTGTGAGAAGGTTTTGGTAGCGGGGGGGCTTCTGTGAGAAGCTGCCAGAAGCTTTCCCAATGTCCGACAGAGCCAACGCCAGCCGGCTCCAGGATGGGCCTGACGCTGGACAAGGCCGAGCCCATCAGCGACGGCGGTAGCGCCTCTGGGGTAACGTATTTAGGCAGGGAGAAACGTCACTGCGCAACAGCAGCTGCGGCCAGAGAGAGGAGTGAGAGTATGTGAGAGAAAGAGCTCTGCGGGCACCAAGGCCAGTGCAGAAGGAGGGGGAAGAGGGGCTCCAGGTGCCGGAGCAGAGGTTCCCCTGCAGCCTATGGAGAAGACTATGGTGAGTCAGGCTGTGTCCCTGCAGTCCATGGAGGCCCATGGTGGAGCAGATACCCACCTCCAGCCCAGGGAAGACCCCATGCTGGAGCAGGTGGATGTGCCCAAAGGAGGCTGTGACCCCATGGAGAGCCTGTGATGGAGCAGGCTCCTGGCAGGGCTTGTGGCCCTGTGGAGAGGAGCCCAAGCTGGAGCAAGCTTGCTGGCAGGGCTTGTGACTCCGTGGGGGACTCACGCTGGAGCAGTCTGTTCTTGAAGGACTGCACCCGTGGAAGGGACCCACACTGGAGCAATTAATGGAGAACTGCAGCCTGTGTGAGTGACTCACGCTGGAGCAGTCCATGGAGGACTGTCTCCAGGGGAGGGACCCCACGCTGGAGCGGGGGCAGAGGGTGAGGAGTCCTCCCCCTGAGGAGGAAGGAGCGGCACAGACAACGTGTGATGAACTGACCGCAACCCCCATTCCCCATCCCCCTGCGCCGCTTGGGGGGAGGAGGGAGAGAAATGGGAGTGAAGTTGAGCCTGGGAAGAAGAGAGGGGTGCGGAAAAGGTGTTTATGAGATTAGATTTTATTTCTCATTATCCTGGTCTGATTTGATCGGTAATAAATTAAGCTGATCTCCCCAAGCGGAGTCTGTTTTGCCCGCGGCGGTGATTGCTGAGCGATCTCTCCCTGCCCTTATCCTGACCCACCAGCCCTTGGTTCTGTTTCCCCTCCCTGTCCAGCTGAGGAGGGGAGCGGCTGCGGGGGGCCCCGGCGCCCAGCCAGGCCACCCGGCCATGGTGGTCACCGAGGGCCGCGGGGAACGGGCGGGTGTCCGCTGCCGGCACAGACGGTCCCTCTGGGCCAGGGACAGCCCCGGGCCTGTGCCGAGGCAGCTGCCCTCCCTTGGGCTCAGCGCTGTGCTCTTTCCAGACAGATGTGCGTCTCTCGGCCTCCGGAAATTTTTAGAGGAGAGAATTTTTTGGCAGCATTCCGTAGGCCGTGCGTGAAGAACTAGGCCTAATCAGGTTAATTGCGTAGTACTGCAGAAAGCCCCGTCTCCGTAATCCTTTGAAGTCTTTAGTGGCCTCGTTTGCTGAGTGTGAGCGATGCCGCTTATTCCTTGGGAATGTATTGAGCACCGAGACCGGACTTTGTACGTGAGCAACGAATGTACCCGCTCATTCTGTGCCAGTCTACAGAAATGCGGTTTGCAGGTTGCACCTGGCCGAAGGCCGAGCACCACTGCTCTGCAGCGAAGTCTTCCGGAATGTAAACCGCAGAGGTGCGCCCAGTCGCGCCGGCTGCTGCGCGGGTGACATCGGTGTGGTGTGTGGGATGGAGCGCTCGCCCGGAGAACAGAGTGAAGGCGGGCGTTGGGTATTCGCTGGGAGTTTGTTTTGTTTTATTCAGGTTTTTGTTTGCTTGCTTATTTAAAATAAAGGCCTCGAGTATTAATATGCGTTAAAATTAAAAATTAAAAAAAGAGCTTTAAATTTGTTTTATGCCTTTTAAAACTTATTTTAATTAAGAACAAAAAGCAGAGAAATCCTTTTTTCCCAGAGCTTTATTTTGAAGTAATCAGAGTATTAGAAAGAAACCATTATACAAATGTTGTTACTGAACACGAAACTACTTGAATATTGAATGTAATTCTTGCTGCAGTTGCAAATTTTGCAAGTTAAATGAAGATATTTTATATGTGCTTGGCTTTACAGTGAGTGCAGAATTGTACAGCCCTAGGATTAAAAATGCATCTGTACCAAGATCAGGAAATTAAAAAAATGTTGTCCACGCACCATGCTGTTGTAGGCACATGACTTTTTTCATCTATGTAAATTTATTATTCTTGTGCAGACAAAAAAGCAGTAAAATGATTGCTGCAAGTCACAGGACAGTTGTGAATGGTATAATTGCTACCACTCTACTTTTCACAATTCTGTGTGTAGAATTGTAAAAATGCTTTTTTTATCATTTATGTGACATCCTGAGATAGATATTTAAGAGAGAAAAGAAGATCTAGAAGTAGCAATACATTTGCTTTGTAACTACCTCTGCATTTGACAGTTCCCAGCATCTAGAAATGCTCCCCGCAACCATTCGCTGTTCGATGTTTTGGCTGTGTATGTACACTTTTGTTTCAGTTGCTGTAGCTACATTTAATGTTTCAGAAGTAATCAAAGAAAATCTAATCCTGGAGGCTACAGAAGATGTTTTAATTTGAAAAACTTTCAGTAAAATCGTGCAATTTCATGTTTGAAGTTTCTTCTACGAAACAAACTCCCAAAAGCCTGAAAACCAAACACCAGGGGTGTTAACAGTTACCATCACCCAAACAACTGTTACTGTGCCCCGTATTTTCAAAACTGGGCCTGCCTGGTTGTTAATGATCCTAACGCTGATTAGCACTTGGCTCAACTGAAGGGAAGGATGGGCTTTGGGGTTAAGGCATTAAATCATGGAATTTGCAGTTCAATTGTCTCTTGAGTTTTACGGTTCATGTTTCTGAGACTTTTTTTTTCCTGACACCTAATGGCTAGAAACAATTCTTCAGCGAAACAAAGCCTGTGTAAATCACTACAAGAGCTGAAACTCATCAGAAGTAATGAGAGCCTTGCCAACACCCCTGCTTCTGGCAGTGCTGTAGACCTTGCCCTCTTCTGGCTCCACTGCTCAGCGATGCCGGGGACTTGCCCTGCGCAGTGGCGCTGGCGGAGGTGCTGAGCTGGGGAGAGGGCGTTACCCAGTGGCACCTTGCTCTTACGTTTCACATCCAAAGTTAAACTCTCGTCTTCTGGGTCCGGAGTACTCCGTGTGGCGGGGGTACGTAGCATACCTTAATAATGTGCAACTCTGTGCAAATATATATTTCTGTTTGTGTGTATTAATATCTATTTTTAACTTCCACATTTAAACTTATATGGAAAGAATAGCTTTGTGTTTTAAATACGTTCTGATGAAAAAAATTACTTGCTTTGTTGATCCACAAGATACTAAGTAAAAATTAAGGACATAGCTCTTCCTGTGAGGAGCAGTTGGTAATTTCCTACTGCAAAGAGTAATACAATTACTGACTTTCTCATGATCTTGGCTCATTTTTGTTTGATGCCAGGTGGTTGCTAGAGTATGACAAGTGATTGATTTGGTTTCAAAGTGTGCTTGAATTGTACAAAGCATTTTTCATATTAGAAAAGACATGGTCATTTTTTTCCACAAGTTTTAAGATTTATCACCTTGCACAAGTGTTGTAAATTAGTTTCTTTGCTATTTATTTTCTCTGGATTGCTGTAATTGATGTAGTTAGTTAAAGGGCAAGTTTTACAGATGGTTGGAGGGATGGCCTTTTAAGCATACACCCTTCATATTTATTTATTTTTTCAATGCTGCTACAGGACTGCAAGTCAGATGGGTAGACTGCTACTTCCCGTTTACTCACCCTTCCTTTGAGATGGAGATCAACTTCCAGGGAGAATGGATGGAGGTCCTGGGCTGCGGGGTCATGGAGCAACAGCTAGTTAACTCAGGTACGGAAACTGCTTTACTTCCTTGACGTCTCTGTTTGCGAGCACTTCCAGCACAGTGAGCTTCGCCGTCTGAAGTGCCCCCTTCTCCCCTGATGAGCACGGGCATCTCTGTTCGTGGCAGCTGCCACAAGTCGTCCTCAGGTGGAGCGCGGACCTCGCGTGCTGTGATTTGAGGGCAGGAACTGAGCGAGCGACCCGGAGCCTTTTATTTTGTGCAATAAGGAGACAGAGATGTCAGCTTTAAAAGAGGAACTGACAAATTGGGATGTGTGGATGTTTTTTCTCTTCCAGGAGATGTCAAGTACATTCATAGTTGTGATTTAAAAGTATCATAAGCAAATAGCATCCTCTAGTATTTGGAATATCAGAGTGCTCCTGTATCTCTAAGGTCTAGAAAGAGCAATGTGGTGTCTTTCATATTGCTGTTTGGTCACTGGTTTAAATGGTGGGTTGCTTTTTGCTTTTGTTTTGTTTCTTGTCTCCTCAGGTTGGTTGTTTTATAAGATTGTAAACTGCATTAAGAGCAGTGTCATGATTTTAACTGAAATTATTACAGAGCAATGTCACTTGATGATTTTGCTTTCTAAAACTTACACATAAGTACAAAAGAAGGAGAGGAGAAATTCGTGGTGTTTTTCTGATAATCTTTGTATGGAGAGCTTTACATGCTTGTTATTTCATTAGCTGAGAAAAGACAATTCTTTGTAAGCACAGGGCAGACTGCATGTGCTCAAAGCTCTGTTGTTCAGTGTCTGCAGTGTCATTTTAGGTATGGGAGCCTTCTGGAATATGATCTGTTTAATTCTCGCAAGTGTGCTTTCAGATAGCCAAGTTATGCTCGGCTGATTTTTTTTTTTGCAGTAGGTTTCCTAAGCTATTGTTGTATGTTCACGTGCTCTAAATTCTTTCTGTTGAAGTCCAAGTACGATAACTACGACTGGCTCAATTTTGGCCCTGGTTACTTGGCATGTTCATGGTGTGATAAATACAACACAGCTTCTGATCAGCCTCGGAAGTGAAACACTACTGTGTATGTTATTTCCATCAGATGTAACACACCAGTGGCCAGGCTTTCTTATTGAAAAACTTCTACGTTGCTCAATACTCATGTTTAGGTTTCTTTAACTTGTGTGAGAAGAGGTAAACTGTGGCCTCAAAATAATTACGGTACGTGTTTGTGTGTGTTTGTGTGAATGAATGTACATGAAATAGCACTGCAGTCAAAGTTCTCAATTTACTCTGTCTCAGCAGTTTTTCACCTTTCTGAATTATGGTCTTCAAAATTATATCTCTTCTGCACCAAAACTCTCCTAACTATTCATTGTGATTCTAATCTTGCAAGAACTCATGAATTTATTAACTTGGGTCTAGCTTTTGAATAACTTTTGGACTTGTATTATTAAAACAAATAAACAGTAAAATATTATTTCACTTTATTAGCAAGATATTTTGAGAGTTTGCAAACTCAGTTGTGGAAGCACCAATCATTTTTTCACTTCATTTAGAGAGAATTGTACTTCATGTAGCCACAGGGGGTTTTTTCTGCTCCCTCCGGGAGCTCTGGGAAAACACTTGGCTACAAAAGCTGAGTCTAATGTATCTCAGTGTGATTTCATTGAAGCGTTGGAATCTGTTTACCACAAATGAGGGAAAAGTGTGGCTAATAATTATATTGGCTAATGATTAGCTTATTTGGTTTACAGTAACAAAGAGACAAGCTAGTTCATACTTTCAGTCAGGTAAGGAGTCAAGCACCAGTCTTCCCTGCCTACTGCTGCTCTCAGTATTCTCTTCTGTAATCCTCTTTTGCAGCAGTTTAAAACCCCAGCAGGCTCCTGGCATGCCAGCTTGTGTCTGTCTACGGTGAAGCCAAGTTTGCTGTAACTAACCCATAGGAGTGTGCTGTGGCAGCAAGCTGCTTTTGCCCCAAACTGAAAATCCACAAGTCCAGAAAGGAGATTCTCTGTGGAGAGGGATGAAGGTGAAAGATTTCCTAGCTCCTTTGTCTTTTATTGCTAGCAGAACTCTGTTGCCTTCCAAAGCCATCCCACATTTGAACGGTGGTAGTTTTTATATTTTTTTACCTTTAGAATATCCTTAATGCCTCCAGTATCCACGATCAATGGATGTTATTACTCTGGTCCCAACCCCCTAAATTTCTTTGAAAAGCCAGATTTTCATTTTTAAACCTTTCCATTTTAAACCAGTACAGATCGGCAAGGAACAGGACCTTCACTAAAGTTGGAAAGGAGGCCTGTGACTTCCTAATAGCTCTGTCCTCGTGCCTTTTGTTCCGACTACTGCCTGTTCATCTTTTATAGGAGGAAGTGTTATTTTCAGTCAATGCAGATTTTCAGGCAAAAGAAATCGAGGTGAATTATTTGGAGAAACACTAGGTTGTGGGTTTTGGTGGGGGTGGGTTGGTTGGTTGTGGTTTTTTTATCCCTACCATTTGTTCACTGATAAGGAAATTCCTTAACTACAGGTAAGTATCCCATAGCCCAACATGAAAGCATCTAACCTCGGAGCACTGACTGACACCACAGACCTACGTCCTCTGATGAAGGACTAAATGCTGGTGCCACAACCTAGATGCTCTGTCTCTCTTCTTTATCAGACGTCTAGAATAGGCTCTGCAAACTTCCCACCCCTGTTTCAATCTCTAAGGGCTCTACCAGAAAACAACTCAGTAGGACTGAATGAAAAAGACAGATGTTACTCATTTTTTGGCTGGCTAAGCTGGTGCTGAAGAAATATTTCACTCTTGGTGTGCCAGTTCACCAGCAAAATACAGAGAGATCTTTTCATGGTGTACTGCACAGCTTGCTGATTAAAAACTGTAGAAGAAACTGAGAGTTTGCAGAAATTGTCTTTTTTTTTATATGGTCTATAACATTTCTAGTATCTTGCAGTTTGGGATTTTTGGTTTATGGGCACTTTTGCTTGATATTGACTATTAAAATAGATACTTCTGAAATGTAATGTTTGCTGGCAGGCATTGCTTTTCCTTCCATAAGACAATATTTTCCTAAGGGAAAAGGAGGAGAGAGCTTTTACCTTCAAAATCCTCAAGTTCTTTTGTTTTGTGTGTTATTGGTTGAATACAAAAAACTGGTTTGTGAGGCAAATGGAAACAGTCACTCAAAGCAGAAGTCGAATGTGCCTGGTTATCTATGGAGGTTATAATTTAAACAGTCTGGATGCTTCCCCACAGGTTTGTTTTTTTCTTTTCTTTTTCTGTTGAAAAAATATATGTATTCATATATGGAACACAACAAAAATGCAGAAGAACTGAAGAAGCCTTGCAGAGGATGAAAAGACAAGGTCCGTGCCACAAAGGGGCCAGAATTTTAGTCCTAAGTAGCTGTTTCTTTCTGTTGGCAGAAGTTTCTGTTGGACTGGCAGGGCTTATAACGACGACTCCCTGCCCAAAACAACCTCACTATAGTTCTTTGGAGGTTAACCTCCTCATGCAGCAATTTTTTATGGTATTGACAGATCATATTAAGATTTTTTTTTTTTTGGTCTTGAGTGCAGAATTCCATCGTAGCATTAATGCCCCGTGCAATCAGTGTTAAATTTGTTGTTGTTTTCAGAAAGACAATGTCCTATTGAATTTTTCTGATGCCGCTTTCTGTTTTGGAAGGAACCTTTCTTTGATATCAACCACTATGAAATAGAACGTGATACAGATATTTAGTACATGTAAATAGAAATGCATTGGTTATAGGGAAGAATTGTCAAATATGTTCAGACTTATTGATAACACTTCTCATCACCTGCTGTCGTACTCTTTTTTTCCTTTTGAGATCTATGAAGAGTCTCTGTGGCCCTCATCCCCGCGCCCCGC
>Ga0181612_138199_pt1 | contig 10938 bp, 9 predicted proteins | sample HoacroProtozoa21_FD_119630 | JGI IMG/M metagenome (GOLD analysis project Ga0181612, IMG submission 119630) | Hoatzin crop microbial communities from Cojedes, Venezuel. Combined Assembly of Gp0051906, Gp0051904, Gp0051908 | reverse complement strand
ACTGTAGCTCTTCCAACCACTACATCATCTGCCATGCGAAAGGGTCCTGTGTCTCTACCATCCTACTGCTGAAATACTCAATTCCTTCCTTCAGTGTCATAATTGACCTCCTTATCCTTCCATACTTGTGACAGCTTAAATATAAATTTAACATTACAGGAAATGTCCATTAAACATGTGTGCATACACATAATATGCTGGAAAAGATTTAATTCTCACTCTCTTTTTTTACTGTGTTTTACCACGCATACCATCTCAATTTTGATTTCTGTCTTCTGACACTGCTCTCGCACATGATCAGTAAGCAGAAAACTCTGTGGACGTGAGAGCAGGCCCGGCAGTGCCTGTGCAAGGGGCGAGGCATCCAGCCCTCGCATCCCAGCTCCGCCGCACACGGCTGGCTTGGCTCACGGCATCAAGACGTGCAGCTACGTGCTTGCACAGAAACACGAGCAGTCTGTCAACACGCCCGTTTTGTCACTTTATGTGGCTTCTCAGGCTGCTTTGTTCTTTGGAAATACCATGATGTCTGACAAGAAAACAATAGCAGAGTTGAAAGAAGCTTCCAAGAAACCATTTCTGCTTTTGAGGGGAAAGAGACAACACGGAAAGGACGAAGCAGAAGCAGAGGGGATGTACCGCGGGGTAGGGGGAGCCTGACAGATACGCTGTGACAAGCACCCTGTAAGAAAGCTCTTCGCCCGACACAGCCTGAACGAAGCACTTGCTAGCATGAACACAGAGTGACACAGAGGTGCGGGGCACGATGCGGGACTGCTCCAGCCCTCCAAATGCCAATGAGTTGATTTAATGGCCGGGTACGCGTGAAGAGGGGCAGTGAAGCACACGGTCACCGCATGCACGCTTCCACAGGCTCACACCACGGAAATGCACACAGCTGTCAACGTGTGTTTACAGCACGCGTTATCACACCGCGTGCTTTGTAATACACAGACATCTCCTCCACACATTTGCCAAGTGTCTTAATTTCTCAGGTAACCAAACAACATGCACGCTGTATTTGAAGCATTGTTTAAAACGAGCAGGGCTAACACTGAAATAACAAAATAACGTCAGTAGCATTCCAAGGCCCTTGCGGTCTCTTTTTTTTTTTGTACTGGGGCACCTTCAAGAGCCAAACATGGAGACACAAATGGAAATTACTCACTCCAGTACAACTATAACAGCTATTCCAGGAGTATTTCCTAGCCACGCGTGGGTATGCTGGATGCCACCCTGCTACAGCAGTGAGAGAGGTGGGGCACAACAAACTGTTCTCAGGACCGGATCAGGATTCTAAGACATGAGCACATTTCTAAGGCCCTTCACAGCATTTCAAAAAGCTTTCAAACACCAGGCTTTTCTCCTTTGATTGCTAACGACCCTGTCTCTGTGGAAAACAACTGTAAGCATATGCAATTGGTAGGGTGCCCAAATCTCACACAAACTAAGCAGGAAGAAAACTGTAGAATGTCATGACCGTGCTCAGGAACAGCAGGGAATGCAACGAAGTCATTGATTTTAGACAACATATGTGCTACTAGTTGCATAAACTAAAGATGTCCTCCTTTATGAATCTTTTTCCCTACAACAGGTCTCCCAAACTCTCAGAAAAACTTAGTGAACACATACTGCCAATCCACAGGTATCTTTTAGATTTCTGTTTAACCAGTGCTAATCATGTGTCTCCCACCTTTAGTTGTTAAAATTTACAGTCGACATTTAAGAAAAGGCTTTGGTCAAAGAATTGTATATGCAAGAAAGATGCTATGTACTGGAAGTAAGGCTCAGCCAAGCCAGAGTACACACTACATGCTATCGGTGAAGATAATCAGTCTTCTGTCGCAGACCACTTAAACATTATCATCAAGCCCTGATTATAATTCATATGCTTTTATGGAAAATAAATATTTTCTGCCATTTCTGCCACAAAACCAGTTGTAATTATGTAAGCTTATCAACAACGGAGCAATACTTCCACTTGATCTTATTTAACTAGAAGATCTAAGAAAAAAAATGCATATTGATCTGTTTGAATCTAGCTTGGACCCATGCTAACTAGCAGGCGCTGTAGATCCATACATCACAAACACACACTGTGGTTATTTGTAAACGTAGGGAAAATGATACCTTTAGCACAGTCTGCTCCATGAAATCCTGGAAAACAGTGGCAGACGCCCGACACACACTCGCCGTTCCCATGGCAGTTACGTGGGCAGTCTTGCACTGAATCTGAAATGCAAGCACCACGGGCACATCAGTTGATTCCTATTCAGGCTACAAATTCTTTGCTTAGTTTTTCTTCAGTTTATTTTGCCTTCATATTTAGAAGAACAATCCCTAATAATATTAACACCATAAAGTTGAGGTGAAGCAGAAAGGTACAAAGTTTTACGGCAGCACGAGTTAAGTGTAAAGATCCAGTGATATACTGAAGTCACATATTAAAGTCTCTGAGCACCATTAGACCTCCAAGTCTTCTGACAGTGTTCAAGTCCTCTGTTCCAGCAGGTAGACAGGACTGCCTCTTAAGACCTCTATAGCTATGTCTGAATCCATATTATGTAGCAAATATAGTGCTTCATCAGGAAAATTGACAACCTCCCTTTTGCAATGAAACTTTGATCTTGCACAACCGCTCTTCCATGGGAAACTGAGCATCCCAAGGAGTGTACCTTCTTTTCCTTCTCCAGACATTTACGGCCTCCTTAATTAAGCCAACAGAAATATCTGCTGAACATGAGAAAGAGGAGCTCTTTTGCTCCGGCAAATATTCTATATCCTAAAAAAAATTAACAAAAAAGGTGCAAGTAGCCATGCAAGAGGATGAAGAAGAGGGCTGTAAAAACAGAGGACAAGGTTTAACACCAGGGTTTAAGTGACTGACTGAAGTGGTGATGACTTCAACAATCTGTGAAGAGTAAGCACACCAGCCTGATGACAACAGTTCAGCTCTACCAAAATACTTATTTTCCACAATTTCTTGCGGAAATCTTATTATTTGGACAATATACACACTACTTTGCATAATTACAACCTAAAAATAAAATTCCAATATTGAAATGAATTCTTAAAATCACTTTCACTTGAAAGCTGTTGGATTTCAGTGGAACATATTTTCAACACTGAATTACTGGAACAAAAATCTAACCGGAATGTTGTTACTCTTCACTGTTGCTCCCCGTTGTTGTGGGATGTGCAGCTGTACAACACTGCAAGTGAGTTTTGGATTTGGAACTGCAGAACTATACAGAGTAGTTTTACGTCAAATTAAACTGAAAAGAGGAAAAAGATTCAAGTGCAACTTTAAACCTAAACTCACTGTTGCAGGACACTAAATAAAAAACCTCTAAAACAAATTCTCAGAGAGATGTCATTAGCTTGGCCTCATGAAATGATTCATATAAACAACGAAAAGAAAAATTGAAATGTTAACGCTCAAAGATATCAATTTGTCTCATGAAGCAGCTTGTCTATAGATTTGTTCATTATTTTGCTTCATGGCACACAAAAGCATTTTCTATGTATTCAAAATCATGGTAAATTTAGTATTGTCTGGGACTTCACATCATTTCTGTTATTCTTTCTCCTCTTCCACATCAGAGAAACTTTCAGCTGTCTCAGACCCTTTGATTATGAAACGCCTGATACTAGGTGCCTGTAGAGGAGCCTCTGAACTGGATAAAACACTATACTTTTCTCTGCATTTCAGTCCAATTACTATTATTGCACTATCAAGTAGTCTACCTGACTATTAGACCTTTGATGCTCTTCAAAGCTGTAGCCTAGACCAGGCAACTCTTTCAAGGACAGTCTATCATACGTATAACAAGATACAAGCACAAATGTTCTTGTTGCTTTTGGAGAAGCAGAAAAAGCCTTCTGTGGGCAAATGTGCAAACATATATATGAACATACGTAACAGCTAGTAACTCTTCCAAAACCACATATAAGCTACAGAAGAAAAATAATTTTTTCATCTTAATTGAGATTAACATAAACAATTATATTCTTATTTAATGACACAGTATTGGCTATCCTCCTACACCCTTCAGGACTTAAGCCAACAAACTGAATTTTACGCTAATGTAAAAGGAAAAAAATTAAGCTTCACCTCATTAATCAGGCAAGACTGGAAAAGACCTCCAACAATTTTTCATGAAGCTTAAAAACTCATTTGGATTTTTTGCAGTTTCTCTTTCCCTAAACTAACAGGAATTACAGATTTATACAATGCTGTGCCATCTAACGCTTCACCAGCCAGGACAGAACAGCACACAGACTATCTCAAAATTTTTCACACCACCATGGCAAGATATTCAGTAAAGTTCATTACGTGCTTCAAAGTTCAACAAATCTTCTAACAAAGCTTGGAGAAATTAGACTCCATTTGATTTTCAACTAAATGTAACCCTATTCTTCCTACAAAACTGCAGGCTTCTCAGATCATAGGCTAGATGCTCTTCTGCTCTTGATTCCACCATGTTGAGGAGATGACCCGTGATTAGGTGAGCAGTAAGCTGTAAGACAGCATATGGCTGGTTAACTGACTCAATTCATCTCTGGAGTGACTGCAAACAATAACCTCCTTCCCCGGTGGCAGTTTCACGTGCTGTCTTTCTACTAAGATTAAACAGCTCTCCAGTTGGATACTATTCCACCTGGATGTAAAGAAGCCTCTCCAGGGAAGCAAACAAGAAGAATAAAACTGACAGAGATAAGGGAGAGGAATATTAACTGGGGAACGCTTCAATCCAGAGTGAACTTATCCGAGTCTTGTTTTCCAGAATTTCAGTCAAGATCTATGGGAATGCTACAAACCTTAAAAGAGAAATCAGCAAATTAAAGTCAGCACCCCATTACGGACTTTTTGACAGAGTAGTGTCAAGGAAAAAATGCACAACATAACACAAGGATAAACAGGCCAAATACTGAAGACTGCAAGAAAAGTATGACGACTTTAAGTAAGCGAAGGTATAAACAGAGAGGAAAAATGCTCAGCTCGTGGAGATACCTACCCAAAATAACTGTACTGAAAGAGACCACTTCTTTGTCCTTGCCGTCATTGTAAAAAGCCAGGTGCCACAAACCCACGTCCAAGTACTGAACAAAGACAGCTTCGTTCTGAACAAGGGTCTGAATACTCCGACGTTCCCGTGGGGACTCCACCACACTCCATTTCTCTTTCCCATCCAAGCGTTCCATGAAATCATACTGCAGAGTAAAAAAAGAAGGAAAAAAAAAAAGAAAAAAAAAAAAAGGAACACAAACAAACAAAACCCCAGACAGACAGACCTGAATACAGAATGGTATTTCAGCTCAAAATCTGACACTGTATTTTCTCTTCTACCTTGTCCTAAAATGCTATTTCTGGAAGATACGTGAATGTGAAGCTAATATTTACTAGCTGACCACGAAACACACAGAGATTCTGTGACTCTTATCCTTTCTTAAACAGTCGCATAGAATTATGCATCTTTGCTCTGCAAAGGTGATCAAAAAACGTACAAATGGTATTTCTTGACAGGCTGGGTTCTGAGCAAGAAGATGAAATCGGTGGTGCGACCCATCACATTTTAGGTTCCTACACAGCTTTCAAAGCTGGAAACCTTCAAGTTACGAGACACACACCCGTTCCTAAGCAATCGCCCACAGTGAATCGTCGCTGCAAGAGGAACAGAAGTCTCAGCTGTAGCTCCAGACATATCATTGAATGGAAGCCCTCAGAACACAAAAACAAACACCAACAGCACAAACATGACCTACTATCGAACGTTAGGTAACTCAGCACCCCACAAAACCACGGAGTACAAGTTTTACACCACAGAGTAAGAGTTGCTTACCTGAGTTCGTACGTGGAACCATCAGTGGCAAGGAGGATACAAAAACCAGAGGGAGCATGGAAAGGAATAACACAAATCAAGTGGCTGAATGAATTGAACTTATATTAAGGAAAACTGAGAATTTCTGGCTGGACGGTTTCCAAGTAAGGTAGAAGATCACATTAATCTTTGGAAAAGGGATCAAACAGAGCAAGTGATTATTTAGAGTGTAAGAGGGATGGCATCATTAATGGCACGAAACTAAAAAAAGAAAGAAATAAATTTAAGATGAATGTCAGATAAGCTCCCCATCTATTAAGCTCAGTAATAGCTTCCCGATGGAGATGCCACTGCATCACACAATTAAACGGGACTGGAAGAAATATTGGTTAATCTACAACAAGGAAAAACTCTGCATAACAAAGCAGCTGGACTAGCTGTCCTAACAGGCTTTTCTTCTGTCTTTAATGATTCTGGAGCTCTCAAGCTGATGCTATGCTCAACTTGCTAGCTCTCATCATCCCTATCTAAGGGAAGCCCTTACGAAACAACAAAACCAATACATCTAATCTTTTGATAGTTGTATAACAAGTCCCCTATGAAAACAAACCTTGTTTTAGACACATTTATCTATGTAGGAGCAGATAGAGACAGATACGACACGTCTAAAGAAAGATGTATGCGTTCAATAAAATACAGAGAGAGTCTGTGCTTGCTTGCCAGTAGTTTCATTGCATTTCCCTCCGTTATCTCTAGCACATACGGTCTGTGCCTGCGACAGCTCCGAGAAAACACACAGCTTCACTCGCTTCCAGTTTAAACAGAAACCTGAAATCTCGCATCCTAAGCAGACCAAACATCCAGAGAGGACAGACTGAACACCACTCCTTAGCAGCGAGCTCTAGCAAATAATACGCAATATACAATCAAATAATGAAGATTCTGCCTTCCAGGAGAAGAGACAGGCAGCTGGACTGATTGAACGCTTTAGTGCCCCGCTACACATTTATCTAAAACCGGGGTATAAAAGCTGACCTTTCTATTTGCAATTTTGTAACAGTTCTGTATGAGGAATGGAAGCCAGAGTCCTTGATACAGTTAGCCTTACAACAAAGGGAGAAGTGTGGAAGTACTATTACCTTCCTGTTAAACGTGGAACTGCGACACCAAACCGCAGCCACAGAGGAAATCTGTCACGGCGCTGACGCAGTCAGTGCGTAATCCTCTTTTCTATGCATTTAATCGTGGGAAAGAGTAGGAGAAGTGGAATAAGAAGTTTCAGCAAAGTGTTAGTATCGGATTGCTATCCACTCGAGCCTTTTTTCTCACAGGATTCGTGCAGGAGAAGGTAAATCAGGTAAATTGGTACATTCAAGCCAATGCACGCCAGAGGTTTAGAGAATTCTGGCACATCAGTAACTTTCAGAGTGTCGGAGGTGCCAAACACACAGATATCTATCTCTTAAATCGGTGACATTTAGAAATATTGCTAAAACTCATCGTCCAAGAGTCAGAGGTTAAGGACAGACTCATCACCTCCTCGGGAAATGTTATTACTTGGGCAACATCTTTGGGAAAGCAACCTTGCTCTTCAGAACAACCGTTCACAAAGGGTCAGCCAAGGAAGCAGCAATAAAAGCTGACATTTCTCACCGGCAACACGCTGCTCGGCTCTGCTTGTGCTGGCAGGTTCCTCTGCCTCCCCTCTGTTTGATGCTGATTCCACCTCCTCCAGCAGAGCAGGCTCAGCGGTTGGCAAGATCGAAGGGGCAGAGTATTCAGGCTGAAACTGCTGGAAGTAGGTTTAGCCGCAGAATCTCTTTTCACCGTGATGGGGTGTGACCGAGCGAGAGCAGGTCCTTTGGCGTCACTCTCCGTAAGGCTACAGTTTCAACTTCGGTACAGCTAAGATTGGACTTGCTCCCCTTTAATCAAACTGTGAAGATCTATTTCATGCTCAGGCAAAAGCAGAATGACTAAACCTGAATAAGTCTCTGAACGGTGAAGTACCAGCGCAAACTGATACAGAACATAACAATATATTTTTATCCCGTTTTGGATTTCTCAGGACCGAGGAAAAAAGAAGGAAGATAATGTATCTGCTGGTGGTTCCCCAGGTGCACAAATCTTAATGTGTCAGCAAGCACTAGGTATACGCACCCCAAAATTTAACATCCCTGGCTGAAGGGTCACCGACACGGTGCTGTGAATTCATAACCAGGGTAGATTTCTTCACGTGGTTGGCTCAACCATCATTTTTCTTCTTGTGGCCCTGTTGATTTTCTGATTTACCACACTTATGTGATTAATTACCTCTGTATAATGTTGTGCTGAAGATACCACACTTGCTTTAAAGCTACTTGTTGACAAATATGCATAGACTAGAAGACCCAACAGGGAAAGAATGAAAGTACTTCCATGATCATTAGGAAGCAATTGTGGAATTTTTAATCGAACACCCACAACTGCTAAGGAAGAGACAACTAAATCACACGGATTAGGGAATGGATCTGTCAACCCAAACTAAATCTCTGAAGTAATGTGGAAGTTTCACTGACTTTCTGCTTTTTTAACGATCCTTTATTTTTCATGGTTTCATACGGAAAGTCATAGAAAAACAGCAAAACCTGCCCAGAAACCAAATGCACCAAAAATCCCAAATGACTACATCTTCCATGTTCATTTTTGCAGGGGGGGGGCACTTCCTATGATTAAAGCGCCCTATAAGCAAGCGACTTGCCAGCCTAATTCTCTGAACAAATTCCAAATTCACATCCTCCGTGAGTTTGTTTATTTTTACTACACAGCACACCAACACCCTACTGCATACTTTTATTTACAAACCTAAATCTCACACTAAGCTTTCTCTGGGCAGTTTCTTTTTATAATTTCTCCACTCAGTGCTTTCTACCCTCCTACGACGCATTTTATTCATAGGCTAAGAAGGACTTTCTTTTGCCACTAACCCTGGGAAGTCAGCAAAATGGTTCTGGAACCTGATGTGTATGGTAGCGACCACACCGCAGAATGCCGCCCGTCCAGCCCGGAGCCCCCGAGCCCGGCCGCAGACAGGCAGCCAGCTAGCTGTGAAAGCAGAGAGAGCTCGCAGGGGGCGAGACTGAAAGCGCAGAGAGCCTGCAGAATGTCCGTGTTTTTCTTCCTTCTGCAACTATTTGCATGCCTCCATGAAATCCCTAACGGTGTTTGAAATTAGGGAATGAAAAGAAAGATTGCTCAGAGCTCTTGTCTTGATACTGGATGCGTATTCAAATGGAGGGTGCGGGAAGGAAAAAACACGCTTGGCGCTGTGGCTAGCATTCATTTTTATGCCAATGCCCTGCAAGACCCAAGCAGCCAAGAAAGCATGTGTCAGGGAAACTTGTTTGCAAACTGCTTTGCTACTAGTTCTTCACAAAATCCAGTTGGTAATTATTCATTAACATACACCCATGAACCACCTGATGCCCAGAGTGACGGCCAGCCACCTTGTTTCCACACCGGAACGCGACACAGCACGGTCCCCGCACCGCAGCACGGCGCTCGGTGCCGGCAGCACAGCTGCCACCGGATAACTTTCGGGCGGTCAAAGCACCCAAACGTGTTGGAGCGCTGGCGAAAAAACAAGGTAACACTGAAACTCCCCAGCAATTCCAGATGTTTCAAATAAAGCCAATTCCTGTTCTAAATGAAACAAGTTTTCATTCGGACACAAAAAAATTGGAAGTATGAAACACTCTGCTGGAAATGAAAACTGTACACCTCCACGCACTGTCCTCTCCAGATGTTCCAGCGACGCTTCTGCAAGGTTACTTCATGCGCCATTTGGAGTGTTCTACCAACGTGTAGTAACTTCATAATTGCTGTAATCTCTGTAGAGCCACTTCATGCATTATTTGACATTTACACTTCATTTTCTATACATTATCAATTTTATTAATATGTCTTCTACGGATTTCCTATTGATCATTCAAGCCTCTGCATTTTGTCATTTCTCTGTAGTCCTACACAGGTCGGAAGAATTTTGCTCGGAAGCAACACATTCCTCTTTTTTGTCTGCTTGCCACTCAAAACCGCATTTTTACCTCTCCTCCTGAGCTCCATTCCCTACGCGCACGGCTCACAAGGCTGCTTCCAGACAAGTTTACAGCTACATCAGTTTGACTGACTAAACCAGGCATTTGGAATATTTGCTAAACAGTAATACTGAGAAGGTTAAATCCCAGCAGGGCTCTCAGACAGGAACTGCATCTTGTTGTCTCAGGTTAATCATGTACCTAATTTGCTGATTATTGACTTGCTCCCACATAGGATTTTACTTGGCTTGACATATCAGCACTGATCAGTGATGAACTGTCAAGTGTAGCTGTTCACTGCTTTACAGCTCACGTCCCTAACCTGCAGAAACAAGGATTTTAAATTTCAATTCTAAAATATCGTCTGGTGGCAATTTCAGACTATTTTCATGAATACAAAACCATTCTGCTCCATTCTGTCAGAACAAGGCTTCTTTTCACTAACCCAGGTCTGTAACAGCTTGCCTTTTTTTTTTTTTCTAAAATTATTTCTCTCGGTAGCAGCTTGGCTGAGTTTTGATTGCTGGGCAAAAATGCCAAACGATCTTCTGCTGTACCACCCTGTTGACAAGCACCAGGACCCTGCATCAATATGGGAAAGTAATTCTGCAGATTATACTAGCGCATTTCAGTAATTTCAGTTATGGAAGAGGGTTGGAATTGCTTCCTCTAAAGACTGGAAAACAAGTTCTCTGAGGAGGAATCCAGCTCAGTAGGAAACACAGTGGATATTTCTCATTATTTAATTTAACAGAAAGGTCACAAAATTTACATCCTATCCACTCAAGGTGGAGTGAAAGAAGGAAGAGAAACTTTGCCTGACCATAGCCTTCTCAGATGAGAGCATCATAAAGAAACCCAGAACAAATACATTTGATCACAGTGCAATAGAAAATTCAGCTTGAATTAAAAAAAAAAAAAAAAAAATTTAATTCCCGGTTCAACCAACTGGTTTTTTTTTTAAAATAAAGGGAACCCTTCCTCCTGTCCCCGGGTAGGGAAATTTAAATTAACCGGGTTTTTTAGCAAACTTTGTTGATTGT
>Ga0181612_103486_pt1 | contig 10938 bp, 9 predicted proteins | sample HoacroProtozoa21_FD_119630 | JGI IMG/M metagenome (GOLD analysis project Ga0181612, IMG submission 119630) | Hoatzin crop microbial communities from Cojedes, Venezuel. Combined Assembly of Gp0051906, Gp0051904, Gp0051908 | reverse complement strand
GGCTTTCCTAAAGTTTAGGGTCCTGACTATACTGCATGCCTTTCCCATATCCCTCAGGACTGTGAACTCCACGAAAGCACGATCATTGCAGCCCAGCTGCCTCTAGTCTTGATGTCACCTATGAGCTCACTTGCACTGGTGAGCATCAGGTCCAGCATTGCATACTCTTGGGTAGGGGTGTCAATTACTTGGCTTAAGAAGTTATTCTCAATGCATTCTAGGAATGCCCTGGATTGCCTACAGCTCGCTGTGCTACTTTTCCAGCAGATGTCAGCGTGGTTGAAGTCCCCCAGCAGCAGATTGCGAGTGCAAAGCCTCCTGGAGCTGGAGGAAGAAAGGTTTTTTAGCAGGCTCCCCTTGATCAGGAAGGAACACCAGTATATTCTACTTCTATTCTATGCACCTTTCACAACTGTTAATTTATTAAAATGTCCCTGTAAGGCACGAATTGTTATAGGAGGAGATTTTATTAGATGCTATGAATTTCCTAAATTCATCTCTGTATCTAATATTATTCTATGTTCTATTCACAATAAGAAAAAAATTCAAGTCAAATAGGAAAAGCAGATGCACCGCCACCTTTACTAGTTTTCTACTTTAAAATTCTTTGGGCATACTACATTTTTCACAAAGTAAATAGTTTTATTAATAACAGTAATCTTCTATTACTAGTTCAAGAGATCAAATTTAACGCACTTGTTATTTCTGACAGCAAGACTTTTGAGCAGCAACACTGTCCACTGAAAATGACTAGCCATGGCACATATAAGAAAAAATCGTCATTACAAGTGTCCTTTGAAAAAAAAAAAGCCAGCCTGCCTTTCATCCCCAATAACCAAGTCAAACATAGCAATTAACTTGTTATCTGGCAGATCTGCAATCATCATCATCTTTTCTAAATAGGTAAACTCATCACTGTACATTTTCAGCTTCAAAATTAATGTATTCCAAGAACACACTGAAGAATAAAGGTACTTCATGGCTGTCTGATTTTAGGCATCCTCCCATCATCCTAAAGTGTAATCCCCTGGAGTGATTATGTGTGAATAATTTAGAAAAGTGCACAATGCCTGAGGTTTATGGGCATAACGTAATCCAATATTTGTTCAGTGGCATGTCCATAGCACTCCCAGATAGACTGTAACGATCTTGCTGAGGGCACAGTAGACAGCTCACATGTATGAGGACCAATTTTTCATCTCAGAGCCTTGTCTTTTCTTCATAAAAAGGAGGACTGCACTATAATGGCTACCAAAATTCTTTCCTAGGATGTATTTAAAAAAAATCAAAACTAAAATTTAAAAAAATCACCAAAATGTAGCCTAATAAAAAATTATGACACATAAAACAGAAACTGAAAAAAATGAAATAACAAAACAGAGTAAGTCTGACTTTCAGTGCCTGTGGCACTTAAAAGCTTAAATGCCATCAACTTCTAACAATAGGCTTCAAACACTCGTGTCTTTTGAAAGTGATATGTGACCTCCTATGTCATGTAGGTGACATATTATGTATTTATTATTGTTCATTCTGAACCAAACTTTGAACAACAATTTTGTATTATCACTATACCACTAGAAATAGTTGATTTGCTTTCTTTTCTCCCTTAGATCCCTCTGTTTGTGGAACAGCATCTTTTTTCCATATAAAACACAATATTTCCTTCAGAAATGTCACTAAGAATTTCATCTCTACAGATGCCCGAAACACTAAATTAAATGTCAGTTGTTTATGGATCTGTGGGAAATTAACATAAAAGGGGCAAAGCACAGTCAAAGGGGAAATTTATGCTTGTGAGATTACATTCTAGAATAGTTGTGAAGATTGATATTTTTCCAGCTCTATTTATTATCTACATCAAATTTTCTTCGTGTAAAATATTTTAGGTTTTGTTACAAGAAGTCTGTTGACAAGACATCCCTTAAAGAATAAAGCTCTACATCAAAAAGCTTTACAGATATTCAGTCGGTTTTTTTGGTTTGTTTTTTTTTGATTGTTGGTTTGGGTTTTTTTTCTTCTTGCATCACTGTGCTGGCTCCTTTTGCCATACTTTCTTGTGCTTTAGTAGAGCTGGAAGAATTAATTTTGCTCATAAAACTAAAGAAAAAGACTCCAAGTATAATTCTGCAATCAAGAGGTTAATGCCGAAGAAGAAGGGAAACAAATCTCTTAAATATAAGCATCTATAGTCCCGGTTTATCAGAAACATGGAAATAATCTTCATAATGGTAAAAGTGTCATTTTGTAATGGCAATGTGTCTGATTCCATTACATGGAAGAAACCGTAATGAAAGCAAATGAAATATATATACATCAGTGTAAGCCAGATGTCACATCCATGGTCTTCATGTGATAAAATAAATTCAGATTCGAATCTTAACTTTTTTAAGAATCATTGGCAATTTTAGTCTAGGTTGCTTATTATTGTTAATATTTCACTGTTAGTTTGTATTGGAGGATTCTGGATTTTAAGATCATGTATCTCCAAGAGTCAGCTTCCAAATTCCAAGGAACAGCAATATTCGAATGAAAGAAATTAAGTTACCTTTTTCCATAAAAGACTGGACATAAAATCTGTATTCAAGTTAGGTTTTTAATATCTCCTCCAAATTTTGTACATGAAGATCTAGAATTTTCCTGGAGACTCATATTTAGCTTTTCATACCATTTAGGGTTTCTGTTGAAATTAGGACTTGGGTTTCCCCCAGCATCTTCGAACTACAATAGATGTTGATTATTTATTAAACTTTGGTTAGCCTGCTATAATCTTTTTGGAAAGAATACAAGATATTAACAGGTTGGTTGGTGTCATCTTTGCATAATTATTTTGGAATTTGATTTGTTACTGAAGCTCCATTACGACAACACGCTTAAACTGATTTGTTCAGTATTGCTGCACAAGTTCTGCATACGTCTTAAAAAAACTTTAGGAATGTTAAAAAAGGCTGATATATTTGTAGATGTTCCCAAGGCGCTGTTTACATGTTAACAACAAGATACTGACTGTGGTGGTTTATTCCTACACATAGAGTACATATTTCTCACAGTACAATACTTTCACTATATGAAAACAAATGTTTATATCAGAACAGGACCAACTGAAAGACGTATCTGGCCTTCCTTTTTCACACGGTGCAGCAACTTCTGAAGTTGCTCTTAACTCATGACTTGCTAAAGAATTGGCCCTATGGAAACGATGTATACTATTTTTGATGCCTCCTTAGGTTACCCGTTATTTAAAAAAAATCTAAGTGGAACAAAGATACTGTGACTTCAAATACTTGTTAGCATAACTGTAGTGACTTGCATAGTCTGCAGTGAAGCACATTATCTACTGTTCTACTTGCCTTATTTGAATTAGAAAAAGGTGTACTTCTCATGATACTACAGAAATAATTTATCAAGCCACAGTAACTACTATTGCATTATCTGAATTTTCACCCAGTGAATAAGGAGAGTAATACCACAAAAGGTAAGAAAAAGAAAGCCATCATGTTTGTGGGAATACACCATCATATTTCAAGTACTTATTTCAAAATAATGTATCTCTTAGTTGTAAAATTTTGTATTTCTTATGTATCTGCTTTTTTGCCACTTTAGTATTTCATATTTATTCAATCTCTGTAAGAGACATACTGACAAAAACAAATGGACTAAGCCGTTCCTTCTGGAAAACAAAAACTTATACCCTTTATCAAATGTATCTTTGAATATTCCGATTCCACACACCTAATATTCAAATGTATTATTTGTAGTACTTCAAATGTATTAGCAGAGTTTATTTCAAATAATTTTTTTTTCCTTTTTTGCTTTTTCTGTCTGAGCAAACAGATAACATATTCCCTTTTCTCCTTCACATCAATTTAATTTTTCCTTCTCTTCCTTGGATGGCCTTAAGCCATACTCTGTTGAACAAGATAATTTTTGAACTGTCATCAGCTCATTTCCTTTCTCTTCTGTTAAGAGATTTTAATCAATACATGCAACTCCTTGTGTAACAATGGCACTTGCAGTTATAAAGGGAATCTCATACTGGATTATTTATCTTTGATTTAGAATCTGACTAGGGAGAAATAATTCCAGCCAACAATGTATGCTACTGAACACTTTATTAACTTCATGTATTATAACTCTACTCAGTAGAGCCACCAAGTTCAATCCACCACACAGCTGAGCCTTGTGCAGCGCAAAGAGAGAAGAACACCTTGTTCCCCCACCTCAGAGCAACCTCCCAAGCCCCAAGATAACTCCTAATAGCTGCCAACAGCCCAAAGAGGCAGAGCCACAAGGCAGGGGGAGCTTGCATCCACTTCTCCTGTATAGCAATGAGGATGACAGAAGATGCTAAATGCTGGCCCCACACCATGAAGAAAGCTACAGGTCAAAATGGCACTTTCCCATGGCTTTGATATGCCAGCTGAAAGACTGTTCCACACACACACCCCCCCCCCCCAAGAGCAAAGCACAAGTGGAAGAAGACAGCTCTGGAGAGTCACCCCAACCCACTGTTTCTCAGTGGCTCTGAACTCAAAGTTCAGATCCACAGCTGGCATTCTTGCTATGGAGATTAGGGACTTGCAGGTTAATGCCAATGATCTACAGCATTGGTTGGATTTGTAGGGGCTCTTTTAGCATCCTACTCTCTTCAAAAGGAATCTGTGACCCCCAAAGTCAGGCTCACTAAAATGCCACTACTTTATGAAGAAAGCAGATACAAAATATAAAAAATGCCTTAGGGAATACTTTCAAGCCTATAATAATGTTCACCCAGTTGCCACTGTAAGCAGACTGTATAGAATATATAAAGACAAAAGCTGTGCATCGCAGTCTGTTCATAGTAGTTGCATAGAAGTGTTCAACAAAAACCACTTGTTTTTCAAAGGTATAACTAGTACTAGTTTTGAGCATGGTTTTATGAAAACAAGGGTTGATCCTTCCCTTGAGGAATATTTGCCCAAGCAAGCTTATTTGAAGATCATGTGGCAACACTTCAATCATTCTCTGATACAAAGTAAATTGGAGTTCAGAAAGCTAATTCCCCCATTGTTTGGGTTACTTTTCAAAGCATCTGTTATGTTCTAAATGCAAAAAGTAGGATTCAATCCAATTTACACCTTCTGGGCCTTGAATTACGAAGCAGTCAAGCTCTAGCTTCCCTCAAAGATCAGCTTATAACTGATTTTCAAAACAAAGAAGCACAGTACACTTCAGAAAGACATAATTTAAAACAAACAACAAAACCGCAAACAAACCACATAACCTTTGACTGAGATCAGGCAGAAACAACTTCTGAGTTTTTTGCCATGCTACCTAACATTTAGAGAATCTGCAATTTCTTTTGAATGTGGACTCATTTTTCTCTTATCTCTTTTCTAAGCTGCCTTATTTGTATGTTACAGTAGCAGACAGATAGCTCTTACAAGTGTGATCCCATCACTCATAAGGAAGAAACACCCTGGGAAAAATTTCCTGAAGTTCTGTTATCTCAAACATAGAAAATACAAATCCATTAACTATAATGTGATTTGAGTAGCACACAGGAGGATAATTCTTTGTATATTTCTGGTAAGATCTGTGAGTGACTGCAACACATTACTATGTCTGCTCATATGTATACATGGAAACTCTACCTCGCAAACATATAGAAATCGAATGAGAAAAGCTATACCTAACAATAGCATGTATTTTTTTCCTACTATTTTTGCTACAAGGTTTTCAGCAATACTTCAAATCTGTTTAGAAAAAGTAATTAATTAATGACATGTTTAAACTACTAAGTAAGATTGAAACTTAAATCAATTTCAATAGATGTGCAGTAATTATCATTACAACCGCATGAGTACTAAAATGAGTACTTATCATTCTGCACACTTACATAACTTCTCTCTTTGTACAACACTTTTTATTAAATCTTTGATTCAACCTTCTGATCTTTAGTGTTATAAATCTTTGAGCTAGTTACAGAAGAAACTTGGTCAGAAATTTAATTAGGCAAGATGTTTAAACACAAAATACAGTAACATAGGTCAGAATTTGTAACAGCTTCAAACTTAAAACATGGAGTTCAACAGAGATTGATTCTTTATTTTCATTGCTTTTGACAGAAAGCTAGCTGGGTTTTTATTGTTTATTTTATTTAGTGATAACATAATATAATTATAATATTTTTAAAAAAGCATCTCAAAGTCAACAAAATATGAAACTGTAACAAAGGAGAACTAAACACAGATCAGTCTGAAGAGGACCTGGGCCAATTTATAATTTATGTAAAGAGTAAATGAGCTGTAAACACACACACTAACTACTCCCAGGTCTAATGAATGAACTCAGCGATTTCTTGCTGTACTGCCTCTTCAGAAACTTTCCGTGTTTTCCTTCTCACAGCATGGGTATTATTCCTCACAGCCCAACAAATTTTCTAAAATCTGGGCTCAAGTCCCGGCTGAGAATCCAGCCCCAGCTCACGCGGGTGTTGTACACCCTGTCCCCCGGTCCATCCTGCATGGGGACAGGGACAGGGCTCTGTCTCGCCCAGAGCTGGAGAGCCTCAGGAGGTCACCTGCAGCACAGCCAGCCTGGCCACCCCATGGACCCCAGCACCAGGCTGCGGCACAGCACTGGCTTGGCCGGGAGGGAGAGTTTGGGTCACCCAACAGAGTAGCAGGCGCAGACGGGACTTTGCTACCTTTCCCATCTGCTTCACATATTGTAAAAAGCAGAGCCTCTTGCCTTATCAAACCCTTTCCTGGGGCAGAGGGGAAGCAAAACAAAAAGAGTTCAGGAAAACAGAAACAAAGGCAGATGTAAAACTAGAATCTTTGACACACACACGTACTACACCCCATGCAGCTCTGTAATAGCAATTGTCTCTATTTCTGATTGTTCCCTTTCCCTTGGTACTCAATCTGAAAGTCCAATTTGCCAGAATAATGTATCTGGTGTGAGAGACAATTTCTACGACTGAAGTAACTGTTTCTTAGCAACCAGAAATGCTCTAGGAAGAGATTTCATTTTCCCCTGTACCCACTGAGATACAGAATAATTGTCAAGATAATTATAACACATTTGTGATGATTTACATAGTTTTTATATAATTATTCATAGAATTACTCCATAATATGAACAGGTTAATTGACCACAGCAACCAGGATCCACACTTGATTTATAAGTAGCCACTAGAAATCAGAATGAATTACAGTTAGAGTTGGCCAGGGTTGCAGATTTCAATCCCAGTAAACAAATTGCTATTTTATATTTGTATCACTGTAATAGTGAGAGATAGCCTCGACTCCTTCCTCTCCGCTCGGGTCACGGTGCTGTTGTAACAGGCACTGCACACAGATGTGCAGAAAGACAGCACATTGCCTGAAAACCTGGCTATAGAAATACAGAAGTCATACAAAGCATGAGAGAAGAGGAGTGCAGTCCTTCTCAGCTCACAGAGGGAAAGCCAAAGGACCAGGAACCGGGTGCTCTCAGAAGGAAGTTTAACAGGTGGTTTAGGAAGCTTCAGAATTCCAGTTCTCACTGCTGGAAGACAATTCATAATATGTTCCTCAGTCACACACCACAGCCAGGATCATGCAGATGAGCACCCCCTCTATGTCAGCTGTGGCTCCAGGACACCGTAAGATGGTTTTAGCTCAGGCTGCTGCCCCCTCCTTTTCTCTGGTGAGAGGCATGTTCCCTTCCCCACCCCTTGCAACTGGGCAGCTGGCTGGGAAACTGGTTCAAGGAACTGATCTGTAGACAACTACAACAAAAGACAGCGAATACTTTGTCAGGCTGGCAAGGTGATCTAATTCACTGCATAATAAATACTGACACAGAGGTGAGACTGGAATGCCTCTAGGGAAGGGAAGACAGGCATGTCCACCCCTTTTCATATCAGCCCAGTTTCATAGCTTAAGCAGGTTATGAAGCTGTAGCTCTACAGAGGAGACCTTGTATCCCTAAGTTCTGCAATGCCTAGCTCTTCAGCTGCTTGCAATTACAGATCTGCCACATCAACAGTTGAAAGCCCTTTTAAATACAGTCATTTCAGGTGACAGTGTGGCAAGCACTTCCACATGACCTGATGTCATCAGTTTTTCAACACCAAAGCCAATATAAAAAAAAAACATTACCACTAACTATTCATTTCCCCAGTTCCTTCCAATAAAAAAATAAATAGAGAAGGAGGCAAGATGCAACATGCAAAATCTCATGAGCAAAGTCACAAAGTTTATAAGACATTGCAGAAGCTATTAGTAGTAGCCATGGTGAAAGGTGCCATTAACAGATGAGGAAAATTAAATTTGCTGCTGGTAAAACAATGAAGATATGCATTGCATTACTAACCTACAGTTGTGAAAAGCTGTTAAAATCCAGGAGGTGTATCTACACAAAGGTAATTTATTGTCAGAACCCATAGAGCAGGACCTCCTTACTGTGACAGGTATTGTTCCTAATGACAATGTTTGCTTTATTTCAGTTGGTGCAAATCTCCAGGATTAAACTAACATAAAGAATGCTCACCCTCGGTCTGCAGGATATGTACTTTTTTGGGTGGATATGGCAGTCCTCTCACTGTCCATAGAAGACAAAAACCTCTGACAGTGTCACTGTGTCAATATTATTTATTTGAGGAAAATTAGTTGACTTTCATGCTTTGACCATTTTTGCTGCCTTCTGCCTTCCAAACACTTCTGTTATGATTGCACCCCAAGCCAGTGTATTACTGCATTACAGTTTCTTTCTAGTTTGTGTGCCAAAATGACCCTGGGCTCTTGTCTCCAAGGCTCTTGTCTCTGTAATATCCTTTTGCAAACCTTCCATGAATGATTATGGTAAACCTTGTTTGCAGCAGTTTCTGCTCCCTCCAGCATCTTTTTCACCCACCTGTCTGTGCTTTTCTTTGTGGGCTTTTTTCCCCTCCCCTGATTTTCAATTCCCTATTTTACCCTACACCCTATGGCCTAACAGTCTGTCATAACACACGTCTTTTCCCCTACTGTCTATTTCTCTATGTATTTTGAGCAAAACAGTATGATTTTCAAACCTCCCAAGAAAAGTAATTTTTGTGCTAAAACTCTTCAGTACTAAGCATCCACAAAAATGAAAATTGCATAAGTAAAATAATTTTAGGAACAACTTAGGTGCTGCTATTCATCTGAATTGCACTTTCAGAAAGTAACTACTGTTCTTCCTTTCATTGAACTCCTGTAACAAAGCCAGCATCTCAAATGCTGAACTAAAATGGATACCCAAGTTAGGATCAAGCTTTAAAAACATTGTAAGTGCTTTACGAGGCTAATAGTGTTTATCTTTCAATTGCTTATTTTAAAAGTAAAAAATCCAAATGTTTTAACTCATCACAAATAGATACAAACTTAATACAACTGTGCCAGCTGAAAACTGGGAGGCAATATCAATGTCAAAACCAAATATTCAAGACTTTGGGGGAAGATGGGGTAGAGACAGCAGACTTGCATGTCTTGACTAGTTGCTAATGAAGTACAGGGTCTTTCTGAGCTGAGTCAGGTTTGTAGTAATAGCGGACACTGTAGGGTCCCAGCTCCAGACCACAGCTGCGGGAGGCTGATCTCACCCTTAAGAGAGCTGCTACAAAAATTGGTCCAAAATCCTGAAATAGCTTAAACTTCTAATGTTCTGATTCAGTAAAGAAATAAAGGACACTGGCTACTTATTCAGTCACTGGCTGAATATTGTCTTCTGTATCATCAATGCATTTTACATAGAAGTGATGCACGTACAGGAATCACTTCAATTACGTGTGAAAGCAATCATTTCCAGAGTGGAATACAGCTGCTTAACATCAGGCATTATTGCTCCAAAACTCCACACTCACAAATTTACATGGATTATTTGGGTGGGCAGTGACTGGATTTTAGGTGGGAGTCCCAGATTAAACATTAAGTTTTGTGAAACCGGACATGGGAAAACAAGAATAAGTCTCAAATAGAAATTGAGAACTTAAATAGTGAATAAATAGGGGCTTTATTTGCTACATACCTCAGAAATCCAAAACAATGTGGACAATGAATCTTTGTTTTGGAAATTAGGACATAATCTGATTTTCCCTCCCTTTCAAAAACTAGCTCCATAATACATATATGAAACTGCAGCTTAAGTAACTAGAAGAGTTACTTTTTGGGCTTTTATGTGAAGCCTATTTTAGTTAGTCAAACTGACTGCTGATGCCTCTTAATTTACTCTGTTGATGTGGACTGCATGCAGTTATCATAAGCAAGAGAACCAGCCTTGAAGTTCTCATGTAAGTAAAACTCCCCTTTAAACTAACTATATTCCTGCTTTCTAAAATCATATTTTTTCCTATAGAACTAGTTCTGTCTATTTGTTAATTCTTCCAAAAATTGAATTGTTGAAGATTTTCAGTGGTCTTTTAAAATGTGAGTGATATAGTAAGCAGTTACCTAAGTTTACTGCACTGGATATTCTACCTACATGTATGCTACAGAATCAGGTTTTTTTTTCCCCTATTGCGCAAATATCCATTTGCCTTTCAAGAAAAAGCAATTTGAATGCTGGATTATCAGTAGAAAACCATATATTTCTCTTTCACAGGCCTTCTATGGAAGCAAGAAGAGCCTCATTTGAACTACTGTACCTTCAGGGAATAAGGCTTGTAAAACGCAATCTTGAACTCCTTGCACATACGAAATTTGTATAACACATTTACTCTCCTACCCACGGGATTAAGAGCAGACTGGTGAAATATCATCAGGTGAAAGTTTTTCCATCAAGTTTTTACTCCAGGGGCTTGATCACTTGAATAGAAAATGGTCTTCCTCTCCTGAATATCATTAGGAAGGTGATTTGTTTGGGTTTTTTTTTTTTGTCCCTCCTAAAAAGAAGGGATTTTGTATGATTTCTCCCTAGCTAATTTTTTTTTTTTTTCCTTTTTTTTAGGTTTGT
>Ga0181612_154487_pt1 | contig 10939 bp, 11 predicted proteins | sample HoacroProtozoa21_FD_119630 | JGI IMG/M metagenome (GOLD analysis project Ga0181612, IMG submission 119630) | Hoatzin crop microbial communities from Cojedes, Venezuel. Combined Assembly of Gp0051906, Gp0051904, Gp0051908 | reverse complement strand
TTCCCGGACAAGCGGAGAAGCACGTGTACCCCAATCAGAGCACCAGAAACTTACTGTGATCCCTTGACAGCTGAAAGCAGCTTGCAAACTGATCTGACAAAACTCCCTCCTTTGCAGTACTACAGGCTCTGTTCTCTGCAATAGCTAACCAACAGACCCTTGGCTGTCTCCATATTATGTGCATTACACACACGCACACCCCTCAGCACTCGTTTGGCACATGGTCCAGAAAATGTCAGCATTGTAATGGGTAAGCTGCTATGGCAGCCAGAGTAGACCACTCACTTAAAGGAGCTTTTTGTTGCAGTAATGAGAAGGTTGAAAAACCATTTGCTAGAAGTCATCTCCCTGGGGCCTCAGCATCTCACCGTCTGCCGGAATTAGCAGCTTGCCATTTGCTATGTGCAAGCAACACTTTCTTTCCTTCTTTCTTTCTTCTGGCTTACTTGTGGACGCAGCCAGGACACAGTTTGTGAGGAGGGTATGAGTAGGTGTCCAAGGATTCAGACTTACATCTCCTTCACCTTGGCCTCTGCAGGATCTCTTCACACAGGCCAAGGCACATGCTGCCTGCAGCACTGGGTAGTAGTGGCTTCAGTTGCCCACTGAAGTACAGACAAACCTCCAGAGGAGGAATAAGGCATGGGGTCCCCCTTACAGAACTGAGTAGAAATGGAATGATCAGTCTCAAATTGAAGCAGTGTTTTTTGTTAAAATGTAGTCCTGGTAAGAAAGAAGAGCAGAAAAAGTAGAAGGGAACATCCCTTCTCACCCCCTGCAGCTTTGGCTCACCAGAGAATTTTTGCATAGAAGAGCAGCTAATCAAACAAGCCTCAAGTCTGAATCAAAAGATCATGGAGCACAGCACCTCTCAGGCAGACAAACCAGGATCAGATCCTCCACCTCCTAGTCTGATACAAGTGTATTTTCAGTGTCAGGAACCATCGTGCCAGCCAATCCAGCCAAGCCCAGAGCTGAAATTTTACTCAGGTACAGAAAAGCTTGAGCTGAGAGAGGAACTCTCCTGAAGTCTGATGCTGGGACCAGGCCACTAAGCCACAGACCATCATGTGTCCTCTTCTGCATCAAGCAGTTCCTGTCCCCTTGTCCAGATGCAGCACAGAAGGGGTGGGAGAAGAGAAACGAAACCATTCTGTCTTCCTGAGAGATTAGAAAGAGTCTCAAAGAAAAAGCCCAAGAGCAAAGGATTTTCACAGCGGAGTTCTGGAGAGGCAGGGGGGAAGTGCAGGGAGAGGCAATAAAGCCAGGGGAGAAGGGGATGGGGAAGAAAAGAAGTAAGGTTATTCTATTTTCGCATGATTTCCTAAGGATATGATCCTTAATGCAATCATCTAGCTGGTTTCACCACCCCCCCAAAGTAACAGTTGAACCAATTCGCCAATTCCATTTGATTGTGAGAGGGAGGCAGATAGGAAATTTCGACACAACTTGTGAAAATGAGGAGCTGCACAGAAGAGAGTCCTGCTGAGGGCAGAGTTGCTAAGCAGAAAGCTACGGGCCCCGAGGTCAAGAGCCAGCAGGAGGAGAATTAAGAGACAGAGACGGCAAATCTGGAACAAATCTCATTTCCTGTGCTAACCTGCTTAGGGACAACTCACTTTATGCTAGCCCTCGAAAGGGCCAGGAGAAAACAAAGTGGGATCCAGAGCTACCAGCTCTTTCTGCAGAGTTCCTGGTCTCTGCCGCTCCCTCATGGTGGAGAGGGACCCACTGTAGCTTGTTTTCAAGCAGTCAGCCCCCACCCAGGAGAGCAACGGCTGATCTCTCACTGAGGGCCCCTCACTCCACTCCTTAGGCGTCGGGAAGGGAAAACCAGAGCACAGGCAGGTAGGATAGCATTTTTAAGAGCCACACAAACAATATGCCCAGCACATCTTCCTAGCAGAAACAAGGTAGGCAAAGAGTAAATTATTGTTTGTCACTCCATTAGGAGGGAAAAGCAGAATATAAAACAAGCAGCAATAGGAGATAAAGGGGGTCCCAGGCAGAAAATGAGGGATAAAGTCCAGCTAAGTGAGCAGTCAGCATTAGTTAAGTGACCTTAGTGTACCAGGAACGCTGCTCTGCCTGGTCCCTGCAGTGCCAGGGAGCCAGCTGGTCCACTGACAATTGCCAGCTGTGACCTCTTTTGTCTTTCGTTGCTCAGAGGGCATCAAGCTGCTGAAAAGCCCTGCTAAATGCAAAGGATCCTGTCCTGGCCAGGCTTTGAAGAACAACTTTCACTACTGAGCCCATTCTTCCCCCAGGGGACCTCCAGGCATCCAGGTTTCTTTCCTGAAAATTCTGATCCCAGACATGTTTTCAAGGAAGGGCAGACAGGCAATAAACCAGCCCCCAGAGCACTCCCAGCCTTTTCCAGTTCACTGCTGAAGCTGGAAGTGATCCAAAATAACACAGAATAAAACCCATGGTAAAACATGCACGGTGAGAGAAATCTCCCATCTCCTGAATAATATTCTTTGCCTCTTAAGGGTCCCGTGGTGAGAAGGCAGAGATAGTATCTTGTTCCTCTCTGACCTGGAAGTTCTCTGTCCTTGAACGGATCATCAACCTCTGTGCTCTTCGATCTGGCATTGCTTTCACACACTGGAGTCTCATAGCTGAAAAAGGAGAACAGCAGATACCAAACTATGTGACATAGCTTTAGTGTCATCAGATGGTTTTGAATGGGTCATCTTATCTGCTCACACAACAACCTGCAGAAGAAATACTGTTCTCAAGCATCTGTCGTTTTATGGACAGTGTGCAACAGTGGCAGAAGCTGAGAGAGGAGGGAGAACATATTCTGAAGTCCAGTACCAGCCCAAACCCACAAACAGCACAAGGCCCTCCTCCAACTCTTGGGGGCACAGGCTGAGCTTTCTTCCAAAACTTTCCACGTTCTGCAAAATCCCTGTATCTAGCAGAGCTTAAGTCCCAACTCCTACAGGCCTGTTTTTATAACTTGCCAGACCCACAATTTGTTTCCAAACCCCAAGTGAGAAAAGATTCCCCAGGCAGTTTTAAGATGCAAAGTAACTTAAAGAAAACTCTGTCATTGGCTTAAAAAAAAAAAAAAAAAAAAGTATCAGCACACAACCGGTCTTCTAAATATGTACTGGTCAACATCCAAGTGGCTGCAGCATGGAAGTATAAAGCAGAGGATAATGCAAAGCCACTTCTCACTGCTCATGCCCCTGACCTTTACTCTTGAGCAAAGCCCCGGTCCCTGCTACCACCCAAAAGCTGCAAGCTAGCAAAAAAAAAGGCTGCTTTGCATGAATACTTAACAGAGGAAAGTAAGGGTGGTAGTTACTACACACCAGCTCCTACAGAGAGGGAGCTGTATAGTAACATTCAACAGGGAACATCACGTACAGCATCGCTAGCTCTAAGGAAGGTAGTACAGAGCTGACTGCTCTAGAATTAGGAACTTATCTTACATAGCAACAGCATTTTTTAATATCTCATCTTCTCCAGGCAGGCATCTTGCCAGGCCTACAGCTCTTACCGAGTGGAAGTACCAGGCAGGGGACGTCCCGTGTCCACCAGGACACACCAGCAGTACCCAGTCGACTGGTGGCATTGCACCGGTTTGTAGAGCCCTCCGGGAGCACACTCAGGGATGACGATGCCCTCGCGGGGGTTCTGCCTGGCCTCCTCCAGGGCGCTCTGTCTCTCCTGGTCGCAGGAGTGAACCTTCTCTGGAAGACAGGAGGGAGGTTGGAGGGGGTGGAGAAGAAAAGGCAAATCAAGATCACCTTCCTCAGCTCAGCAGAACACGGATATCCTTCACATCACAAGACCTTTGTGTCTGTTTCCTTCTCAAACACCAGCATGCCTACATCCCTAGGGACTCAGGGACTTGTGTCTCAACAGCTTCCTCTTATGTTTAGCTGTGACAACAAGATTATGGATTATAGATGTTGATTGTCAGGTGCCCAACAAGCCAGGAACAGCACGAAAAAACTGTTACTGTTCACCTGGGTTTTGGAACAGAGCTATTGGATAACAATAATTCACTATTACTGTAGTTATAGGGTAAGCATTTCCCAGATGATATTTTCACATACTGAGAGATCCTAAATCATGATTTGTATTTTCCAGTTAAACAAAGGAGGTAAACACACTGCCCTGCCCCCACCACCTCTTCCTCCTTCTCAGCAGCACCTCTCCAACACGATCCCAAGAGGAGAAGGTTATGTTTTAACACCGCCTTATCCAGCGCAGACAAGACCTGCACACACCTTGTCAGGGAACAGAATGGGATATCTCATTGTACCACACTGCCATCACCTCTCCAGCACACTCCACTGCTGTTCCCACCTGGAAAAGAGGACATTCGACAGTGCTTCCTTAACCACCCACCCTGAAGTAAGTAGGACCTTGTCCCTCAACAGCTTATTACACAGGAAAGGTTATTTCCAAAGACACTGTCAACCAGAGAACAGAGTACACAGACAGCACACGCTAAACAACAGAAAGAAGCCCAGAAGTGGCTTCTGCAGCCAGCCTGGCACTTTTGGCCCTAACGCTGTCTCTTCAACCACCACCTGCAGAGGAGTGATGCATGGAGAGGTGCCAGGCTGCTGCCTCTTGTCGGGACCAGGCACTAGAGGGGGAAGAGATGCACAGAGTACCTGCGGGACATTAAGACCCTTGTGTCTCAACAGCCAGAAGTTCTCAATTACAAGTCTTTAAACATTCTGGCCTTTTGAGCAGTAGGAAAAATTTTCAACTTTGGAAACCACTGAAGATATCACAGAGAGAAAAAAAGTGTGCATGTAGGACAGAAAGCAGTCAAGGCAGCTGATCACAGGATTTAAAACTGTTTAGGGTAAAAAAAAAGACAACAATATAGCTCGTAACTTTTATCCTTAAGCAAGTGATGAAAACCAGAAGCAGGAACAGTTGTTCTCTCCTTCCCTAGCTTTCCTCTCCCTCGCAGTTTACTCTGCTTTTTTATTTTCTCTTTATAAATAAGCCACAACATCTGACATTCCTTGCCACAGCTAAGAATCTCCTCAAGCTTTCAATACATAAAATGCTTCAAAACACTGACAGGCCATGACGCCACAGGTTTGTCCCAGACTGCAGACGTTTGCATGGTCAGCCAGCAGACATGGCATGACCTCAGCATCCTGCCCCCGGGACAGGCTCAGCACACAGCCAACACGCACTCACTGTTTCCATGTATTTTGACTGCTTGTCTGTACTCCGTATTATATTACATCTTATATTTTGGTGATAAATTCTGGGGCAGAGAGCAATTTTTGTTGCGTATTTGGGGAACAGAAGGGGTGCTGATTCTTAAGTAGAATTCCTCAGCTTGGCAGCAGCAGGTACAACACAAAAAAACTCCAGTAGGTCTGCACAGCATCACCCGAGTACGGCATGCTTTGGGTACCAGAAGCACTCCCACCGGTTTCTAATTTAACTGTAGCAGCTGAAGAGTCTGAGAGACCCAGAATAGTCTCCTTCTCAGTATTTCAGACCACTGTCGAGCCTGGGAATGTGAAAGGCACCTGAACTTTGCCACACACAAATCCACACAACCGAAACACAGAATAAAACTTTTAAGTATCAGCAAGTCTGACTCCAACAGAGAGAAACTTGATCGGGAAGGAGCAGGAGGGGATAAAGTCAACAAAAACTGAAAGGGAGCTCAAGCCTCAGCTGATATTTAAGCTGACTTCACTTTGCTGACAGATTTCACATCTGAAAAAAAGGCCCTGTGACTGTTCCCAAGCCGTACGTGGACAGAGAAGCCATTGAGCGAGAGGCCTGCAGGCTCCTTAACAAACCACTTACATCACGAGGGGCCCCTGCTTGCCCGCGGTCTGCCGACAGCAATTCACACCTTGGCCCTCAGGTGGGGAGGATCATTCATGCAGCTTGGGGAAGCAAAAACAGGGACAGAAGTCCCTATCATCACTTTATATAACAAGTAAAAGGAAAAAAGCTTCTGCTGAAGAGAACTACATTCCGGGAATTTTTCTGTCTAAATCCCCAAAGCTTCCTGAGTGCACAAAGTCAAACTAAGATCTCTCAAGTCCTTTGAGTCTTGCAAAACCAGCACTAAAAATGTCTCTGAAAAAAAAAATAAAAATAAAGTGTGCGGTTTTTGTGTATCAGGACAAAAAAAAAAGCCACTTCTACTGAAATCAAGAAAGAAAGAAAAAAGAAAGAATAATGTCTTTTAATGAGTTAGTATCTTATTTTACACACACTTGCAGTTAGGTATGCAAATTAGACTAATAAAATGTACAAACTTACACACAGATTTGTACTATTCCATTAAAAAAAAATTCTCTGCACGTATTAACAGAAATTTGTGAAAACTGAATAATCATGGTAATTACTACCAGAATACAGAACTAACTGGTAGTCACTCCTGTTTGAAGGGTATCTAAAGGCTCAAACAAATCTTACAGGTTTTGCTCAGCTGACATCAGCTAGATGTAATGACGCAAAATATGCCATCGTTACCAGTATTCAATGGCATGTCATTAGCAATGATAGCAGTACAACTGAAATAGCAAGGAGATAAGATTTCTCTCATTTCCAGCACACATCTAGAAGCAGCATCTTTTCCACTACATCCTGAAGAGCATAAAGCAGACATACTGGAGCAAACCAAAGGCCTAACCTGTCTCTGTTTCACCTCCAGCCATGGTGAAAAGCAGATGCTTAGAGGAGAACAGAGGAACAGGACAAGCACATACTTCTTTTCCCCATGTATTTCATGTCTCAACCAGCTGCGAATCTGAAACTTGCAGAGACAGACATGGAGTTTGCATTTAGTGAGTAGCAATAGTTTTTCCCCTTCCACCAGTTTGCCATGTCTCCCCTCAAACTTTTATTGACTATGACATCCTGCAGTTAGTTCTGTGGCTTGACAGTTCTTGTGGTGTGTGTGTGGAACACAGCACATCCTTTGGTTTGACCTAAACCCGGCTCCCACTAGTTTTGTTTGCTGGTCTTACTTCTAGAGGATGAAACAGTGAACAGCTTGCAGTCATTCCCTCTCTGCCTCTCACTGCTTTACGGAGTCCTACTTCACCTCTTTTGCATGCTAAAGAGTCCCAGCTGACCCAGTTGTTCCTTCCATGAACCCTTTCCAGGTCTACCATACCTTCCCCGAGCTAGGGGGGATCAGAACAGCAAACACACTGACACTAAATGGAGGCTCTAACAGCCTTGTGGAAAGTTCCTTCAGTGCCATCTGTCTACTAAGCAGCAGCAAGCATTACCTAGCACTAGCCCCCAGGGAGGCTCCTTCCTCCAAGCTACCACTCTAACAGCACTTAATTCCCTTAAAAAATAAACATGAATATTAACAGTTGGGGTGTATTTCAACAGCCAGCAAAATCAGCTGGGAAATCCATACCATCAGCTTCCCTAGTATGGAACTTGGCATGAACTGCATACACTGTCACCCTGAAAGACAGTCTCGCAGGTAATGAAGGGATCATCAAGTGCTATCCCAGCTCCAGGACTCTGAAGTCAGCCTGTTCCAGTCAGACTGCTTACTGGAAAATTTGCTGTTGTTACCAAGGCCAGGTTTATGGAGGATAGTGAAAGTCTATGGCCAAGCTAGAAGGTTTAATGCCAGCTATGAAATTAAGCTGTCATCTTAGAAAGAAGCATATATTTATTATATGTGCAAGGTACTTAAAAGCCTATTCCCCTTTCGAGTTAATGGGGGTTGCAGGCACAGATAGAGCAAAAAGGTTTTCCTTCTCTCCCTATGTTAAACATTTAGAGAAGAACATTCAAGACAGCAAGTCAGTGGGACAAAAACAGCCTTCCCATGACCAACAATCATATTACACACACCCCTATTTTTTTTAAAGACACTGTCACTTTCCCCTGTTTTCTGCCATCTCTGCTTTAAGACAACCATCAGCAAAGAAGTTGAGTAACACTTGCCAACTCGCTGTTGCTGGGGATCAAAACCTTCAGGAGGCAGCAAATCTATATTACAACAAATCCAATGACAGCAAAAAAAAATATGGAATGCACGCACACATGAAGGAGACAATCACTAGCAGAAATATCCATTTTACCTTAACTGCTCAGCTCTGAAATGCTGTTTGTTCCTTCTTACTCTTGACTGCTTCTAACACTCCTTGAAACATTTTTTAAAAATGGTGTCTCTGAAGCCATGAGCTATTGCAGGAAAACAGGGCTTGGACATCTACAGTTGTACATTATTTATGCAATGATTTTCCCCTAGTAATGGCCTTCTGAGAAATACATGGTCAGATTCATAAAAAGGTCTCTCATTCCTGGTCCCTTAAGTGCACAAATTCAAACATACATCTAGTGCCTGCACATCGAAAAATAAAAATGATGGATGAAGTAAGGGACTCATCTGACTGTCTAATAAACTAGATTGTTATTAAAGAGATGGGGCGTTTGTTTACCTTACAAAGCTGAGAAGAGAGGGTATCTAGCAGCATCTAACCAAAGGCTTGTGCTTAGCAGTTCTCATGCTCAGCTTGCAGGGCTAGACGCAGCCAATGCATCTGCGGATGAGGCAGCCCCCCCCAGACGCTCTCCTGATATGTAGCGACTCTCATTGCTATTAGAGCCAAAGGACAAAGCATCCATCACTGGGGCTGCGAGAATGCTGTAGATGATTAGGGTGGGACATAGGGAAGATCTATCATCCAATCACAGTAGATTATTTTTTTAATATTGTTCTTCTGCACTTGATTTTTTCTTATTAAAAGAGGAGGGAGTCCATGACACCAAAACCAACCACCTTGGAAAGATCCCTACACCCTTGAGAGACAGGAGTCCTTCTTCCAAACCAGGCAAAAGAGAGGATTTAACCTCCCTCTGTGCTTCTGCCCAGCCCCAAAGAACTTACGTGAATAGCCTAACCCCAGAGCCACATGCTATGCCAGGCCAGGCAGATTTCCTTCTCTTTCCCTCTCTCCTTGCTTTTGATCAGAAATTCCATCTGGACCAGGGAAACATCTCCCATGGAATTTCCACAAAAAGCTTCAATTTTAATGAACAAGCATTCATCAGAAGGGGAGGAAAAGGCCTTTCAGTGAAGGATTCTTAACCAATCCCCATTGTTAGTGCTGCAACAGGGACCTGACTTCAAATTACTATTTAAAACAAAAAAAGAAAATCAAAGGCATGCCTCTCCCAAATTTTTTCTGTTCAACTCCCAGCTTTCACCTCCATGAGGAACAAGTGCAGCACAGAACAAAAGACAGCAGTACGGATATCTAGTGCCAAGTTCCTACTGACATCCTGTGCCAACCAGAAAGTGAGAACTGAGTGTCTTTGTGCCTCGGCTTTCCTCTCAGTGAGGGAAAGTGTTTGCCTGTGTCCCAGGGAAACTTAATTCAAACAGGGTTGATTTTTCATTTTTAACCCGCCTTTACACTGCTCTGGCAGAGAAGAGGAGCCTTGAACTGGTTATTTTATCATAGCATGTACACCAGCTTAAAGGTACTTCTACATTGCATAAGGGAGCTTTAAGTGAACAGCAGCAGGTCCACCCCAAGAGAACAGGTACCTCATCCCAGGACAGAACTGAGAAAAGCCATGGGCCAAAAGCGCAGCCTCATTCCACAGAGAAGGTTCAATGCAGGTTATATCAGCAACCCAAATCTGCATCCCTTTGACCTCAGAGGGGAAATAGAACTCGAAAAGCCTTGGGTATGCACATGCACAAGGGCTGGCAGGACTAGCAAAGCAGTGCGGTGAATAGGCACTAGCTGCCTGTCCCCCGAGCAGGGCTGAGGGCGGAGAGAGAGAAACAACCCCTTCTGTGTTTACTAGGAGCACAATAACAGCTGAGCAAATACGGCTCATGGGGATAGCATAAATCTCTCTGCACCTCTATTAGTCACCAGCACTACTACCCACTCCACCCTGTTCTGTCTGGGACCGTGGTCCTTCCAGGGTATTCTGGCTAATGTAAAAGTAAAGAGAAAAAATGAACCTTGCAGGTGCTCCCAGACTGTACCCAGTTGAGCAGTCCTTGCTTTACCTTGGTACTCACTCAATTTCGTATCTCAAGGCATAGGCTACAGAGGAAGCCGAGGTTACTACGTGTTCCAGTGCTGAACAAGTACAATACACAGGTTTAACAGGTGGCTTATAATTTAAAAAAAATGCTTTGTTCCAAGTGGGTCATTAAACTTCAGATATCCAGGAACACATCCTTCCCCTGCCATTTTCTTTCTGCTCAAAGCTGCACTGGACTCCCGCCAGTGTTATATTATGAGAAGCCTATTCAATATCTACTCTCTAGCTTGAAATAAGGAGGAATGGCTGAAAGAAGCACTGTCCCAAGGATTAGAGTGAACTTGATGAGGGACATTTTGATGCACAACTTGTGCTCACTTTGCAGAAACTGGGCATTGAGTGCTGCCCAGCTAGGAAAGGATTCTGCTCCACAGGGTTTCCAAACCACACAGGAATAAAGCTCCACGCCTGCACAGCTTGAAACTTGCCAGTTGAAAGCTACTTGTTCCTGCAATTCTAATTCCACTGTCTTTCAGGCAGGGCTTGGACTCTTTCTCCCACCACATCTCTCCACCAGGCCATTGCACAGTCCTAGCCCTCCTAGAGCGAGGAGGATGAGCAGAAGGATAGAGCTGAAGGATGGCAGAAAAAGAATAATAATTTCTTTATGGCTACAGTACATCATCCTGGCAAAAAAAGCGCAAACATTTGCATGTTCATACACAATGCATTAGACAGAGCTCTGATTAAATTTTGATTCATTAGCTTATATTACAAGTTGTGTCATTCTCATACACAAATGAGGAAAATGGAGACTACATACAAATAATATGAGATAGTTGCCTAACACTGCAGGTTAAGAAAAACATGCTCCAAGAGGAGGTCTGAAAAGTTCTCTGTGACACAATTCTTCAGTATTGAAAGTGATCGCGAGACTAGTCTC
>Ga0181612_141487_pt1 | contig 10939 bp, 4 predicted proteins | sample HoacroProtozoa21_FD_119630 | JGI IMG/M metagenome (GOLD analysis project Ga0181612, IMG submission 119630) | Hoatzin crop microbial communities from Cojedes, Venezuel. Combined Assembly of Gp0051906, Gp0051904, Gp0051908 | reverse complement strand
TTTTTAATTTTTTTTTTTGCTCTGTTTATGTGTGGTGTAGACTGGCATGTTCCTTTAAGAAAAAAAAAATTGATGATCTGAAGCTTATGTTTAATACCCCATCCTTTCTTATCCTTTTTCATTGTCTGAATTCACCATAGCAGTTCTCTCTATTTGCAGATATCATCTCTAGCATGTTGCTGTTAGTTCTCTTTATTCTTATGTTGCTCTAACAGGTCTGGAGACATTGCCAGTTTCCATTACCCTTTTTTCCTGAGATAAGCATCTAAATTCAACAATTTCAGAAGACAATTAATCCTGACTATTTGTCACCATTATTATGAAGTAAGGTTAGATACCTGTTTTTGACTAGACATCTAACTTCTAGATATCTGAGCCATTGTGTACACCTGAAAGTGAAGGCGTCTTTTGGCTGGTAAAATACTTCACCAGAAGCAGATTTATGTATGGCCCAAAGTGGCTGGCTGTCATTGGTGAAGAGACCCTTTATTTAAAATTACAGAGCCGTCAATAAGCAGCAATGACGTAATGACAAGATATCAGTTTGTTGCAGATGAGAATGCAGCCGTGAATGAAATGTACAAACCATTCATATAGTTAAAAAAAATAATCTGTTACACTTGCATCAGACTGATGCAAATTCACAGAAATCATGTAACATCAAATGCTAAATTAATCGAATGGAATTAAAAAATTAGATTCTTCTGTTCCATATGCTTAATGTATTTTGAAACCAAATCAGAACTTTTCTGCATTGAATCCATCTGCTGGGAAAATAATTTCATTCAGGAAATAAGATTAGAGCAAAAATTAGAAAAAAGGATGTAAACACCCTAGTTCTGATTCAGTAATTCTTTACATGTTGAGCAATTGTACACACCCATGCACAGTATATGGAAATAAAATCTTTTCACATCAGGATAAGGAAGAATTTTAAATCAATTTTGCCTCTGTAAATGACAGTTAAATGAGGAGAGCAATGGCAGTCCCTTCAGCAATTCTGACAGCATGTCAGGGTGGCTCCTGGAAGGCGAGTAAGCAGGGTAGGTCACAGTTAGATTTGAGTTTGTCACTAGCTAGCTTAACAAGGGTAAAATAGATTAAAAGGAGAACATAATCTTCATTATCTAATCAGAAGTGAAGCTAAATTACTGTATGCTTTCAGAGAACAGCCGTGTTTCAAGCTTAAAGTACAAGTAGAAGCCCAGCAATAGGCTGAGGGCTCCCTCATCCAATGCGTGGGGTACAGAGGGTGAGAGTGTCTTCTCAGGGGACAAGTTTTACGTGTGGAAGTGACGCACAGCTCTCCTGGCCCCAGGAGAACACGACTGTTCTCCTGAGCCGAGACAAGCTGAACCGGAGCAGTTAGGAGAGTCAGAGAGGTTCACAAATGAGGCCCACAGGGACATCCCTGCTTCCACTCAGAGCCCCATGTTGCTGAGAAGGTGCGCATCTCAAGGCAAGAGAGCTCTCAGATCAGATCCAGCACCCAGCTGGTGCCACGATGCCTTCCTGTGCTGTAGGTGCTCCTGCACTGAGGGTCTGCGGGGCTGGGAGAAGAGGATGGTGGGAGTGGGAGATTTTCTTCATGGGTGTGTGGCTAGCTGAGTTTGCAGCACTGGAAAGGATCGTGCAGCATTTTGCCTGCGAGGTGCAAAGGCAGCAGACCTCACAAGTTCTTAGTTTGGTTTGATTAGGTTGGTTTGAGGAACAGGGAAATAGCCACTGGGCTTGGTCCATGTTTGTATAACTGACATAGGGAAGTACAGAAGAAACAGCCTGCGTGGTAAATGCAAGCTGCTGGGCAGGAAACTGGCCTGCATGACCTCCCTGCTCTGAAATACCTCCAGTTACAGTGTAAGGCCCACAAGATGGGCAGAAGTCCAGAGCCTCAGGGTATGGTTGTCTCCAAGGCGCAGAAGAGAGGGATTTGTTTGCATTAGGAACCAGTAAATGTTTTGGGAATGTTGTGACCTAGAAAAATAGGCTTTGCTTTAACCAAAATGGAGCCTGGCTGCCGACACTGAAAATCGAAAAGATCACAGAGGATTATCTAATCTAGAAGCAGAGGGAAAGCTGACTGGCATTGAGGAGCATTTGGTTCAGTCTGATGCAATCCTCAAAGAGGATGTGGCTAATGTTCAATGCATCTCCAAAAAGGCCAGGAGGGACATAAATAAAGAAATGTGAGAAACTGAGAATGCATATCAGATTGCTTACAGTGCCAGCTGAGTAGTGTGTGCAATACTGAGCAAGGCCAACAATTACAAATGCTTCCACAGCAATAGTAGAAGCCTTAAAAAGAAGATAGAAAAATTGGAATACTTGACATCAGTGGAAAACCTGATGGAAGACACATCACAGAGACTGGCTGAAGGGAGGTAAACAAGATTATTATTATGATGCTAGGATATCAATTTTAGAGAAGGTACAGAGAGGATATTATAGGCAGAGGCACAGTACAGGAAGGATAATGCTAAGTCAAATACAGTGTAATATTGTGGGAAAAGAAGAGCACTGAGGAATCTATATGGGTGAAATCCAGCACGTTAGTAGTAAATATGTAGCATTAGGATTATAGTATCAAGCTCTTCGCTCCAATTATGACAAAAAAGTGAAACTGAAGAAGCTGCAGCTGAGATAGCTAAAAGATAGATTTTTAACTATCTAGATCTAGTTCAGTGCCTCATCAGGCTGAGATGTAGAAAGAAAAATTTTTAATGCAAAAAAAACCTCCTTCCTACATCAGCTTGTCTGAGAACCTAGGGAAAAAAAACAGTCATTACCCTGAACTCAGTCTCAAGGGCTGCACAGGACCTCACTCAAGAGTTACTAGTGGGTAGGCTGCTCTGTAACCGTGATCACATTTTAGTTGAAGTTAATTTTTTGTATAATGAGAGAAAACGACAGATAAATCCAGCAGACAGATATTCAGTTACAAGTAAGAGCACTAGATTAGAAAAGACACAGTTGTTAAAAAAAAAAAAATTAAAAAAATTCAGCCACCTGATCAAAAAATCCTGTAAGGAATAATTCAACAAGCAAGAACCTGTAATATGTATTGGAGGCCCAGTTAAACTGTGTACTGCAGTTCCAGGAGAAAATTGAGTCATCAAACCAAATCTCTTCAAGGCTCAAGGGAAAAGCTATCATAGCAAATGATGGGAAATGGAAAAGGTTACTATCTTACAAAAGAGATGGCAGTTAAAAAATTGGAGGCCTGCACAAAGGAGAAAAAAGAAAAGCCTGCAATACATGGCAAGTAGAATAATAAACAAAAAATTAAGAGGAATAAGAGAATTTGAAGAGTATCTTATAAAGGTGTATATAGCCTATTGTGTCAGAGAAGTGATGGTTTAGTAATTCCATCTTCAAAGAGGTGTCTGGATGGGTGGGTTCTGGGACCTATAATCTGGTGAACACGCCCTCCACCCCTGACAAGGCTGTAGAGTCTGGGATAAAAGGTCACTAAGCACATGAATAAAGATGGTTTATTGGGAAGGTTCCAGTAACGGTAAATCCTGCCTCACTGGGCTGGTGGGGTTCTCATCATTCTGGTTTACTGGGTGTGCCAGTGAATGTGCGGATAAAGGGGATCAAGTGGTCTGAGTATATCTGGATTTTCTAAAAGCTTCTGACAGGGTTTTTAACTAAAGGCTTTTGATGAAACTAAGCTGCTTTAAGGTTGAATAAAAGTTTTTTTTGCAGATTGAAAAATGGTTAGATAGAAAGCAACTGGTAGAGTTCAATGGTGACTTTTGAAGAGGCCAAGAGTTGGTAGAGGAGTCACTAATGAGTCTGTATTGAGACCAGTTTTATTCAAGATCTTCACTGGTAATCTGGGAAAGGGAGTGAATTGTGACATCTCCAATTTCACAGATGATAGCAAGTTATTTTGGGAAATCAGCCATGCTAGTGGTGAGGATCATCAGAAGGACCTCAGTGAGTGAGTAGGAAAAAAGCAATGGATAAACTTCAGAGTAAATAATTGTAAGGCAGGAAAAATAATCCAAATTATGTTTACACGAAGCTGAGCTCAGAAATGGCAGGTACGACTCAGGACAGTGATTTCATTCATCGCTGGCAGCTGCCTGCAATTGTCTGTTCAACAAGGAATCACATCATCAGGAAGAGTATTGAGAACAAAGCAAAGATCATTATTTTGCTACTGTTTGAAACACTGATGTGCCCATATTCCTGAATACTGTGTGTATTTCCGATCTGTGAATCTCAGAAAAGTCAGTGGAGTTAGAGAAAGTACAGAGAAGGGCAACTAAAATGAGTAAGGAGGTAAAGAATTGCTTTACAAGGAGACATTTAGGAATGTGGGACTATTCAGTTTGGAGAAAAGAAAACAGAGTATGACCAAGGTTTGCAAAGTCTACAAGGTGATGAATAAGGTATATGTGGAGCTGCTATTCACTAGTTGAGTGAGCTGTAACTAAAGCTGACAGAAGGTAAGTTTAAAGCAGACAATAGAAAGTACTTTTTTACACAGTGGATAGAGGACTTCTAGAAATGCTTGCAACAGGAGGTTATGGAGTCAAATCGTATCAGCAGCATCATAAATGAATCATAAGGAAAGTTATGGAAATCCGGTCTAGAGATAGATATTAAAAGGAATAGGGACGGACATGCTTTCTAACTTCGCTAATACAGAGATTTGGATGCTGGAAGTCACTAAGAGGAAGGGACTGCAGCTAATCACCATTGTTCTCCCAAAATAGCACCTCTTATTGCCTCTGTTAGAGTACTGGCCTGAATGGGCTAATGGTCTGACTCAGCATGGCATTTCTTCTGTCCTTTCATTTTGTAAATTTACCCTGGTTTGAAGTGAAGGTTCTTTCAAAAAATATTCTTGATCTTTTAAGATTTCTCCTCCTTCTTTTCAATAACTACTTCAAACCTTCACTAATAGAACCTGAGCCAAGAATAGAGACTATTTCCACATAATAAAATGAAAAAAGAGAGCTGGGATTTGTCTCAAAAGTGGTGGAATGGAATGGGAGGGAAGGAAGGAAGCAAAACCTTCCTACCTATTTCGGGGGCATTAGTCATGCTTTGCTGTTATTTGATCGTTCTGTAAATATCTGTGATATTTAACACAATGTTCTCAACAGGCTCAGTAAAAAGGTACCAAGAGTACCTTTACCCATTTACTGTCCTCGCTTCCTGCCAACAGGTCTCCATCCAACTTCCACACATTAGGAGAGCCTGTGTCTTTGCGGCTGATCAGAGTAGATAGATTTTGGTAGTTCCTCATTCAGCTGCCTCTACAGCAAGAATAATAACAGTACAAAGATCCAAAAATGCAAGTAAGCCCACCACTGGCAGCCTCAAGTATACTTTGAGCCAGGTGCAAAAGTATTTCAAAAGTAATAAGCCAGTTTAAAAGGTCATGAGGTTTTAGTGAAAGCAAAAGTGTTCATTCTTAACGTCTTGCCATTGGGGTTTTTGAATCCAGTCAAGTTAGGTCTTTAAGCTTTTCCACGATCCTTGTTACACTGGACACTTCCTTTTTAGGAAAAATGCAGCTTCTTGTGGCTCCAGGAAGTGGGGATGTAAAGAACACGACAAAAACCGAGGGATGTGGCAACAAAGATAGCTGCTACATGACACCTCAAAAGAGTAAGAGGCGTCTCATGAGTACCTGCTCTCAGTCAGCCAGAGAGGGACACTGAGTTTTTAAATATGATTAGCTCTGCTAATAGCCTATCCACAGATCTGCAGGACAGCAGAAGGAATGGAGGCTGCACAGCCTGCATTTCTAGTTACCCTTTCTCAGAGGATAAGTGTACTAATGCTTTACTCTGTGCTTTAATGCAAACCTGCACAGACTCACTCACAGCCTGTGGGTATTTGCGTATGCAAACCTTTAAGCTCTTAGCTGTATTTTTGGTTTCTTTACAGGAACTTATATGCCCAGTTCCCGTGTTTTATACTGCTTCTGTGCATAGTTTTCTTAAATCTTATTAATAATTTGGATTCCTACTCTAAGGGAAAAGAGCAGGAAATAAGTTTTGAAGTAGGGCAGACTGGTATGACCTTCAGCTGCACAGGTACAATTACCATCTTTCACAAGTACATTAGCAAATGAAATGTTGCAATTTTCCTTTCATTTCACTGGTTTTGCGGGGATGCCAATGAAGTAACTCATGATTTACATCAATGAAAGACAATCATGACTTGCTTTTTCTCTGTTTGCACCAAATACCAGAAGAGGATTTAAACAAAGACAGACTTTTTTCTTAAACCAATCCCTTCCCACTCATCCAGGCACATTTGCACATGCATAAAGTCTCCCTAGATATTTATTTACTATCTTCCTTGCCTTTAATCACACACAATCTGCAGATTGAAGAGAAGAATGTTTTCCAGAAGTGTACCTTATTATTCCATGGTGACTAAGTGCCGTTGCTTTGAAACCTAAAGTTCCCAAGTTCCCAGGACAAATTAAAGACTAACATCAAAATTAATAGAGCTTACTCCTAATAGAGAGTTCAGTGAGACAAAACAATAACTAGCATTTATGAAATTGGTTTTCAAGAAAAATTAGTAGAAATTAAACTGCTTACTATGTGCATAAGTTTTTATTCAAATCATAAAAATAAAAATATTGAGGGTGTGCTTTTCCTTTGTTTTCTGCTGCTTGGACATTAAAGGGTTGTACCACTATGAAACACCTAAAAGTGGAAGAAGAATTACAGTTTTTGTCTTCACACTGTAAGGGAGAAGTTGAAGTTACACTTGACTTTGATATAAAAATATCCTTTGAGTACTGATTGCAGGCATTGCCACTTATTACATATGGTATATAGGCTGGACTAACAGATGCTGAGTCTCGAATGTCCTGTTGAAGTCAGTGATAATTCTTAGATTTGCTCAAGAATTGTCCCTCATGCTTTGAATATGTACACTCTTCTTTCAGTTCTGATTATTATGAGTAGCTCATAAACTCTTTTATCTTGTGTAACATTACCTCAGTGTTACACTTTCCTCAATCACATCTTCAAAAAGAATTTCATTTGTCAGAAATACTGCATTGTTTTGAAAGAAGATATAAACTAGGAAAAGAATGGAGGGAAATAAGCATATTTAAACATGACTCAGCTGTCTTGTAATGAGAATCGTTGTACAAAAAAAAAAATCATGATACTTTTCAATTACTATCACACAAGATGGCTTCCATTCTGGGCTACATTCCTGGAAAACTCCCAACTGCCTCAAAATTGAACGCAAAAGAAAGTATGTCTATTTAAAGAAATCATGTATGCCTTTAGGGGGAAACAAGCCATGTGTGTGCAAAATAGGTATCATTAACTGAACATGGTGTTCGACAAGGGAGGAAACAAGGCAGACAGAACTAGCGGGACAAAAGGCTCAGTCAAGATAAGAGATACAGCATAATACAAGAGCCAGCAGCAGGCCGAAAAAGGAAGATAGTGTTCAGGGTTGGGATGGATGGAGCTTTGACCAACCTAACCTAGTGGAAGATGTCCCTGCCCACAGCAGGGGGTTGGAACTAGGTGGTGTTTAAAGGTTGCTTCCAACCCAAACCATTCTGTATGATTGTTCAATACTCCAAGTCACATGCCAGGACTATCCTAAAAATGGTGAGGGCCCACGACACAAGAGAAAAAGAAGTCACAGTAGTTTGCATGAGAAAAGATGACTGGAGAAATGGAGTGTCACATGTCACACAGAATGACCCATAAATATATTCCAGTTGTTTATTGGAAAGATTTCAACAGAAGCCAGTGACACCATGTTACATGAGCATCAGCCATACTATAGCCAAATACTATGGGTAGTATAACCAGCTACTGATGTTATGAGAAATCAGACAGATCTGAAAAATATTCATGGATTCTGAAATTAACTTTCTAACTAAGGATCATACCTTTGTCGTAAAAGTTATAATGCATGCACTGGTCACATTCTTATTTTAATAATTTAGGAAGGACAAATTTTGCATGTCATTTGTAAGTAAAATCACATACTTTTAAAGTACCAGCTAGGCAAATACGTTATTTCATGTATATACTTTTTCTCTACCTGATCTCTTAGATCAGTGTATTCAGGAGAGACTTCAGAAAGCCCATTGAGTTACGTGGATGTAAGTGAGGAGAGGAAGAGCAAGCCTAGCTGACTCCACTAATTGCTAGATTTACGTGAAATAAAAATCTCCAGTCCATAGGGAAACTGTAGCATCTCAACACTCATTGTCATAGCAGATTAACATAATCAAAAGATCATAGAACTTTTGACTGAAAAGTCTTGTGAAAAATCTAACAATTAGTGCCCTACTATAAGCAGCTGCAAGTTGAAAACTTGAGAATCTGGCGCCTGTTTTGATACCCTGATGAGAAGTATGAGATTTGGAAAAATCTGGCCTATGTTGTTGTTCTGAATACTAAAAATACAGCTTTATATGTGCAATTCACGTCATTTCTGTATTTAACAGTACCCAGTGCAGCAATGCCACCATATGGTATAGTCCTCTTAGTTATATCAGTGTTTAAATGACAATGCCAACAGGAGCTTATGGAAATACAGCGATCATGAGTCAGTACATGGGTAAAAGTGCCAGCTACAGACATCCTCAGAGGGAGAGTAGGAAATGCCTGAGGGAATTCGTTAGTTTCTAACATTCTTCCCCATTACTTTCAAGCCCCTAATTTCTGTCTGTAGGATTCACCAGCAGGTTTATATCTCCTGTCTTTTGAACACTGCAGGATGAGATTTCCCCCCATACACGTTGGAATAAAACATGTCACATGCAATTGAGCAGGCAAGAAACATATAAGACTGAATGTAGTTTGCGCGGAGTATTTTCTGCCCAGGCGTCCTACCTCTGAGGGGAAAGTACTCCTTGGTCTGTAGGAATGTTGTTGTGCTGGGATCCTCATCAGAGTGCATCCGAATTTCCTCCCAAATTCTGTTTTTTAAGGAGCATACATGAAATATACAGCAATTTTTCACCAAAATACAAGAAAAACCCTAACCCCAAACCTCCGATTGAATATTTTCCTTCTTTATTTGTGTATCTTATTATTTCTAGTAAGGCTTGAGACCTGGAGTTAGACTTGCTCCATTCTGTTCCTTTGAAAGCTGCTCTGGCACTGCTTGCACATGTAACTGTTCACAAAAGACGAGCCCAATACTAGATACAAAAATTCTTTAAAGTTTTGGCATTCAAAGAGCAGATCAAAACTGCATGAACTCCACTCTCCCGGACAGCTCCAATATGAGTATCCACTCTGCACGTACTTCCCTCTGCATTTTCAAGTAGGTAGTCTGTTTTCTACGGTTCTTATAAAGTTTCATAAGCTTTTACAATATGTTTGAAGGGTACCTACACTTAGAGTTTGTTTGCAATATGCTTGGGCATCCTTTGCACTAAAAGCTGATCTGTTAATGTACTGTAAAGGTTATCATGGACTTCTTCCAAAGTACATCAATGTCAATGGAAGACTCATAGTAAACTCAGTGAAATCCAGATCAAACCCTGTTTACTTATTGTTACTGTATTGATGGAGACAGATAAATAAGCTGTTCTCACAAGTATTTCCTGAACTCTGTTCTTATAGGTGCCACACCACTTGTTTGTGCTGAGAGTTATATATCAAATAGCATCTTAGTAGCATTAGCACAATGAAACTGTGGAATTCTTCTCACAAAGAAAGAGGCACTATTTATATCACTAGGCATTCAATTATCTTTCTGAAGATATATGGGGAGACAAAAGATTCTGAAGTGTAGAAGAGCAAAAAATTTAATGGAAAATATTTTTAAAAACCTTTGGCTTCACATCTACATCCTCTTCTTGATTTACCTGTTCCCTTTATTTTAGAGAGATCCAAGGATGAAAATTTTACTTTTAGCAGCATACCATTCTAACCACGTATCATGCAAAGAAGCATTTTTTAATTTGAAAAAAAATCTCTATCTAGAGTCCAACAGCCTAACAAAGTTGATTCCAGGTCTGTTTCTAGAGACTTGTCCAAAATAAAGTTCTGAAAAAGATTTCATCTTTGCTAATCCCTGTGTCATTAACAGTGAATATTTTTCACAAATCCCCTTTGTATATATACCAAGGTCTTAAAAGATTGTTTGGGTTTTGGTATATAGCATTCACCAGCAGTTGGAACAAAAACTTCACAGAGGGAGAACAGATTCTCTCATGGGCAGTTAATATTCATATCTTTCATATCCAGAATCTGGAATTACTACTCTGTGATCTGCCTTCCGTTACAGTCAAATCAAGTATCAGTTTATCTCTTCAGTGACACTGCAAGAATATTTACGATATTTTTTTTCTTGTACTTATTAATACAAAGAGAGTCAAAAAAACCTGATCAGTACCGTCTGATCCCTATTGGTTTTTCTAAACCTTTTCTAAAGCGTTCTAAAGTTAATGGAAAGATGTCTGTTGCATTCAACAAGATGTAGGTTGAATTTTATTAGGATACTTGATCTTGAACAAGCAAAAATATCCAGATGGAGATTGGTGACAAGTGGTGTCCCTCAGAGGTCTGTACTGGGACCAGTGCTATTTAATATCTTCATCACTGACACAGACAGTGGAATCAAGTGCACTCTCAGCAAGAGTGCAGATGACACTAAGCTGAATGGTGTCGTTGACACACCTGAGAGATGGGATACCATCCAGAAGGACCTGGGCAAGTCGCAGAAGTGGGCCTGTGTGAACCTCATGATGTCCAACAAGGTCATGTGCAGGGTGCTGCGCCTGGGTTGGGGCAATCCTCAGTATCCGTACAGGCTGGGGGACAAACGGATTGAGAGCATCCCTGCCAAGAAGGACTTGGGGGTACTGGTGGATGAAAAGCTGGACATGAGCTGACAATGCACACTTGCAGCCCAGAAAGCCAACCATGTCCTGGGCTGCATCAAAAGTAACTTGGCCAGCAGGTCATGG
>Ga0181612_129380_pt1 | contig 10939 bp, 4 predicted proteins | sample HoacroProtozoa21_FD_119630 | JGI IMG/M metagenome (GOLD analysis project Ga0181612, IMG submission 119630) | Hoatzin crop microbial communities from Cojedes, Venezuel. Combined Assembly of Gp0051906, Gp0051904, Gp0051908 | reverse complement strand
GATTTTGAAAGTTAAAGGACTGGAGCATCTCTTGTATCAGGAAAGGCTAGGAGAACTGAGATTCTAGAGAAGAGAAGGTTCAGCATGGGAATCTGATGAATGTGTACAAACTTCTGACAGTATAGTATAATGAGAATGAAGCCAGGCTCTTTTTACTGGTGCCCAGTGACAGGACAAGAGGATGTTGCCTACCTGGATTTCAGAAAGGCCTTTGACACTGTCTCCTTAAAGTGCTGGATGTGCAGACAGTGAGGTGGGCAGAAAACCTACTGAATGGGTGAGCCCCAAAGGTGGGGAGCAGTGGCAAAAAATCTTTTTGGAGGCTGGTAACTAGCTTTCAATACTGGGTCCAGTCCTGTTCAACTTCTTCATTTACGGTCTGGACAATGGGGCAGAGTGTACCCTCAGCATATGACACAAAACTGTGAGGAGTTGCTGATAAGCCAGAGAGTTTTGCTGCCACCCAGGGAGACCTCAATAACCGGAGTACTGTGTGGCTCCTCAATACAAGAGGCGCGAACATACTGGATAGGGTCCAATGAAATGCCACAAAAACAACAAAGGGACTGAAGTGTTTCTTCTGTGAGGAAAGGCTGTGAGAGCTGGGACTGTTTAGCCTGGAGAAGAGAAGGTTCATGGGAGCTCTAACAATGTGCACAGATACCTAAAGGGAAGGTGCAAAGAGGATGGACCCAGTGTCTTTTCAGTGGTACCCAGTGATGGGACAAAAGACAATGGACACAAACTGAAATACAGAAGGTTCCCTCTGAACATCTGAAAACTTTAAGGGTGACTGAGCACAGGCACAAGTTGCCCATCACTGGAGATGCTCAGGAATGGTTTGGACATGGTCCTGGGTAAGTGGCTCTAGGTGACCCTGCTTGAGTAGGGGGGGCTGGACCTCCAGAGATCTCTTTCATCCTCAACTGTTCTATGATTCTGTCATTCTGCTTTACAGCAAAGTAAGTTTTGAGGGGGAATGGTGCTGGAGCAGCACTTTTACAGAGGACTCAAAAATCTGTATGCCTCTGGAAAAACGCCTACAGGTAAAGGATTTGCTTCTCATAGATTGTGATTAACCTGGTCTACTTTATTATTAATGTTACGGCAAATGCAGAAACCAGTGTTTTCATCTTCTGATTTGTCTCATTAAATTGTATACAACAGAAAATAGCTTACATACACCTAAACAGACTTTTCAAGGGCAAATATAATATACCAACACAGTGCCCAAGAAACAGAAAAAATGAATCTTCATTAAAAATGTCATTCATTACAAAAAAGTAATATGTATTTTTGCTTAGATGGTACTGACATTTTAGCAGTGTAGCACCTTAAACATTTTCTTATTAGACAAAATTACTTATGCTTTTTCTTCTAAAAGATAAAAAAAAAATAGACTATGACTCCAATAAAAATCATTTTTTAATTGGGAAAATCCCAGGCCAAGGCTGCTTTACCTTTGCTGCAGTAGAAACTTCATGCTGAGACTAGAGGTGTCTGATTGACCCATCATCCCTGCTGGAAGCCTCTACTCTTCTGCTAGCCTTGACTTGTGCGACCTCAAAATAAGTGCTGATATTTTACAATTCATGACACAAAGGAACAGGGAAAATGAAAATGGAATATATGATTAGGAATGTCATTTTCAGTCACTGCTGTCTCCTGAATGCTTTGACTCCTGGTACCAGCAGTTTGAAAGCATCTGTATACTATGCTGGAATCCTTCTTCCTCTTAAAATAGGCTAATGAGAACCTGGATTTAAGCCTTTTTTCCCTCCTTAAATGGCATGCAAAATGAAAAGAAAAAAAAAAATCTAAGCGTCAAGTGTGAGTACTTGTCCTCCACCAACCAACAGAGAATTTAATTAATATATTTCAAAGAACTTTATCAGGTGTGACATGACTCCATTGTTGCTACTGGAATGTTAGTGGATTTACATTAGTTTGCCATTAGTTAGCTGAATATCAGGTTGAAATCAAATGAACATGTGCAAAACACAGAAGATGACTGCATGAAGTGCTGGAATTTTACTCTGTTTTAGTTAGGAAGACGCAAAGCCATTTAAAATCTATAGTGAAATAAACCAGAGTGGATTATGTGTACTCTTTACCAATTCTCATGAAAAAAAGTTAAAAACTTATAATATACTCTCTTTTAAGAATTACTTCATTTATGAGATCTACATAATGGTATGTTAGTTTGGGGTGCTGAGATATTTCTTTAGAAAAAATAGAGTTAAGAATGTTGCTGTTTCAGACAAAAAAGTGTATTCTGAATCTCCAGTATATATGCAGACATGTGAAGCTACTTCTCCAAATTATCTGTTTCTGAGTGACCAGTCATCCCTATTAGTACTCAGGTTCAGTCTCTTCTTACTGCTCTACCCATCACCAAGGGAGTTTACCTGACTAATGCTCGTTACCAGGATATTTCTTTTCTGCTTAGGCTACTGTGTTACAAGTATCTAATCCTCCTCTCACGGTTCTGTGGAGTGTACCCCTTGATTTTCTGGAGAACTTGTTTAGAAGATATGTTGGGACACTTCAACTGCAAGACTGTTACAGCTATACAGTTTTAAGATAGTCATCCTATAGGGATGGATGACTACATACTTAAAAAAAGCTTACTTTATAGTGACCCACTGAATGCTGGCCACTTGCCTTGAAACTTTCCTGGACTCATACAAAAAGGTTTGTAAAACATGAGCCTATAAAAACAAAATTTAAATTACACCTCTTTCTGTATTCTATTTTGGTGAGTTCCAAGTTTTTCTCTGTCTGCTCAAAGTGACCATGACAGTGTTAGAGATTCAGAGCTCAGGATCCAGTTCACAAGTAAAATTATAGTCAATCTTACAGCTGTACACATGGAAAGACCAAGATTTGTCAAGCCTTTTCCCTTCAGTACCCAAACCCCAGTTGAGGCATTATTGATATTGGGGCCTTTTTCTGTCCTTTTCTTTCTTCCTTTTTTTTTTACCTTTAATATTGCCATGTGTCTTGATGCTAAACAGCAAGAATTATTTGGTCTTTATCAGAGAGAAAAACAAACTGATACCCTACATCGAGGTGCTGTACACTGAGAAAGTTTAAATCCCAGAATAAATTTTCCTTCTATATAAACATGTTATTCTTATTTTATACAATTATATAACTCAGATCAATGTACACCTGCATTAATAGCTCTCTTTTGGAAACCAAGAATTATATATATATTTGTGCATATATATATATCTCAGTAATATTTTTTTGACACTACTAAATTTGAAGAAGGACGATTATAAATCCTACTCTGAAGGATGTTTTCCCTGCTCTTCTATTTTTTCCCCTTTCCATACACATTTTCCTTTTCAAAGGGAAAAAAACAAAAAAAAACCACCTAAATATTTTCCTTTGTTTCTCGTTGTACCTATTATTCTGAATAAACTATTATTTCAGAGATACAATAGAAACGTTGGTTCTAAAGGTAGTTGTACTGAGGGCTTTTAATACTAGAGTAGGGTGAAATACTAGCCTGGAGCAAGAACCAGAAGCAAATGTACTTTTTCCTGTGTGAAGGTACTTCAGAGGCATTCAATGAAGTTCAGGATTCTTTCATTTTTTAGTTTACTTCACCTTTATGCACCAACCTGAATTTAGTTTTTTTTCTAGCTAGAAGTGGCTGTCTGGACTTCAATCTCTTTTAGCTTAAAATACCTTATTTTTATCTGCTGGGAAATTTAACTAAAAGTTGTTTACCTTTTCAACCTTCACTACTACCTGTACGTACAAAGTGAACTCTTTAATAACTAGTTATTTCTGTCACTACAGATAAAATATGAGATGACGTCCCCTATTTCTGAAAGGTTGATTACTGCTTGAAGGAGCTGATATTCATTTCAAGTCTGCTTCAGACACAGTTTTATATATCACTGAATATTATGATAAAGGTCCATTCGTCACAGTTACTACCTGAATTATTCTGTACCAGTAGATCTAGCACAAGTTATTAAAACACACAAAAAAAATGTATTTTGCTTTCTGTCTACCAGTGAGATCCTGAAATAAAGGATGTTGCCATTGTCATGTCCCTTAGCACTGTCAGACAACACTTTCCCTATTTGTATGTGCTGATTAAATTTCTTCCTGCTGTAAGGGATTATTTACTGCATTACGTTTTCCAGAGTTCATTTAAGTTCCACTTATGTTCAGCTTTTCAGCTTCCGTGTCCCTCGTGTCAAACTCTTAACCTCCTGACATCTCACAAAATATTAAACTTTAATGTACAATATAATGGCCATTCCCAGGGCCATGCTGTGTATCTTGGTTAGATTGATTAGGCAAAATAGTACCCAGGGCAGCAAACTACCAGGGGCAGCTCCTTTCTCTGGGTATACACTAGACTGATCGATGCTGGCAGGCAAGAATGAGTGCTTTAAAGTGACAGTAGCAGTAGCCCATCCAAGGGACATTAGCTATTACTGTCCTTCCCAAAGAAGCAAGATGTCTTTTTTGAGTTCTCAGCTTATCTTCTGCTCCCCAGGGTAATCTCTTTCATTTGAATTTATGTCCTTTCCCATAGGAGCAACAGCCTCAGTCTGTGACTCACACCTTAGTACTCAGTAACTCTCCAAACTGTATTTTGCAGTAATCTCCCATAAGCCTTGGACTTTGTATGGTTATCCCCTGGTTATGGTTAACAGATCATGTCATAACAATCTGTGCAAATCAACTCTCCATGTCACTGGACAATTACTAATATAATTTTCTCTCTCTTAAAATAATGGAGCTCATTTTTCTATCAGGCAATGACAACTTAGTCTTTACTCTGAGTTTAGCCTTGCATCAATTATTGCTGAGTCCATGCACATCTTATACTTGCATGTTGTGACATTCTGTCTCTACTACTACAGAAAGCAGTAGACATAATGATAAAAGAAAAAAAAAACACCACATTTTTCTTGCCTGGTTTGATACCTGTAAAAATCAGCCATTATTAATTTCTCTGGTCTTTTTAATTACAATATTTTTCTTTACTCTTTTCTTCCTTTTGGATTTCTCTGCCTCCAGGTCTCTTTTCTCAAAATACAGATTTGAGGATTTAGTGTAGAATGTCTGCTGTGACCATGTGTAACAGAAAGTGCCAAAACTGATGTGACAAATCTGTCTCTTCAAACCCCACTGTAGCATCTAAATATTTTATACACCCTGTGCAGGCAACACTAAGCAATGTAAAGTACTTTCACTTGATGATTGTGAATTATGAAACAGCTCCCAGTTTTCCTGAAACCCTAGGTGAAATCTAAGAATGCTTGCAAAGATGTGTCTTGTAAATAAATCAGCTCTACCTATACGAGGAGAACAATTTTGACAGATGGTCATCTAAAATTCACTGTTTCGCAAGGGAGGACAGAGGCAAGAAAATGAATAAAAGAAAAGACCATATTAGGACAAATCTTATGACAAAGTATGTAATTTTGCTTTCTGTAATGCACTATGAATTGAAAGTGCTAAATAACTGAAAGGGGAAGAAAGACATTTGTAGCAATAATATTAAAAATTATGATAATAATTAAGGTGAGATTTGAAGTAATCATAGTAACAAAATGATAAATAGCCATTGTTGGATTCTTTGTAACAAAGCCAGCTCATCTGCAGAAGTGTGCCCCAGATGATATTATAAAATCTTTCAGTAGACTGGCAATCTAGTTACAGCAGGTGTTTGCCTACTCGTATTGGGTGAGGTCTTCCATGCTGTACTAATTTAAGAGCTAGGCTACATGAAACTCATATTCCTTGAAAGACCCAAGCAAAACCAACTTTTCATTCTCTTACCACATACTCTTATGAATGCTACCATCTGACTTCAGAACTCCACTTCAAAAAGGATTTTTCTAGATCATCAGATAATTGCTTTTAAATTTCCAAATCACCCAGGTAACCAGAAGAGGAATTAAAACAATTGATTTTCAGTAGATAAATTTAAAGGAAAGAGCCCAAACACCCAGATATTTTGGACCAAGTTTCCTTATAAGGTGTGGTATATAAGGTAAAACTTGTTCCAGTTCTTCATATAAAATAAGCCATAAAAATTATTATTTGTTATGTCCTATCAGGCTGGCTTCCAATACCATTTTTTTCAGGAGGTCATTGATTTTCCCTGCAGAATCTTTCCAGTTGGTAACTCACCTGAGAAGGAGAAATAATCAAGTCTGGAGGGCTTTTTTTTCCACTGAAATTACACTGAGATAGTTTTTTCCTATAGTTGCCTGGCTTGGTGTAGTATTAGAACTCATGGTTCTCTGTATTCTGACAGCACGTGTCTGTTTCCACAGCTTGCCAAAGACCAGAACATTTTTTCAGAGATGCATTTGGAAAACAGTTTCAGAAAATGCAAGGGCACTTGAACTCACAAGTCTACTTACTGAATGCAACCTGTGTTCCCAATTTGTTTCGCTGTACCTGAAAGCCCTACTATTATCCCAACATCGGCCTGTGCTACTCAGACCAGAGCATTCCTATCAGCTCCTCATCTTTTGTAAAATCACATTCATTCATTCTTATTTGCTAATGTTCTGGCTACCTCTCATGAAAATCTGTAAGAAAATACACACAGGATATGAATCACTCCACTTCAGTCAAAGTGTGGTTCCCTGTAACAGCATTACATCACTGGAGTTATTCTTGAGAGCAGTATAATGACCATTTAATCAGTGGAAGTACTATGAAAACTAGCACAGACTGAATTTTCAAACCGCTTTTTAGAAATAGACAAGGAAGCTACAAGAAAATGATGTAGGGAAAGGAGGAGAACAAACTTCATAGAAAAACCCTAATGAAGCATCTAATTCACTTCCAAGAATTGTGAATAAAACTGTGCAAAAATACTTTTATGGACTGGACATAACTCTATAGGACTTACATTTTCTGCAGTTGCTACACAAGATTATTATTTCTTTTAGAGATAACCATATAGAATTCATCATTATTATTTCTACTTTTGTGTTGCACACATATCTAATCTTTTTTATTATTTAAATTGATTGTTTCTTTTGAACCCTTTTGTCTCTCACAGAGAAATACTATGCAGACATATATAGCATATCTATTGTATGCCTTAGAAACATTCCTTCTGGTAAACACTTAGAACCAGAAATTTACTAGAGACCTGTGGCCTCCCTTGACAGGAGCTTTGTTGATTTATGCAAGAATTGGACCTTTTTCTCTTCATTTCCCCTCTGCCTTCTTAATTCTGATGAAACAATTAGTGGCAGAAAAAACTCTCCCTAACTTGTGACGCCAATAACTTAGTTGACTTGTTATTTTTCTCCATCCATATCCATATCCACATATGTATGTGTATATATGTACACCTATATATGAAAGTAAAATATTTTAAAAGTATTTTCCATAACACTAAATACCACACTAAATACACAGAGGTTTCTATAACACTAAATACCACACTAAATACATAGAGGTTTTTGGATTCTCTATATTTAAGTATTTCAATTTTTGCACTCTATGAAATACTATGGCATCAGATAAGTAACTGGAAAGTAATTAACAAAAGATATTGATATAGGATGATTTAAGTAGTAATTAGTATAAGATATGAATGTTTAGTTCTAAAGTATTTAAATATGAAATTGGGATTTCCAAAGAAGCTCACTAAACATACAAATAAGTACGTCATCATCTCTTTTGTGAGGTTTCATCTTTCTCCCTAATGGAACAGCAAGTTCTGAAGAAAAAAGATAATATTTATGAAAATTTGGCTTTAACAATACAAATCCTCTTAAGTCTTTCAGAAACAGTATATTAATGATGTAATATCATGTCCCAAAGCTCACCTTCCATGACATCAGTGTTTCCATCTTACAGAATGAATGAAGCATTCCAAAACAATAGGAGTCAATTTTTAGTTTATAGTTTCCTAAAAGATGTTCTTTAAATTTCTGTTGCCCTCAAATGTTTTGTAAGTTCTGTCATATTTTTACATTTTTAGTAGTCAAAAGTTAAATTTTAAGTTGGTGATATTCAGACGTTCTTCCACTTCCCTTAGTTACTGGGTTTTCCTTTTGTGTAAACTGCTGCTTTTTCCTACTTTTTGGTAACTTTTCAGGTTTTAATGGTATTTTAAATTACTAAATAAATAAATCAATAAAATAAAATAAAAATTCTATCAAGTTATTTATTTGCTAGCAATGGATATCCAATAACTATGTAATTTTTTTTTAAATTTTACACCAGATAGAACACTTGCACATATTCCCATTGCCATTAGACAGTATGACTGTAAGTAGATGCCTCCAACACCATAGCATTTTGCAGCTGTCATGGCTAACAGCACGAATGAACGTGGTGGCACACAACTTTACTGCAGGTGAGTACTTAGGATTCGTAGTATAACCGTACCTGATGCTAAGCCGCTGCCTCACGTTGGCTTTGCTTAGTTCCATTCTCACTGCTATTGTCATTGTCAGTAGACAGATAAAAGCTGACCAATCTTAAAGCCATATCTTTGGCTGCAATATAGATATGTCCTTCATTTTGATAGGAAGGTGTAAATCTACAGGGCACAGCAGAGGTACTTTAGCTCCTCATATTCCTATGCCAATAGAGAGACTCAAAGAAAAGGTAGTCAGTTGCACATATACATAAGTTAAAATTTAACCAAGGCATTCAATTCAGCACCATACATGTGTGGTATAAAGATATCATGCAGAATGTGTTAAACAAGAAAGCAAATTTCTTTAAACTCTGGATCTCTCCAGTATAATCCAGTTTTTATGTTCCATCTTCAATTATTTCCTGAAATTAGCTACACACCATTTTGAGCAATTCTCTTTTTTATTCCTTATCTCATCTTTGTTCTGTCATAATGTCTTGCATTGAGTTCTACAGATAGAATTACAAAGGAACTGAGTAAATAATTCTGATTCTGTAAATCATCTAAACTCATGATAGATGAAGCTCTGCAAGTTGTTCTTGATTTTATTCATACAAGAATTATATTTTCTAGTGGAACGCAGATTTGAATGCATTTTATTGATGTGAGGAAAAAAGAATTCTACACTGAAACATGGAAACTGTTGGTTTGTTTTGCATTTTGGAAAAACTGCATAAATATGGAAATATAAGATGATTAAAAATCAAGACTTTTCTTTAGTGAAAAGCTATCTTTGTAGTGTTATACTAGCAGGAAGTCATTCAGATAGGAATAAACACTTTCAACCCACTCAAATTATAAGCAATCACCTGAGATAGAAATTTGGTGACTAGGTTTCTTCCTTAGGTAAAGGAGACAGCTAGACCTCTAGCCAGACCTAGGGGACAGTCCAGCCTACCTAAGATTTGAACCATCCTTCTCATGGCACCCTTCTCTCTGCCTTAATTATATAAAATAATAAAGAAGGAACCTCAAGTGACAGCACTCCTACTTTAGTTACCTTTGCACTATGTCAAAGTTCAGTGGAATAAATGTGTGTAAAAAAAAGCCAAAGTACATAACATGTTAAGACTTTTATTCCTCACCCCAAATTTTTTTATCACATGTACCTGATGAAGAATTTCTGACTTGCTGGTATGGAAGAACATGGAGAGAAAGAACTTAATCTGCCATTTCTTCATGAGATGTTGTACTGGGAACAGAGGCACAAGCCGAAACCAGTTACTGTAGAGAATGTCAAAATACAGAGCCTGGGCATTTCTATAAAAATTTAAATAACAGAGTGATTTCATAATGCAGATCCCATCTGGACCTGAGTCTAGTTTTTCTGTCAAATTGGCACCTTGGCAAGGGTATGAGTTGTTAATTTTGTGGTATCACGTTTATTAAATATTGAGCATGTAGCACTGTGAATTTATGTCATGCTTTACAAATAGAGAATACAATGCTGTCCCCCCCCGCCTTTGGTCATGAGATTGTAAAGGACAAAACAGGATATGGGATGTTATTTCAGCAATGAAAGAAGTGAAAGACAATGATGAAAGGAAAGGAAGAAAAGGATAGAACTTTATTTCAAAATGAATGTTTTGAAGTGAAAACGGTGACAACTTTGGCAAGGAAAAGAATCAGACTTTCCAAACTACATCATGAGAGGAGGCATGAAAATTAATTTGGGAGAACAAAAATATCAGGTGTACAGAGAAGAGAACAGGGAAAGAGAATTTATCTAAAAGATCTGTCTCTATATCTCATGATCAATTTATATAATGAGAACTTTCTAAAACTCCTTCATTAGCTTCTATTTGGATTATTCTAAAAACATTGATCCATTTAAAAAGTCAGTTTTCTAAAAATTAATGTTTTTTACATTTATATAAGTGTGTTGAACATCCTATGATTGAAGTCAGATCATCAACACTGACTTCTCTCCTTCAATTCTTACCTCTTGTTTGGCTATTAATCAGTTGAAATATCTTCTGTCTTCTCCTTGGCAGTTCAAACTTTGTAATATGACATGGAAAAGTAAAAGAAGTTAACTGAATTGTGCCTCCCACATAACCTTTCACTCTGTCAAAGAGCTCTACTAAATTTATTAAATATGACTTCCTGTTACAAGAACAAGACTGAGTTTTTGTTCTGGGTCAGATAGATGTAGAAATAACAAAATACAAAAGCAGCTGACACAGCCAGAAGTATAAAAGAAGAAAATATCTTTGGAAAAGACATTTTGGATACTCAGAAAGGAAAGATGAGAGGCCAAAAAGGAGATGGCCAGACAAAAAATGGTGCTGTGAAAATCCCATTAACAGGGCCTGAGCAGTCAGTCTGCTTAAGGTTGGAGAAACAAAACTCTGTATCAGTCTCATGTATCAGCTGTTGCAGAGAGATCTCGGTAGCTGAGGAGGCATGAAATTCACCCCTTGATAAAATTCTCGCTGGGGTAGGTAAAAATTATTTTTCATGCAGTAAAACTCAGAGAGTCTGTTGAGTTTTGGGTTTTTTTTT
>Ga0181612_114526_pt1 | contig 10939 bp, 5 predicted proteins | sample HoacroProtozoa21_FD_119630 | JGI IMG/M metagenome (GOLD analysis project Ga0181612, IMG submission 119630) | Hoatzin crop microbial communities from Cojedes, Venezuel. Combined Assembly of Gp0051906, Gp0051904, Gp0051908 | reverse complement strand
TGAAGTGACCTGACTCTTAAGACAGTTTTAGATACAGCTTATAATGGATATTGACACTGAAGGACAGAAACAGGCTGATTGTTTTCTGTAAATTTTCTTCTTCTCCTAAAGATGAGGATTGGTAACATCAGAGAGTAATTAATAGAGTGCTTGTTTTCTGTAAGGTATTGGCATTACATTATTGAATTTTCTCAGCCATCAAATATCCTTTTTTTTCCTTCACTTGTTCATGTTCATAGTTTTCTTTATTTGGGCCTCTTTTTTAAAAGAATGCTTTTAAACTTCATAGATGGCCTTAAAAAAATAGCATTTCCTTCAGCTAGGTTCCTGCTTACAGCAATAACAACTCAAATAAAATGCTTCTTAGGGTGAAGGGTGCTTTGAATGCTGCCCTTTTAAAGAAACTGAACAATACAGGTGAGCTTCAGGCACTGCTAATGAGCAGCACATGTTATTGGTTAACTGTTTGATTTAAAGTGTTTACTGAGGCAGTGATGGTTTAGGCAGCTGAGAATAGGCTGGGGAAATAAAGGTGTTTCTTTAACTGTCTTTAACTGCGCTGCATCCTGGGAAACTGTGAGGACAAAAAAGCTAAAAAAACGTTGCACACATTACTTCTTTGGGTAAGACTAAAAAGGAAGGAGGGAAGGAAAGCTAAGGGAAAAAGTACCATCTTCTTTTTCTCCCTTTAAATATTTTCAAGCTGTTTTGTTTTGCGTTGTTGTCTCCTCTGAAGGCTAGGTATATAGTCGTAGTATCCTGTATCTCAGGGTTTTCTTTCATTCTTATACATAGATATATCTCAAAAGCACAGGCGCTCTTTTGTTTCCTTACTGAATTAGTAATAGTGGTATGTTTTATGACAGGGGGTCATTTTCCCTTCTCTTTCTGTAAGTTTTCAAGCTCTATATAGTGTAATTTTTTAGTCTTTAGTGGTCAGTATGTTTTATGAACTTCAGGTCATTCATCTTTTTCAATATGATTCAGAAACACTCCCTCCAAATGGGATGCTTGGAGATTTTTGGTTTGTATTATTTTTACCTCTTGGCAGTTAACTAATTCACAAAACCAGAGAAATCGTGACTTCTCTCCAGGAGCGTTTTTAAAGATGCTCATGTCAGCACATGAACTGAGACTAAATCAAAGCATTTCAACCACTTCAAAATAAAAGCAGGAATGTGACATAATAGGGAGGAGACCATGTGCAGTGGCATGCTAATAAATTGGCTAAATCAAAAAAGCAATCCTGTGCATCCAGGGAGGAGGAGGAAAAATTTAAATATCAAAAGCAGTTGTAGGAAAGAACTTCAGAAAATACTAGGAGGGGAAAGGACAGAGAAGTGACCTAATAGAAAGGAACCTACTAAGGTTTGAAAAGTAGTTCGTGTGTGTGCAGAATATGGTGATGACTTTAATCCTTTAGAAGATGAGGTGCTAAATTTTGCTGGGCTTTGCTAAAGTTTAACTCTGATGTAGGTCTGAAATTAGCCCATAATGTGCTCAGATCTGGGATTTTGGTTCGATTCAGTTTCAGATTTAAACTTCCGTAATGCTTCCAGCTGTTCAGACTTGGAGTTCTCTTCTGGATCCGTCTGTAGTTATGACTTTATCCACTTTGTGTTTTGAAGGTAACTTCAAACGTTTTCAATGTTAAGGTAACTTCAAATTTTACCGTGTAGGTACTGTTACTCATCAGAAGGTAGAAGTATGCGTTCTATAATTTCTTGTAGTGTATGGGCCCATTTGTAATTTAAGCCCTTCTTCAGTCTGTGCCAAACAAAGTGCTTTTCAAACTACATTTATGTTCTTGTACTTTTGTATTGCTGCGTTTACACGAGGTACAGCTCCACTAGCAGGAACATGCCCTGTTCTAGCACACAGGAGTTAGTCTGGCTGCTTCAGCTGTTGTGAGGTAAAAACTGCTTTAGCTCTGCTGCTTTTCACTCTCTCTGCTTCTGACAGCTGCTTCTACAGGGGCTGGCTGGAGTACGTCTTCCCCGTGTTATCTGTTATAACTTTAAACATAATAGTAATAAAACTACTGTATTATTAGATGTACAATTTGTCTTCTGGTCTTCAGCTAATAAAGTGTTTTTCCTTACCTCACATTTCAATATACTTGACATATAAGCAGGTTGCACAGTGAGTGTTCTTCTTCTCTGACTTATTTACTGAAGGTTTTTGTTACCTACAAGTAATACTACAAAATAATTCTCTCATCAGTACACCCAGTGTATGCAGTTTGATTTCCTATGCATACCACCTACTTATTCTGTGCTGCTTTTCATCTAGGGAAATGATGTGTAATGTCCGCTGTGAATAGGATACCAGTGTATGTTCGTGGGTGAATGGGCAGAAAGCAGCTTTGAGTTTTACCGATGCTGAAGTGGTTATGCTTCCTTTCTTTACTCTGGAGGAACAGTGTGGATGCTGAAGAGCTATAGTGCATGGTTCTGATTTCTTTTCCTTCTTTGCAATAGCAGTTCATGCAGTGCTGCCTGTCTTGCAGGGAATAGTCAGGATGTTTGATTAATTGCTGCTCATGCTACAGAACTAATTTTAAGCATTATCAACGGCTTAAAGCTAGCAAGAATTTCAGTGTTAGTAATTCCTTTTGTCCTCTTTCCTTATTGTGGCACTTGTTTTACAATGGTTCGTTGCTAATTTATCTTCCCAAACATGTACTTCAGAAAACTGCAATCCACTCCTTATTTTCTCTGCAAAGTAGTGCATCAGTATCAGTTTGTGTTGGAAAAAAAGATACTAGGTCAGTCAAGAGCATGGCCACAGACTTTGTTTGGGGCATTGCAGCCACTCGGATGGAGTTACGTGGTTTGTATTTGTCGAAACTGGTCCAGCCATACACGTAACCAGACATGTTCCCTTCAGATGTATCACTTGCACAAGTTAGTGTTGTCCAAACTTTCTTACTAACTGAAAAAGATACTCCTTTGCCCTTAAGAAATAGAAATCTCTTGAGTGTATTTAAAGGTAGCAAGAACCAGGCCTGCAAGTGATTTCTGCTCCCCCTGCCCCCCATCGTCTTCTCTATACTGTAAATAATTTTCAATTGCCAAAATGTCATAGCAAATGAGGAGAAGGAGAAGTTTATAAAACAGCAGGAGAACAGGAATACAGAAGAAATGAGACTTTGATTTATATTTGTTCTGTACATACTGAAGTGGGGTAGGAGAAAATGTTAAATGTCTGCTTTTTCAGTTAGAATTTTTTTTTCTCAAATGGATTTTTATTGCCTGTTGTGTACTGTTGATCATCTATTTTGTTAAAATGTATAATAAGCACCTTTTCAATCCCATGGTTAGAATTGCATCTGAGGCTTTCTGGTGCTTACCTAAGTTTTTGTTTTCAGGCTTTCTGATGTCACCAGAATCCCTTAATGGAGGTTCATGTGCTGGAGCTCAGTTCGTTGCAGTTTCATCTTGATTAATTTTCAATGTGGAAAACTTTCTTAAGCCAGCTGCTGATTGGCTGCAAAATGAAAGTCCTTCCTGAATGCAGTAAGTTTAACTGCTCGCTTTCCGATGTGCAAGCTGATCAACTTGAACTGCTGTTCACCTCTTGCGTTCTGCTTGCTGCTGACAATTTTTGCAGGGTCGCAGAGGAAAACAATGATTTGCCCTGTTTGTCAAAGCAGATGTGCTGCTGCGCTGCTGCTTGGAAGCAGAGGGAACTCGGAGGTCCACAGTAAAAAAGGGTTAGGTTAAAAGCAGATTCATGTTTGAGGCATTCTGAGACTACCATAAATAACAGTCCTTAGGTTGTAATTAAATTTAAGAAAAGAATGAATGGACAGTATCTTTTTGATACTGTTGAAACGTTCATTCACTACCAGGATACATTTCTTTTATTTAAACAGGTAGCCTTAGTAACATTAATCCCTATTACAGTGTTGTGCCACAAATCATGTCTCAAAAGAAGTTTAAAATAAGCTTGTAGGATGTGTGCCTTACTTGAGCAAGCATGAGACTACCTCTTCAGATCCAGTGTGTTTTTAATATGGGTGAATACTGGACCTAAAATACAGCAGGGTTGTTTATGGCAATAGCCTCACAAGCAGAGACCTTTCGAGAACATCAGCGTAGCAGAGCTCCTTGGTAACGTTCCTCTTTTACGTAATGCTTGTGTCATGGCCTTAAGAGGAGCGAGACTGTCACAATTTAAAATTGCTGTAGTTGTAAGAAGTGCCTCTTTAGGTACAAAACTTTGCATTGTTACCAGTGGAGTGACCAGCTCTCTGAACTTTCAAATGCATGAATCTGTCTGCTTCACAGGTATATAGGAGAGTTTTCTTTCACTGAAAAGCCCTTCTTTGGCACCAACCACTTACACACTTGCGTATGTGCCTGTCGTATCTTGTAGTCCCATAAACTTCAGTGGATCTCCGAGTTACAAAAGCCAAGTTGATATAAAATTACTTCACTGATTAGGGTCCCAGTGTATTCTCCAAGCTACACAGATCAGGTTTGATGAAAAACAATAAAAGCCAAAGCATTTTCTTGTAATGAAAGCCTTAACAGTGCATACTGGTACGTTGCTATAGACGCTTCTTCCAGAGGGGTAATTGTGCATCAGAATTTGCCTTGTGGCACATGTCGTATTGCAATAATGTGCAAGATGCTGAGCGGGGTTGGTTTGGTTTTTACATCACGGTCACTGAATTATTTTCTCTCTTGAAAATGTTAAATTTTAGTTACATTTTAAGATCCTTAGGTCTAGAATTAAATACCCTTTATTCTAGTGACAGTCATTACCTCTGTTTATTTGGCTAAGTTGCAACACAGTAATGACTTCTACTATAAATTGCTCTTCAGTTTAATATTGGTATCACCCTTTGTTTTGAAGAATGGCCTTTAAGTGAAGTGTAAAACAAAATATTGCTGATTTTGCTACACCTTCTTTTTCTACCCTTCTCATGGTCTTAACTTGTATCTCTTGTTGAGAAGAATGAAAGAATCTATAAAGCTTAAGTCTTTTCTTCTTTGGCCCGTTATTCTTGGGACTGACAGTTGTGGCACAAAGAGCGAGAAAGCAGGAAGGCACCCTGCCTTTCTAGAGTAGCGCGCAGTAGTTAACAAGCAGTTTCTTTCCTCAGATTTTCTCAAACTTCAGAAGTTCTTACATCACGTATTGTAAGCATGATTTTTTCTTTTATTTTTTCTGTAAGGATTATTTAAGAATGCCGGAGTTCAGATCATACTATGTGTTTGGCCTTCAGTCTTTCTTCCACAGTATATTTATCCCTGAATTTCTTTTAGGGATGAAATTCCATGTGGATTCTTAGATGCAGTCAGATGAAATGTTCCATCTCAGTATAAACTTTGGGGAAAATAAATTTAGGGGGTGTACAGTGAAATACAATATTTTTAAAACAAACGGGAGGTACTTTTCCTCCAAATTGCAGAAATGTCCGTGATGTAGTGAGCCTGGTTATCGCAAGATGTTATGGGTACCAGAAATGAATACCGAACCATTCTGAATGATTTGAGAAAACGATTAGACGCACCCATAGAAATAAAGTCCATTGAGGGACTAAACACAAAGATGGCATTTCTGTGTTGGGAAACCACTCACCTGCACATGGCTGAAATCAGAGGGAATGTTTTGGAAAAACAACATTTAAAGTTTGCTTGTTCCTTTAATCCTCCTGAGCATCTGCTCTTGGGCACTGCTGGGGAGAGGATGACAGGCTAGATGTATTTTTGGCTCCGATAAAGTTATAGCTGGTCCATACGTTCACCTACCACAGAACACCCGAAGTAATTGACTTTTTTGTGTGCTTTGTTCTCAAGACACAGATTTTTCAAAAAAAAAGGTATTGTACATGCTATACTGTTTCTGTAATATAATGAGGAAAAAGATTTGTAAATATTTTTCTTTGAGTAATAACAGTTGTATGTGTCTGCAGGTACTTGTATTTATTATGGCTTCTCTTGCTGTCTTGATACAAATGGACTAGATGTGGGGGAAAGATTTTGAGACAACAGCAATTTAATGAGCATCTGCCAGATCATGTTGAAATGAGTGCACTCCAGAAATGAGAGCATAACATGTATGGATTGCGTCAGCTTTGGTCGTCGTTTAGTAGTGTCTTTGATGCTGACTCGTATGTCTTGCCGCTCTCTGTAGGGCATGGGTACGCACACCCGTGATCCACATCTCCATTTCCTCTTTCAAGCCCAGGCTTTGGAGTCATTTCAGTAAAATCCAAAATTACAGTGTGAAGTCCTCTCTTCTTTTTCTTCTGTTAATAACATTATTAACGTTCACGGAGTTTCAGTAGATGATTGGCATCTGTCACTTCCTTAATGTTTGGAAATGCAAGTTCCTAACATGTGCCTGCAAAGGGCAAAGACTAAGCTGGGACCAAGTCTGAAGACATCAGTAGTCTCCTGCGCCCTGTAACAGCCGGACTGAAGCCTACATGCTGCACGTGATCAAGTAACGTCTGGCAGCAGTTACATTAATCATGGCTGAGTGCATTTCTAAAACATATGTAAACTGTTAGAAGTAACAGCAAAGTGTAAACTGCTAGGTAGAGGAAGCTCCACTGAAAAAGAAAAAAGGTTGATTTGAGTTAGATCAGGATTCTTGAAGTCAGCGGAGAAGAAAAAGGCTGTATCTCTGTTTATATTAGTACTCGGCGTGTGACTGTTGTAATAGCATTTGAGATGAAATTCATTTTCAGGTTTCCCTGAAAAGTGAACTCTCATCCCTTTTACAGATCAATAGTAAACCAAGAAATTAAAAAATGAGGAAGTTAAATAACATTGGATCTCTTACCAAAAAAATAATGAATGGTGTTAAAGAGTAGGAAAGAGCTGAAGAGAAGTGTGAGTCAGATCAGAAGATTCTAAGTGGAAGTGGCTTTTGTGGCCTGAACTTGAGTTTTATGTAAACAGCAGTCTGTCATCTGCCTCACAGAAATGCAAAACTTACAATAACTTGGCAAAGTTAACAGTTTCTCCCTTAAGGGGCCTAGTTTTGATACAGCTCAGACACTAAATATTGGAGGGTTTGGTTTTTTTATCGCATCCTAAGAGAATGATTGCCCTGTTGAGAGTTGAGGTTTCATCAAGGCTTGTTCAAAGCCATAAAATTTCTTGAATTGATTTTCACTGCATCAGATTTCCCTGACTTTGAACTAAGGCTGAGAACTGTTTTATTGAAATGCATGAGAGGGAAAGTGTTGTTAAATGATTTTACCTTCACTCTCGCAACTGCAGATTCCAGGGGGAATGGGTGGAATACACAGAGAAAAGAATGCAGGAAACCCTTAACAGTCTTGGTTGATTGGGGTTGATTGGGTTAAAACCTTCTGGAATCATGTAAAATGATTCTGAAGTCAATAAAATTCTGATGGAAGGGTGATTAATTTAAACTACAATAAACAGACTCCTTGTCATGTAGTTGGCTTTGTAGCAAATACGTATTTTCTCAGAGGAATTGTATCAGCATCATTTTTCTTTTGATTTCTGGATATTGCTCTCAATTTTCTTTTGAGGAGAGGCTTCAGAATTTTGTAGAAACCCCTGACTTGTTCCTTCTGGAACTTGCATGTTCAGAAACTGGCCTTGTGTCAACACATCACCTGTTAGTTGTTAAGAGTTTAATTTTCAAAGCTATGATTTCATCTCCCTGCAGAGAAGGTGGACAGAGGGATTCAGCGCAACAGCAGTGTTTTAGCTTGAGATGTAAACCAAATAAAGAAAAAAAAGAAAAACATTTGGGGGATGAACTCAGACCAGATTGAATTTGAATTGAGTATTTATGTTTACAAAGTATTATAACCCAAAAGGAATTATAAGCCAAAGGCCTTGTCATTCAGGCTTTAAAGGAGTTTTATGCAGTAATGACCAGTAATATTTTGTTTCAAAATTAGGCTAAATGAACTAGAGCGTTCTCCAGGAGTGGGAGAAGAATGCATTTGCTTTTGTTTCCATCCAGGTCTGCAGTTGCTGCTGTGCCTGCTTTGTTTAGGTCTAATAGCAATTAGTTTCATATTAACCTTGTGTGGAGTTCTTGTTCCCAAACTTGTAAGTGCAGTGAAATACCAGAGCAATGGTAATAAAGGTGGAGCAGTATCCCTCTGAAACAGAGAAATGCAAATAATGAGACTGGGAATTTAGTAGAATGTCTGAGAGATGACCAGAGATCAGAGTCTCTGCAAGCAAAGGATGAGGAACTCTCTCTGAAAACTTGCTTCAGGATGAGGTTTCTGTGGAGACTTCTAACACTTTTTGGTTGTGTTTGAGTAGGAAGTGCCTTGAGAACAGCTTTTCCTGTGGTCTTATCTCGGGCTTAAGTACAAAGATATACAACCTGGGGTTTTTTTCCCCTTCAAAAATATTTAACCGAACTTTTAAAAACCTCAGCAGGAAAAAAAAAATAACAGTTTTGGTTCCAGTGTTGAAAACAGGCTTAAACCAGCTTTCACTACCCATCTCCCTCTGCTTACTTCTAAACGTTGCTGAGGATTTTTTCATTTGATACAAATGAGATCTACATTCAGGCTAACTTTTAAGATAAAATTTCTGAACTTTCAGAACTTTCTTTTCCCACTTTAACTATTTACTTTAAAGATGACTGAAGAGAAGAAAAATATTGATCACAACTATGTCTTTGGCATCAAATTGATGTGTTCATATTATAGTCAGACTCTGAGGCATCCATCCCTCTTCTTGCTACATAACAACTGTCCATACATGAATATATCACATGCTGGCATGGCATTCCTACTTAATTTTTTTTTTTCTAATTATATACTTCTCACAGCTCTTTCACTGGATTGTTTTATATCCACAGTTAAAGCAATATGTGTTGTTTTGCTTTTTTGTTTGAAATTATTTTAAAGCACAGAAAAAGCTATTTGTGCAAATATAAAGAGTATTTCTTCATATTAACCTAGGATTTCAGTATGTGGTAATTGAAGAATTATACCTTCAAAAACTTATAATATTGAATAACTTGTATATTATCCTCATTAAAAAAAAACCCAACATATTCTGGTACTCAGTACTTCTGTAAAGTATGTCTCATAGTTGCCTTTTGCCTGAGTGCTGGTGTAATTATTCTCTAGGGGGGGAAATGCCTTGAGTAAATATATGAAAGGAATGGAATAGACATTATGCAATTTACGTCCTTTTTGTGAGGCCTCATTTTTGTGAAATGTTCTTGTTTTGGTCTTCTGGCTGGATAAATACAAGCTGAGGGAATTCTGATGTCATGGAAGCTCTTTAACACTTTCTTTTGCCTCGACACTTGCAAGCAAAGCTTTCTCTTTTGACCCTGTTCAGTTGCAGGAGTTGATTTTTCAAATGTCTACTTTTTCCTCACTGTTGGAAGATTACCTTTATTGAAACAGAACTCTTCAATGACTCAAACCTTTGAAGGTGGTACAGTGACACTTCCAAGGATGGGTCTGACGTAACAATTCAGATCCAATCTCAATTTTAAACAACTTTTCCCACCTACTACTCTTGCCAGGTCCACACCTAAATCCAGAGTGATTATTCTGGAAATTTGAGTCTGCTGCCTTGCAGAGAGTTCTAGATTTTCATCTAATTTAAATTTGGTTTAAAACAGGGATGAAACACCATTTAAATATTTAGAAGTAGAGTAGCATAAAACACACGTGAATGAAAAGCTGGCCGCAAGCAAAATCCAGGCAGGTAGTCCAGATCCCATTTGGATCCAGAAAGTCTTAATTTCTGGCATTTCTGAGTGCTCTGATCTGTTGGGTTTGGGTCAGGTTAGCCTCTGTCACTGCAAATCAGAAAACTGTTGCCTATATTGGCGTGAATACCTCCTAATCTTCTGTTATTAAATAGGGGAGAGTCCCCTTTTGACCAGCAGAGCTGAGTTTTGCTGTTCTCTGTGCTGTGGGTCTCTGCGCGTACACAAGCAATACTTGATTCTTATTGGAGAGCTAAGGAGAAGGGCAGAAGAAAAATTCCACCCTCCGCGCCCTCCTCCTCCTCTCTCCCTCTCCCCAAGCTCCTCTTTTGTGGTCCCCAACGCCAGCGCAAAGCGTTCTGTTCCTGAGAAGGAAGTGGGGTACCTCAACTTCCCTAAAGGACCATTAGAAAACTGTAATTTCAAAATGAGTTTCCTGTCCAAGGAAGAGGGCTTAGCACTTACAAGAACAGTTCTCCACTGTACAAGGCAGACATTTTAGTTTTATGAGGAACAAATAAAACATTCCTCTGTGCTTTACAGGCATAACACTTTCTTAGACTCTTTAGTTACAAAATGACCTGTCTGCATAGTTATGCTGATGGGTTGCAGAGAACAACACGGCCCAACTGTTTAGCAGTGCCTGATGCCGTAAAGAAGCGGAGGTGGGGGAAGCAGGGGCAAACCAGAAAGTGTTCCGCTGTTTGCGGCAAATCCTTCCCATGCTTTTCAGGCGGTAATAAAGTCTGAGATACAAACAAAACAATTCCTGAGGTGGAGATGCCGGCATTCTTCCAGTGAGACAGAATCTTACTGAGGTCAGTGGGGGTGCACGGGGTGGCACCGAGAGCGCAGCTTGTCCGCTGGAAGGTGACACAGGTCTGCTGTCACAGCGGGCGGCTGTATGCAGTGCCGAATGCAAGCTAAACCTCACATGCCTGAGCTGGGGCTTTGGAGAAGTATGTGAAAAGGATTATGCCAGCTTAATTCAGTTCTTTGGAGGTGTGGAAAGCACAGTCATGTTGACCCTACCCTGCTAATCCTGCTTTAAACATAAATTACAGCAATTGTTGTCGGCATGAAATGTCGAGTTACTTTGGGGGGCTTAGACCTAATATTCTGTCTCCCCCTATAATAAAGTTAACTGTCCACTTTGAAGAGCACAAATATAGTGAAAGCCTACCAAAATCCTTGATGAAGCTTAAATGTAGAACATCCAGAAGCAGCTGTAAGATTTCTAGTAGAT
>Ga0181612_128794_pt1 | contig 10940 bp, 9 predicted proteins | sample HoacroProtozoa21_FD_119630 | JGI IMG/M metagenome (GOLD analysis project Ga0181612, IMG submission 119630) | Hoatzin crop microbial communities from Cojedes, Venezuel. Combined Assembly of Gp0051906, Gp0051904, Gp0051908 | reverse complement strand
TCAACAAGCCCAGCTCCCTCAGCCTTTCCTCGTAGGAGAGATGCTCCAGTCCCCTCATCATCCTCGTAGCCCTCCACTGGACTCTCTCCAGTAGTTACTCATCTTTCTTTTAACTGAGGAACCCAGAACTGGATGCAGCACAGAAGATGGGACCTCTCTAGGGCAGAGTAGAGGCGGAGGAGAACTTCCCTTCACCTGCTGGCCACACTCCTCTGAATGCACCCCAGGAAGCTACCAACCTCCAAATCTGCCAGTTCAGTGGCTCATCTGAATGCTCCCTCTGCTAATAAGTTTAAACCAACGGCCATTTACCGATGAAAACATCCATCCTCATGTATGTGAAGATGTAAGGAGCACACATAGGAGCACTTAGCAAGTCTCAGGGATGTGCCACCACCCTGATGCAGGCAGAAAACACAGCACCTCTCCAGCCTTGGGTGAGTGGTCGACCCACCCCCCTTCTCTACCCAGCCGCCTGCACTGCCTCGAATGCTTGAGCTGTCATCAGCAACATAGTACCTGCTCTAGTGATGAAACACCTGCAGAGCTGCTGATAACTGGACTGTCATACAAATCCAACCGACACATCATCTGTCCCAGGAGGTCTTATGCAACTGGAAGGTGAGAATTCACTTGAACTTTTGCAAGCAAGGAACCATTAATTATTTCTTATCTTACTGCACTATAAACAGATGGTGATGAATAAATACCCTCCTAATTTAAACTTCATTAATGTTTTTCCAGCTTGACTTTTAATTTCCATATGTTCACTGCTTCTTCTCCCATCAAACACAACTTGACTTCTTCAAGGGAGACTGATAAAGAACCTCAAGCTCCTAACTCGGCTTTTCAAGCCAGCCTTCAGTCTAGGCCTGTGGAATAACAAAAGCAGTATTCTGACTTTAAACAACATGGGTCATTTCCCACCTGCATTTCTTTGCATGTGACAATGCTGATGATGAGCTTGCAGGACTCAGCATTATTACCCACAATGAGTGTGAAGCATGTACAAGTTAAGCAGATATGAACATGCATTGGGAGGGGAATTGGCACTATTTTTGCCATGTTTTCCACTTTTCTGACTTTTTGATTTGGTTTCAAATCCTGCTTGAAAGACGGACAGGTCTAGATTGCAAATATAAAGTGCAGTGCTGAAGTACTCGAGGTATCAGAAGCAGCTTGACTGTAGCATCTCCTTGACGGCTATCGACAATTTTCACTGACACTCAGAATATTATCTCAGCTATTGCCATGTTAATGAACTGTGGCGAACAGACAGACAAAATGCTGGTCTGACTCTGTGAGATGCTGGCAACCTCCAGCTGTGAAGTTCTGAGCTGGTTTCACTTGCACTCAACTGCAAGAATTTAGGATCCAAATCAAGTTGAAGGTCTCTTTTGGAGAAAAAAAAAGTCCTGAAAAATGATAAAATGACAGAAATTCAACAAAGAGAAATGCCAGGTTGGAAGCACTTGGTAAGCAATAACTCCATGTACTCGTATGGGCTGGAGAGCAGCTCTGCAGGGAAGGACATGGGGGTCCTGGTGGACACCAAGTTGAGCAAAGGCCAGCAGTCTGATCTTGCCACAAAGAAGGTGAATGTAATCCTGGGCTGAATTAGCAGAATTGTGGTCAGCAGGTCAAGGGAGGTGATCCTTCACCTCTGCACAGCACCTGTGAGACTCATCTGGGGTGCTGGGTCCAGGACTGAGCTCTCCAGTACACGAGAGATATGGACATACTGGAGAAAGTCCAGCAAAGGGCTGCAAAGAAGATTAACAGACTGGAGTGTCTCACATAAAAGCAAAGGCTGAGAGAGCTGGGACTGTTGGGCCTAGAGAAGAGAAGACTCAGGGGGGATCATATCAATGCATGTAAATATCCAGTCGCATTCAGGGGAAAGAAAATACAGAGGCAATAGGCACAAACTGAAAAACAGGAAATTCCATTTAAACACAAGATTTCTTTCCCCTGTTAACATACTTAAAGGCCAGAACAGGTTGTCTAGAGAGATTGTGGAGTCTCTGTCCCTGGAGATATTCAAACCCAACTGGACATGGCCCTGAGCAACCTGATTTGGTTGACTGTGTTTTAAACAGGGGTTTGGCCTAGGCGATATCAAGACGTCCCTGCCAATCTCAGTGATTTTGTAATACTAAGCCAAGGAACTATCTTAATGCAGAAAACCATATCCCACCTGCTCAGGTCATCAGGCTCTGGTGTCAGGAGTCTTCTGTGGTTTAAAGGTCTCTCCTCTCTGCTCTTGAATATTTTCCCTCATACTCAAACTTCCATGCCATTAAAGTGAACTCCAACACTGGGCCAGGATTCCTGTGCTCAGGTGTTGCCTGATATTCCCACAGCTTTCTAAGAAAGCAGTTTATGACCATGCGACATGGTCTCCAGAGGTGCTCGTCCTACCCAAACACGAGTCACAGTACCTTGTTCAACTGCCATCACTACATGACTCTCCTCCTTCTGAAAGAATATCTGATTGCAGAGCGAACCGATTAGCAAGAAGGGGATAAACAGATAATGAGCTGAGCCAACTGACCTAGACCTGATTTATTTTTCTTGGTTTTTTAACAAAAAAAGAGAGGGTTACTTTTTTGTTCTATTTGGGTGCTTCAGGTTGAGATGAACTGTTTGTTAACTGCAGCCATGGAGAGGTGAAGCTTTCTTAAAAACAAAAGCTTCCATTGTGCTCAGGGATCATTAAATGAAAAAAGCAAGTGGAAGTCAGCAAAAAGCAATGGAGTGGTGAGACTTGCCTCGCAGCAAGCCTTTAGGGGCTCAGCCACACTTCACATTGAGAGAGATTTGCCCCCATCTGTGGGCCTGGAAAGCAAAATCCCCTTCAGTCATCCTGTCCTCCTAACCCTTGGGAGAGCTTCCCTGCTGCTGCTAACTATATTATCAGCGAAGCAGTCACTGTGCTGCTTACAGATGTCCCGGCTGAAAAAGTATCTGCAGTAAAAGCTTGGTTTTCAGTGGGGCTGGGGTTGCATTCTTCATCTTTGAAATATGCTTGTAAGCATCTCCAAAACAATACAAAGGACTGAGGAACTCCATTTACTATAAGCTCCTAAAACTACTAAGTGCCTTGGAGATCACCAGGTTGTGGAATTGCCTTATTTATTTGTTTTATGTTGCAGTGGTGGGAGATGCCACCAGAGAAGTAGCCCTGTACAGTCAGAGAACCTGGGAACCTTCTGAACAATGCAGCTGAACCACCAAACCTGACCTGCTACTGATTGCTTACAGTGCCTGCATCTTGCAGAAAGCAGCACTGCAGAGCCACTGTTGGTGTAAATACGTTGAGATGCTGCTGAGCTAAATGTCCTAATGGTTCTGGACTGTCAGGACTTTAGGTCCTTCCTCTGCATGTCCATTACAGCACTGCACTGCTTGGCACTGGCAGACAGGGCAACGTGGCTTTGTATACTTCAGATATAATTTGAGTATCCCCAAGGAACTCCCTAAGCAGCTGCTGGAAAAAACACCATCCCCAAAAACCTGCAACCACAGCCATTGTAGATTGGTGTAGGATACTGTATACAGATCTATTTGGGAGAAGAGAGGTGGGGGAAGAGAAGAGGCAATCTAACCTGGATGACATGCAATTTTCTTTTTTGGCATGTTATTTCTCCCCAGATACATAGTAACTTCCTGTGAATTTAAACTGTGGGTGCTGCCAAAATACTACATATCCTATTCCTCAGTTAATATAAGTCCTAATCATAAAACAGGTAGACACTTTTCATTTTGTTTGTCCTTACCTTACCCCTGCTAGATAGGAAAATACTAATATTTCTATTTTAAAGGAGGGAAACTAAGGCCAGGAGACCCAGGAATCACCTTAAGTGTAGCAATAGCTCTGCCGTAGTTACAATAATCTAAGGATATATATCAAGTAAGGCAAAGTTTGCAGGGACACCAACTGTGAGACTAGCATGGAGTGGGATTAAAACATACTTAGGGTGCAAAATTAAGGCATCCACAGCTATTGATTCACATTTGCATAACGTCATTACAAGCAGACATGATCTGTGTCATTCATGGTATTTTACCTAGTGCAGCCCAGCCATGCCTGCCGTGGGAACGGCCCATTTTCTGCAAGGAAAGCCAGACACTTCACACATAACAAAACTATGAATTTCACTAGTCTAATACCCAAGTACGTCTGTGTGTGATGCAATCCAGCAGCACTTTCTCATGAGCTGCATGATAAGGGCAGAGATGACCAAAACTCCTTTTCTAGCATGCCAAAATCCAGCAAAAAAAGTCTTCCATGTCACTTCATAGAAATGATGCAGGCAATCTCAGGGAGTTGAGTTTTAGGTCCTCTATGAAGAGTCTGCACTGAGATACAGATGAGGTATTTTGCACATCGTCTCCTACATTGAGCGGGGAAGAATTCTACCATGTGCACAGTACCAGATTTTTCAAAATATTTTGTTTAATAAAGCCTTGAATTATTTTGTGAGCACTCTTCAGGGGCCAAAGGGCTGGAAAGATTATCTAACAATTACCCAAGTGAAATTGTAGCTTCCTAAAATTCAGATCTGTATGCAAAAGAACAGATTCATCACTCCTAATGATGGAACTGGGAGTTCACCTTGTTTGGCCAAATCCCCTCCAAGCCAGTGAACGCCAGGACAGGAATCATCTGCCAAGTGCAGTTATTTCCAATGCAGCTGAGCTGCTCACTAAGAATCCCCTCATGGTAAACAAAGATCTTGTCAACAGAGAAGACAACCTGAACATACTCTTCACTTACTGAAAGAGATGCCTACTCTTGGCCAGAATACACTAGATCTACTTAAAATCAGGTGAAAGAAATCCCTCCCCAAAAGTCATTCCCACGCAATGGCTATTTGCTCTTGTGAAACAAACAGGTCTCAGTCTACTTAGTCTTGATTTTAATGGTAACATATCCATTTCTATACTGAATCTCCATTATCACTTTACATCTTTACTAGTTATTTCAGCATGGAGGTAAAAGGAGAACAGGGCAGAGGACTGCAAGGACAGTCCTGCTCATGAAATCCAACCCCGTGCGGCAATGCACAGCTGCATCTTACACACCCTTTCATAAACTGGGCAGGCTCTGCCATGTAGTCAATAAAACACTCCTTCCTGCAGACGTCCAGAAAGGCTGTTTAGAATCCTCTGATGATTACAAACTTCCTTTAAAGTGCAGACTTTGATCTTACAGCCGTTTTATTCTCCTGTGTACACACCACCAGCTTAAACTGGTCTTCCCTGCTGTTTTCTCCCCAGCTGCATCTCCTGCAGCCCGTCCTGTGCTGAAAAGCTTCTCATCAGACCCCTGTGTCTCTCCTGTGTCCTCGCCAAAGTCTCCACAAACGTGGATAACTTCACTGATACTGAATCACACTTGGAACAGAGATACTCCCGTCCTGCTAATTACTGCTACCTGTGGTCCAGGACTGCTGACACCAGGAACAGAAATTGGTACCTACTACCGGCACTGAAAACACAGAGATGTGATTTGAAAAGAAAGCATTGATTTCACCCATGCATATACACCCACTATAAGGGATGGGAGTTCAAAGACAAAAAGGTGTTAAGACAGCAGTTATTATTTATCAGTGGAAATCTACCTGCTTATCCTGAGCTGGTCATCAATCTCAGCACTACCATCAGGTGTTCTTAATAAGTGACTAATCTATCTGACACATCAAATTATAACTGTGATTAAGCCCCTCTGATCAGTACAACTGATAACGGCTCCTAAATAAAGCCTTATTTCCAGTCTGTACCTAAATGGTGCTTTTGCTTATTTCCACTCATTTAATTAGAAAGGATAACAAATTGGTTGTTTATCCTCAAGTGATTTTCTTTTTGCTAAAAGGATGTGGAATGCACGGAAGGCAATACACCTACTCGGCCTTAAATCAAGGTATTACATTACAGATGGCAGGGAATCTCAACTGCTTTCCACCCTCCTTCTCTGGGGCACTGAACCACGTTAAAAATACATTTTTACCTGGGAGTTTTACTAGGATATTTTTCCTTCAAGCAACACTCACACTAAACAGTCATCACCTTCATATGATCTCCTGTCATCACCTTCACAAGATTCCTCCCCACCAAGCTTCCCCCTTGTCCCCACCCTTCAAAGTTCAAAGTTTTATTTTGCAGCTGTGCTCAGCCACATTTATTGAATTATGAAGCCCTGCTGTAGAAAAGCAGCTTTTTCCACCTACTTGCGCTCATCTCTTGCTATGCCTTGAACATTCCAACAGGGAAACTGAGATGCTTTGAAGTTATTTGGCCACACCACTTTCTGACCAGACTTCTCCATAAGATGATTCACCCATTGCCACCCATTTCAGAGCCAACACTTTAGAGATGCTGGCTTCTCTCTGCTGATTGCACAGGCAGCTGTGAGTACCTAGCTAAGAGTCAGGTATTGAGCTCTTAAATACCTGCCGATGGTCTGGGGCAAATGGATGCCATAAGCTTTCCACACAGTTTGCATTGTAAAACCTGATTGGACACATGCTGTGTCCCTACGTACACTTGTTCCACACTGTGTCATCAATGAGCATTTTTAGCCAGGACTTGCAACACTTGTGTTTTCTCATCAGAATTGGGAAAAATATTTTCGACAGTTTAATTCGGTGGAGGGAAAAAAAAGCTGTTTTGGAATATACCTTCCAATGAGAAAAATTATTTTGAAAAAGCAGAAAAAAATATTAACACCTCAAGTATTTATTCTATTTTGAATGTACTGTATTTAATTGAATTTCTTTAAATTCCCATGAAAAAGAAATGAAGCATTTAGTTGGCTTTCAGATTAATGTTTTTAACTACCCTGTGTTTTCCTCTTATTGCATTCCAGGAGAACATTTCTTCAAAAGGCTCTATTTGACTGTACAGGGACAATTGAAATAGTTTCCAAATCAAAGAAAACCATAACTTAGCAGATAAAAGCAGGGTCCAAAACCCGTGCTTGCATTCAGTAAAGCTCCTCCTGGGATCAGCTTGTCCCCAGGATGCTATTCCATCATTAATAAGCATTGTGCCAAAAGTCCTTCAGTCTGTAGCCTCACTGCAAGCAATGCCAAGGGAGAGAGGATGAGAAGACATCGTCTTCCACTTTTTCCTCTTTCAGGAGGTGGGATGCAAATATCAAGCAGGATATGCACCTTCCCACCCCTTCCCCAGCAACGTGTTCCCTTATTTTTGGAGCCTGACAGCCTACCACTGGTCCCTACGCCTCCTTTACTCACAAAACCGGAACCTGTAACTTGAGAGCTGTACTTGGAGGGAGAAAGGTCATAACTGATGCCTCAGGCTGGGGCTTTGGCAGCGCTGCTGTGGGATGGGATGGGACAACACCAAAACCAAAAGCTTGCCTTCTCTGCCACACTGATCTCTACAATTTAAGGTTAAGCATGGGTGGCTGTGCCAAAATCTCCCAAGCTCCCTATAGGCTGCCCACCAGGGACTTGCATTAGCACAGACCCTTTCGACATCACCCACCCATGGCGTGCTTCATGGCTTGGTTTGCAGCTCCTCTGCTCACAGCCACATCGCACAGCCTCTCTACTGCTCTGAAACTCCACTTGTGCAACAAGTGGTGTCCCATGCCTGCTCCTCAAGAGAGGCACACCTCCTGAGTCCGGGATGGAGAAACCTTGGGAAGCTGGAGAGCAAAGGTAACATCATTGACCTGGCCCTCCTCTCCTGATCACTGTAGCAAGGAGTGGGTTAAGGGACTGGAGAGCCTTCCAGGAGGACTTCCCAGGGTGGTGTGTGCTCCATGTCATGTAAACCAGGTAAGGATCTCAGCTGCCTGGCCCAACTTCATAGATACCTTGCAGCTTTGGAGCACACTCTTCTTTCCTCTGCTTTGCAACCAGCACAAGAGCAATTTTGGCATGGGAGTGGGAGGGCAGTTCAATGGAAAGAGAAGGTCGTCATTACTTCCCTTGAAGCAAAGCAAGGAGTATGAGAACATCAGGCTCTCAGATCCCAGGGAAAAATTGGTTAAGGCACTTGCAGTTCAGAGAGATGGATGACTGACTGTGAGTAAACACACCGAGACGCCTAAGCTAGGCTTACGCAGCTGGGAAGCAGCGAGTGATTCCCAGAAAGCTATTCAAACTCTCCGTTGATTGAATCGTACTTTGGAAGTACCTATTTCTTTCCCTCCCAGTGTGAGAGCTCAACATCAGTTGGAGTGACTGCCCTGCTCCAGCAGCCATAGCGGTGAGAAACGTCACGGGCAAGGCAGATGTGAGGCTGCGTGATGTTGGCTTGCAGGCCAGGAAGGGAAGAGAGCATCCCCATACCTGAAGTCTGGTTATCTTTGTCAAGATCTGCGAAGCATTGGCTGCGCTCCTCTTCGATCTCCTGCATGATGCTGCATTCCGGACGCGTGCTGGATGCCTGCAGAAAAGACAGAGAAGAAGAGAGTGAGCAATCAGTTATCCTGAGGATTCATGGCCATCTGAGATCTCCTGGGCCTCTTCACAACAGGGACATACATCCAGCCTCATTTTATGTTTGCTTGAGCTAAGGGAGTGTAACCCAGAGCCTGCTGAAAAAACAGCATTTCTCTCCATGTCTTCCTTAAAAAAAAGAACCAACCTATTTTTTTACGATGATCAGGAGCAATTCTACTTTTTTATGCTCCGGAAACCTTGCCAGACAAACCTAGCACTAAGCTACCTAGGGCAGGAAGATGGCAGTTTTAATATTCATGCCAAGAGCAGTGAGATCTGTGCTTACACGGTTTGTTCCCTCCATTCTCACATGGCCTGCCTCCTGGTTTATGCTAATTCAAAGCAAAACAAAACCCAAATCAAATAAGAATGAAATCTCTGATGCAGATTAGGAGATCAAGGAGCTAAAAAGCAGGAAATACCCAACGACAAGACTTATTTCCCCCAAGTGCTTTCTCCTCAGTCAGACCTAATTGTACTGTGTTTGTAATACAACTGTGGCTATAAATGCTCAGGTAATTAATCATGGACTTCTTACAACATGTAATTCATGAACTGTCTCAATCATAAAACGTGCAAATGACAATCTGCTCTCCAAAAAAGGCACCGGGAGCTGGACAGTGGGTCACATAACACAGCGTCACCTTGTCACCAACACCCTCTCGACTTGGAGGGAGAACCTTGATTCTTTACTATGGCAATTGCAAGCAGAAGTTGAGGTCCCATGAAGCGCGGCGCTGCGCAAAAACCCCATCTCTTTCAAAGACACGGCTGCAAAGAGATGGTGAGAGGGGAATGGCGTGAAGCGAGCACAAGTCTCGGCTTGAGTTTATACTGCTGCCATTAAACACAATGCAGGAAAAACCATGAGTTGGGTGAGCTTCAGGGAGAGATTTTGAGGACGGGGGATAAGCCTTTGCCTGTAAGAAGTCATTGATTTAGTGTTCACTCTTTCTGGATTTTAGAAAAAGCATATATTTTTTTATCAGAAATAGGCAGAGAAAGGTAAAAAAAAAGATCTTTTCTTGTCTGATATCAAAATGCGTGAGCTATTCCTTTATCCATATATTTGTCAGCCAAGTTTGTAAGACAGAAGGCTCAGAAATACTTTGAAGAAACAATTGTTTGATGTTACTTGCCCTTCAGATTAAAACTGAAAAAGAATCTAGCACATGAAATTTATTCTCGCTATTTCTTATTAACCCAATCTGCTCTCTTCCTTGTTTCATCCCATGTCTTGTTCAGACTGTAATTTCATTTAGGTTGGGAATGGGCCTTGATTAGCACTGTATACAAAATTAATTATGTGGTTTTCTAGTCAAATTAAATAAACACAAGAAGGGGGAAATTATTTGGAGTTTTCTTGGTACTCAGTTATTTTTGTTTCCCCTTGGGAAACAGATCTTAGGAAATTCTGTCTTGGCTCATTTAAAATACCATAGATTCATTTTGTTTTAATTTACAGTGCTTCTTGCCTTTTTATTTTAACCTTAAAAAAGTGTGAGGGGAAGCGTGAGAGGTTTGCGGAACACTTGCTGTAAAAATAAAGATCAAAATGTTTTCAAAACATTCTGACTTTTTCAAAGCGAACTTATAACTCATTAAACTTAACTTAAACTATTGTCAAATTAATCTCACACCTATGAATACATCAAGTTTTCGCTTTATAAATTAATTCATATAGTTATAACTTTGATAGGGGTTGGAAAAGCGCTGTGTACTTCTACAACATATTTTAATTTTTTTTTAATGCAGTGAATTTTCTACCAAGTCCATTAGCAAGTACTTCACTGCAGCATCTTCCCTTCACTAAAACTGCATGCCTAAATTGGTTGATCGCATATTTACCTCAACAGCCTGATATTTACTTTTGCGTAAATGTTTCACCACCTTTCGTCGTTAGTAATCTGAATAGCGGGCTCGTGATAGCTTCAGGTAAATTCGATTATAAATGTAATTTTAAAAGTATCACCTTTTTTTCACCCAGTCCAAGAGGAAAGACTTCTATGTTAGGCAAACCACTGGAAAAATTGTGTCCAATGGCTAAATCACCAAAATACAGCTGTTCTTGGCTTTTGTAGTCCTGGTGTTGACTTGCTGTGAGTTTTTAAGCAAGGTAAGTGGCTCCATTGACTGAAGGAGTATTTACCTGTCCCATCCTCACTGATTTCAAGAACATCCGTGCACTGAGGTGGGATTCAGTCTCCCGAATAGAGGTATCTCGCCTCAGTTGAGATATCCTATGGTATCTCTCTTGGTCAACAGCTTTCACTCCAGGGGGCACAGACCCATGTAAATCATTTAGTTCCGTCTGAAGGTGAGTGTGGATAGTTAGGGCCTGGCGGTCGGAAGATGTCGTGCTGTACGGAAAGGTAGGCCCCCCCCTCCTCTCCTGATAACCAGTAGCGTTTAGCCCATAGGTGTAAGCAGACGGAAGTGACGCTGTAAACCTAAGCTATA
>Ga0181612_112006_pt1 | contig 10941 bp, 6 predicted proteins | sample HoacroProtozoa21_FD_119630 | JGI IMG/M metagenome (GOLD analysis project Ga0181612, IMG submission 119630) | Hoatzin crop microbial communities from Cojedes, Venezuel. Combined Assembly of Gp0051906, Gp0051904, Gp0051908 | reverse complement strand
TCTACTAAGGGGCAGTACTGGACAATCAAATGTGACAGGGTCTTAATATGTCATAAGTAGGTTTGCAAATATATGTCTGTTTGTGCCCTGAGGTTTATCAACTAATTTGCTTGCAAGCTTTCATGGGTATTTTTTTTTCATTTTTAATTGCCTAAAAGCTTTGATAAATCTGACTCCACATTCGTTACCAAGATGATATGCCATGCACACACACAAACAGAAGATATTTTTTCTCCCTGCTACACTTAAGGCTTTGTACATGCAGGACACGAATAGATATACATACGTTAGTGATTATATGAAGAAGCCTCAAATACAATAAATCAGATGTAGCAGAGAATACTAAAATAAATTAAAGAAAAAGGTAAATGTTCCTTGTTGGATGTCCTTATTTAGATCATCTATTCACTGTTAATGTATCAATCCCAAATGTTTTACCTACTCACTTGAGTCAACGCCAATGCACTGTGTAGACCACACGTGTAAATCTTTAACGTTGCTATTCGTGAATTAGATGTCTACTAATTTTATTAATATATTCTATGAAGAATCTGAGTATCCATGATTACTGTAACATCAATATTTTGCCATTGCCATATTGCTGAATACCTATATATTTAAATAAAGCCCATGAACTTTAGTAAGAGCAAATACTCCAATTTCTTCTGCTGTGCTTCTTATTGATTAATAATTCACGTGTCTGGGCATTACAAGCAAGCTGGAAACTCTGCTTGTGAAGAAGGGGATTGTACATCACAAGTGCAAGTGTAATAGACAGCGGGGAGGGCAGAGGGAGACATGGAGAATACTGTCTAGCAAACCATTCCTTTTCTGCAAGAGCAGAATTTGAGTGATGGGATCTCTGTCCTATCTTAAGTTCTGTTCACAAAAAACACTTGAGTCCACTCCCAGGCAGTTCTTCAGTGATTTAACGTCGTTATTTACAATGATGTTGAAGTCTGTCTTACCCAGCAAATATATGCAGTGCTTTACCTGCTTAAAATTAAATGTGTGTTAGCGCTTGCTAGAACAGGGTCAGGACAGTCAGCATACAGACATAATACCTGCTGTCACTACTGACGATAAATTTATCTTATCTTTTGGAGGGCTTTTTTTTTTGTTTGTTTGTTTTTTTATTTTTTCTTTTATGTTTTCAAATTCCTTAATTGGTTCATGGCTCTCCTGCAGTTCCACCACAGGGAGATTTGTGCTGTCGGGTTTTGAGGGATGAGTATTAGTCTGACAAGTCACCCTGCAGGCCTCTTGATACTTCCTTATTCTCTATTTATCATGAGTTAGATGTGTTGAAGATAATTTCAAACAAAGCAGTGTATTTAATTTCCCCTCAGAAGCAGAGGATTTATTTAAAATAAAGCTCTAATTCTCCTCATCAAAACCTGCATGATCCCTTTCCTGTTTCAATAGCTGATCTCTAACTGGGCTAGCTGCAGTTTCTCCCCAATTTTAAGGTAAGTTATTTTCATTTTAACTGTAATTTTGGCATAACTGTAAAGGTCTCTCAGTACTCAGTATTGAAAAGCCAACCTGATTTCTTTACTGCTGGGTGTATTTTAAAATTATTTCTTTGCATTGTTATTACTTCTGAAGTGAAGTATCTGTAGATGAAAGAGAAGGAGCTTAGGATACATTAAGTGCAGGTTCCTATCTGAGAATTAAGTGGCATTCGGACAGTTTTATTTTGCAATAATTAAGGGTGAAAAAGTTAATTATTCCTATTTTAGTAGATCTCCATATTGCCTAATAGAAGCTTTCCTTTAGTGTTCACCTTGGTATGGAAATTTTAAGTGGAAATTTAAAAAAAAATAAAAAGCTGTGGGCAAAGGGCACAGAAGATTATATTTTTGTAGGAGAAAGATGTACCGTGACAACAGCTTGCTGGGACTGTAGCACAGACACTAGGTTAGGTAGGGCAAGAACAGAAAACCAGCACAAGAGCAGGAAATGGGAAGAGAAAATCATTGAAGATAACGGCTCAGTTCAGGTGCTCTCTCACTCGGTTTGAAATAGTTTAGTATTGGATCTTCTTTAGACCAGTTTGTACTGCAGGGGCACAGATGTATGTTTCTGAGCAAGTCCGGTTGTCTGTAATTCCTCCCCAATCCCCTGATTGTTACGTATGGGCTGTAATGTGCGGTAGTTCTGTATTCCAGCGGCATGGTCCTGTCCTTTCTGCCCCGTGTCACTTCTGGCAGCCGGAGGGGTGTTGGCACTGCTTTGACCCGGTCGTTCTCAGCCTCTATGCCTGCCTTCCTCTAAGTGGGAGCAGGGGGGCACGCTTGGCTGCTTCATTCTCTGAGCATTATTCACAGAAGCTAACGGGAGGAAAGGTTCTTCCTTCCCCCATGTCTCCATGAGGATTTCTTTGCTCATGTTTCCAAGATAACAGCATACCTAAAAGTTGTATGTTTGTTTATTTGTTTGTTTTAAATGGTTTGTTTCTTTCTCCTTAGGACATACAGGACACTTGCTCTGGCTGCTTCCTTGATTGTCTAATACCTTATCTGTTCATTTTGGTGTGTTTCCTGCTGCTTCTTTCATTTTCAGAGACACAATTTCATCCTTCAGTCTGATCTCTGGTGGTTTGCTGTATCGATCCTCAGGACGAACCTTTGGGGAGGAGGCTGCTTTGTTTGTCCTTTGTTTAAGCCATGCCAGCTTTTGTTTTAGGAATTTCTGTTGTTGCAGTGGTGTGGTCCTGTGGGGAGCAAAGCTTCTACAATTTTCCTTCGTGGAGTTCTGGTGAAGTTAGCAGGTGTATATCCATTTGCAGTGCTATTGTTTGGGCAGCTTGTTCCTTCCTCCCTTCCTGAAGGATATTACCTGCTCATAATACTTTTTCTGCAGTAAATCAAAGCGATATATTTTCAACTACTTATTTACTTGTGTGAGAGAGAGAACAGCTTGCAAACACCACTATTTTTCCATTGTAGAATTGGACAAGAAGAGCCGGGAATACTTTATGAGAAAAAATAGGCCCGTAAAATTGCCCTCTGTCCCTGGAGGTTTGTGTGGTTTCTGTAAATACTTAATTTCTTTGCATTGCTTCAGATGTCTGGCAGTTAAAAGATAGGGAAGAATGCAAATTAGTGTGAGACGTTCTCATTAGTTATTCTATGGAAGGATATTTATACTCTTTCTTACAAACTTTAGTGGGACTCCATGCATTACAGCAGTGGAAAGTTTGGAAGTTTTAAAGTGGTTTCTCAGTGAAGTTTCAAAGGTACTACTGCCACCTTTAACCAAATAAATGCTTTGCAGTTTTTTGAAAAAAAAACAGCTCTTTGTATTTCTTTGCTGTCATCTTATGATGCTGTTTGAAAATTGTAAGAGTTGTCACTCATCCAATGGCTGTTTTTCAGATATTGCTAATGAATTTTATGGGACTGACTCCTATGTGTCCGAGTCAGGCATAATTCTATGAAAGTGTATGAATTTATAGTGGTTTAAAAATGTGTATGTGTTAAATCCATAGAAGTAAAGGAAATGTACTATTTAATTATTCACCTGAAATCTGTGTGTAAAAGATGCATCTCAAACTGGTCTATAACTTTCATAGAGTATATTTTAAATCTATCATGTGCATAAAAGGTATCCTAGAGCAAGGTAATTGATTAGGAAATTTTGAAGTGTTAGGATTATTTCAAAGCAGTGAGCCTCTTTTTTATTTTTCTGTAAGATCCTGAGTACTTAACAGTATTATCCATTTCTGCCAATTGCATCAGATGTAAACCTCTCATCGTCTCACATCTTTGTAAAATTTAATGCAGATAAAGCTGTCTAGTTAAAGTCATACTGAGATATGCATCTCCTACCCTTAGGCTCCTTCCAGTCAGCATCCTGAGGACGCTCATCCTCACTGTTACTTCGTGGACCGAAAGCTGCTTTTCCCAGCTGGCAGTGACACCAGGAGCTGGCAAAGCTTGGACATATTTACTCCTACGTGGCGCACCCCTCTTGCCAAGCTTCTTGCACAGTTCTTACTCTGATTGAAACAAACATGATCACTGAGTTAAGTCTGTGGTATATTTGATTATTTGGCTGCTGTTTCAGAAATGAAAATTGTTACTGACTCACCGAACAAGACAGGTGCTATTTACGGAGTACAGGAGCTGCTCTGCAAACCCAAGTCTGTGGCTGAGCAAGCAGCAAGGAAATCCTCGCCTTTGCTCTCCCCAAAACCCAGCTTGGCTGTACAACTAGGTTCTTAGGTTTGCACTCGAAAGGCAGAGCTGTGAATCTGCCGTACGACTGATGTACCGTTTAGTCCTCGACCCTTTTGCTGTTTGCATGCACTTAATTGTTTTTTGCTGCAGACACACGGAGTTCAGTATCAGATTTTGACACATGCATGCTGCTGTCCCGAAGGATTCGCTGAGCAGGCTGTCTTGCAGCTGCTGCATTTTCCACCAGTAAAATTGACAGTTACCTACTGTGTGGAGTTGCTAGGAGAAGGTGAATAGTCATCATTATGGCATATTCCCTCAATAACAACCTGTAGAGCACTCTCATTTCTCTTCTGCAGGGATTTATACGTGTCTTCACTACCGATTTAGCATTTGTACAGTCACATTGTTATTGAGAGGCTGGTAGATATTTATTCATTAAGAATCAATTCAGGATCAACTAGAGAGGAAAGCTCTGGCATTTGAACATGCACTTTTTTTGTAGAGTGATGTGTCTGATACTGGCTTCTACCATCTGCTTTCCTATTGCAGCCTGTTTCTCCAACCTGCAGAACAGAAACCAGCCTTTCTTTCCTTCTGGATTGTTAAAGCTGTTCACATTTATCCTGCATGGCAATGAACTGTAGTCCATTTTAAGGAATCTTTTGTGCTTCTGTGCGTATTCCTACAGCATAAAAAGTGCATGAGAAGGGAGCTTGAGCAGTCAGTAGTGTAGTAGCTGGCTCACCCATATGGATTAGACTCGTGAGGTCAGAGGAGCTGTGCGTACTTGCTCTGTGCTTGGGGCGGGGGGGGCAGACTGGATTTGTCTGTCAAAGTGAATAGCGATTCAGGCAGGATCGTCCCTTAGCTGTTGTGATTGTGGTGTGTTTTGATGTGACAGCAGCTACTGTCTAACATGCGTGGATCTTCTGACATTTGTAGTGGACTAAAGAATGCTTTTACTTGCTGCTGAGCCTGACTGTAACTGTATCACTGTAGGACAATAATGATGGGGGCTCGAGCGACGGAAACAACTCGGGAACTGGAAAGCACCTCTATAAAGTATCAAATAGGAGGACACGCGGAGAAAATGTGGCAGCGGCTCAAAGGAATGTGAGTAGCTTCTCTCCTTGGCTTTTGTTCTGTTTCCTGAGAAAGATCGTTTTCGTCTGTTTGTTAAAAGGACTAATTAGCAAATGGGAGAGTTATCTCTAAGCTGTGCATAGTATTTGCCCTCGTAATACAATACATCGCTGTCATATACTGTGGTACTTAGATTAAAGTCAGACTCTGTATAAGGTTCAATCACCGAGGTATATAACTAGTGAGAGTTATTATACAAATTTAAATGCAAGTAAGTCCTTTCAGGTTAACACTACCATAGTTCTGATACGATTTTGTAAATGTTACCTTCAGAATCAGCATTGCTGGAACTGTTTTATCATTCCTGTCAGTATATACAGGTAAGTGTATTATTGCAGTTACATAGGAGGTGTCAATACTTTGCCTTTTGAGAGTGCAGGTAAATATGTTAAAGTGTGCTTAGCTATTAGGAGGATGCTATGTCTTTGGTTTTTTGTCGGTTATTTTGGTTCTCATTAATGCTAAAATCTGACTGAAGGACTATTTGAAGGGTCCACTGTGCACCTGCTGTGTCTAGTTCACTCCACTCATGGAATTTTCAGTGTAGACTTTTGGTGCAAATGATCAGTAAATAAATATCTGCAACCTGTCAGAGGGAAACTCCGTCAAACTAGTGTGTTCTAAACCCCTTAAACTTCAGTGCCTCCTTTTAAGTATTTGTCTGGTTTTTGCTCTGAAAGCTGATGTCAGGAGGTTACAAATAAATACATTACATTTGTTGCTTTGGAAGCGAGCAAATGGTATTGTTGTTTTTGCTGGAAACATTTGAAGTACTAGGTTTCTAAAGGTATTCCACAGATGCTATAGATGCTATATAGTGCCTCAGCTGATGAAGGAAGACATGTTACTTACAGTGCTAAGAGGATTAGATGCATTGGCGATGGCACTGCCTGTTTCCCCTATGCATTGGGTAGAGATTCAAGCTGGCTGTGGGAAAGGGAGTTTCCACCATCTGCTTGCTTTTAAGAGAAACTTGGTTTGCTTCACTGGAAAGTTGCTATTCAGTTGTGGCCAGGGATTTATCAGAACTTCTCTGTGATATGCTTTTGAATATTTGCTCTGAATCCTACCATCACTCTGTTTAAGACTGTGCACCTTGGGAACAGTTTTGCCCCTAGAAACCCCAAAATGTACGTAGTGGATCAAATATTTTGATGATTTCCTGATGCCACACACCTTGCCTCTGAGTCTCTGCTACTAGAGACCTCCATCAGTTTGTGCAGACTTCCATTTCTGTAGGGGCTAAGCTGAGGCATCTGTTCATTCTGTCAGTTCTCTCCTACAACTTGGCTCTTGGGTCGAAACATTTCCTTTCAGCTGCCTCTGGAATGGTTCCATTAAACAAACTAATGTAAATAACTAAATATTAGTGACAGTCAGTACAACAGCTCCAGGAAATAAGGTTCATGCTTCTTTAGGAGTAGTTAAAACAATAGTTGGAGTTTGTGGTGTATCAAAATCAAATGGAGCTTTAGTGTTTGAAAACCATGCATCTTCCGCGGGTTGCTGCCAACCTCATGACTGTTGGGACTGCAGGACAAGATAGTGCTAAAATACTTCTATTTAGAAGAAATGTGTTATCTTATTAGATATGTGCTCAGCTGACTATTTTTTCAGACTTCCTGATGATTTAATTTTAATTATTCACTAATTTCACTATTTCACTAGTTTCAATTGGAAATCACCGACTAGTCAATGTTATGAATTTTGTATGGGGAAATTTCAAAGAGTTGCATTTTTCAGAGCAGATCTCTGTGCTCAGTTTGTAGTATGAGCATCAGTAATTAAGGAAAAGGATTTGTTTTGCTGATGCACAGATATCAAAGTAGAAGTATGTTAGTATGTGGTAGGGGAGAGGGACAGGTAAGTGGGACTGCAACAGGCAATCTGACTTGGGAAGAATTATTTTATAAATTGTCAATCAGGAGAAATGTTGCATTCTAGAGTAGAGAACTTTTAATAAAACTAACATGTGTGAAGCAAATTACTGATTTTTAAAAGGAGAGTACAGTAGTATATCTGTATATTGAAGTCAAGACGTGGTATGAGTTATGAAGCTGAATCTATTCTTGCTGATAAAATCCACAGACCTACAGAGTTTTCACCAATGTATACATGTGATTTCAACAGTTTTACTGTTTTTTGCCAATTGAAAGTGCTGATTATCTTCTTGCAAGCAGGTCATTATTTCGGAAAGAACATTGGATTTAATTTAGGTAACTATCTGGGTAGTGTTTAAAAGCTACACAATAGATCTGTACTTAAAAGAAGTTTTTATATTCTTTTAGCATTTCAGCTTTTAACATAATAGACTTTTAGTTATGGGTTTGGCTGCATAATTCCATATACATTTAACCTCATGTCTTGGGATGTTTTTGTTGTTGGTTTGTTTTTATTTTATTCTTGTAAATGTAGGCTGTTCTAGAAGATAGTCGAGTTGAATACTCTTAAGGATAAATGAAAATCCTTGTTTGAATGCCCAATAAGAAAACCTGGGTATTGTGGAAGCTTGAATGACAGGGCATTTCTTTGGGTTTTCTACTCTATAGGCTTACATAGATGTTCCTAGCTTAATGCTCTTCTTAAGTGCTGTGATAAAAGCTTGGATGTTTTGAACAAAACAAAAACCATAACTAACTTTCACTGGGTCTGTGTGGCCCTACAGCCAAGCTCTGCCTTTTCCATGGCAAGTGAAAATCCAACTCTATTTTCTTTACATTGCTATTGCAGCAACGCTGGTAAAAAGGAGATTCTCTGGCATAGAAGAGATTAATTTGAAATTAATAACTTCATTAGTGTTGGTGCTGAGTTTATTGATGTCTCAGCATATAAAACACAAGCTCACTGAAACAGGATTTTCTTGTGAAAAGAAGTCATATACATTTCTGTCTTGACTTGAGCTTCTGATCTTTGAATTAAGACCTTTTCAGTATGCAGACTGCAAGCTTCTTGTGGTTTGTACTTCAGGGAGAAAGCAAAAACAAATAAGTGACAACCAGATAACTCATATAATAGTGGAGCTTTTATAATACTTTGTTATGCAGAAAAGTAAAAGTAAAAGCCGTTCAAGCCACTGCTGAAATTCCAGCTGCCTGACTAAAGGAGACTGTTGTACACCTGCTGCCTCAGAAGGCATCTCATCACAGCCTGGCCAGGGCACTCCTTCTGGGACCATTCAATGTTACTGATTGCACTTTTTCTCCCTTAGCCTTTCATTCGCTATTAGATGGAATCTTACTTTAGGCAGTAACTAAGTCTCCAGCTTAAATGTATTCTGGTGTCAACAAGACCAGAAAGTTTGCTGCCTAGAAGATTTTATCTTCAGATGCCAATAGAGCATGGCAGTGAGCTCTGAAAAAGAAGCAGCTTCTTTAAAGTGTTTTGATTCAGAAGCCGTATAACCAGATTTAAAGCAGAGCTCTGTATGCTTACTGCCCTTGCAGTGTTTGGTATTCTCCTTAATCTACAGATAGACTTGATTTAACTCTGTGTTCTTCATTATTCTGTGAAATGGTGTGCTGTCTGTTTATGGTATGCGTTGGCTCTCTGCCACTTCACTCAATGTCATCCACAGAACAGTCAGACCCCCTCCTCCTTACCTGATTTTGCAAGTGGGCATCTTCTTTGCGAGTAGCTTCTTGTATCCACACCACTGTTGAATCTAGTATTAGGAGTTCTGAGCTTTGAATTAATTAGTGAGAAAGTAACTTCTTTTTCATAGATACACGTTTACTAGAATTGTTTCTGAGAGGCCAGAAAATCTGAATAGAAAAAGTTAAAATCCAAGGTCCCAAGAGTTTGGGGGACTGGAGTTCACATGCAGTTAAAAAGGCTACTTTACGTAATTGTTAATGATTTAAAAAGGGAATATGTGTTATTGCCATCACTGTCCTAAAACTAATTTGTGCTAATTTGGATGGCAAAAAATATTTGAGGAAAAGCATAAGCTTCTTTTCTTACCTTCTTCTCTTTCTTTTCCTCCACATCCAACACAAAAGACCCTGATTTCTGCAGCATTTCTGCAGAAAGGAGAGTCTAAACTGTTTTAGATGCTAAGAGGGACTGACTTGTAGACCCAGTTTGTTGATCCTGCAGTGCTGCAGTGACAAATGCTTATCATTGCATGTGTACACATTTTGTAGAGGCAAAAAGGGACCCGTCATTGATTTGAGGAAACTTGGCTGGATGTCAAGGAAAGTAGAGAAATGGCTTCCTCCACACCTGTTGAGTTATCAGGAGAGGGAATGCTTTAAAAGGCATCAGCCAGAATCCAGATTAGCAGCCTGTTACACCTAAGAGGGACCACAATGGGGAACTTTACTTGGGGAACATCACCCAGTCATTCCTTCACCAGCTCCGTAGATATTGGTGGAAGAGCTATAGAACAGTTTCCAGAACCGCATACGACAAAGAAGTCTTTCCTTTGTTTTTCTAAGCTCCTTCTTCACTTTTTGTTTTAAACTATATTTGGTGTTTGTTATGCTTATTGTCCGTTTTTGTATGCTCAGTTTGCCTAAACCATGAAAGTTCAGTAAAGGTTAACTGAAGAGATTATCATTATCAAAACTTAACATTTTGTGATTTAATGGCTTATAAATTTGTGAGTACTGAAGAATCAAAGAGAGGAGAAGAGCCAGAATTACAGGCGGATAACGATGATAAAAAATGGTGAGGCAGAAATTGTCACTTACTGCTAACTACATTAGGAATAAATGGATATATAGTTCAAACAGTTTTTATTTTTAATGTTGCTTATTTTTACTTTATTCTAATGTGAAGACTTTTCTTTAAAGGAAAATCTCAAGCTCTTGAAACGATTCAAATGACAGCTATTTCTGATGGGAATTTAAGTACAATTAAAGCTTTTATTTGTCAATATGATTTCAGAAATGCTCTGAACAGAAAATTGAAGAAATTACATAATGATTTACCTGTGGATTGATATGTATCTCATTAGTGCTATAATTACAGTCAGAATCCTTCCATTATAAATTGCAAATGGCTTCTTTTGGTTTTGAAACCAAAGTCTGTTTCTGCGCATGAGTGGTCAAGGTAAACAATTTATAATAACTTTGTAACCTAAAAATATGTATGTAATTAAATTTATAATATGATAAAGGTTAGAGTTTTCAATAGCTATAGACATGTTAGCCATACTCAGCTACTTAGCATTAGCAATTTAGAGAACACTTTTATCCAGTCCTATTGGAATAATATGAGAAAATAAATTTTGCTGTTGGAAAGGTATTTTCATTATTATCATGTACAGGAGGCACAGAATTAATTTCGTGGTTCATACTAATTTTTTGCTGCAATTTCTGGCACATATCAGTGTTTTTGATGGATTAGAGTAAATGCTAATCCTCCAATTTGTTGTGGGTAGGTGAATCGCTGTGCTTATAGACAGCTCTACTAGAAATGATTGCAAATTGAAGGAGTGGTGCACAAGCTATAATTTGTCTATGATATCACTAAGAACAGCAACAGTGTGTCTTTAAAGGTCTCACAGTCCTAATATAATAAATATAATATAATATAATATAATATAATATAATATAATATAATATAATATTGTAATCCCCTATTTCTAGACCTTTAAATGAACATGTCT
>Ga0181612_111450_pt1 | contig 10941 bp, 10 predicted proteins | sample HoacroProtozoa21_FD_119630 | JGI IMG/M metagenome (GOLD analysis project Ga0181612, IMG submission 119630) | Hoatzin crop microbial communities from Cojedes, Venezuel. Combined Assembly of Gp0051906, Gp0051904, Gp0051908 | reverse complement strand
CTAAGCATGACATTATATGGTATGGAATATCCCTTCGGTCGATTTGGATCAGCTATCCAGATTGTATCGCCTCCCAACTTCTTGCCCACCCCCAGCCTTCTTGCTGGGAAGGAAAAAGAGAAAGCCTTGACACTGTGCAAGCACTCTTCAGCAACAGCCAAAACACCGGGGTGTTATCAGTAGTTTTAGTCACTAGCACAAAACACAGCACCATATGGGCTGCTATGGAGAAAATTAACTCCATCCCAACCAGATTTGGGGGCGTAATTGTCAACGTAATAAAAAGCCTCCCCCTGCATGCTTACTGAAACTTGCTTTAGAGGGCAGTAAAACTTGTGAATATGCATGCAGAATTGGTAGGTGTCCATTCCTCTTTTTTATTGTACAAATAGTCTCTATTATGACAGTAAGTATAAGACTTAAATGTGTTCTTATGCATCAGTGTGGAGGATTGCAATAATTAACGTGAAGTCTGGCTGTAACTGGAAAAGCTGTATATTATGAATACATTATTATTATGTTGATTAATATGAAAAGCTGTATACTTTCTCATATCCAAAGTGTCTTTGATTCTCATGCAGATATTGACACCAGGCGCAGAGCAGCTTGTGATCTAGTTAGAGGCTTGTGCAAATTTTTTGAAGGACCTGTGACAGGGATTTTTTCTGGATATGTTAATTCCATGCTGCAAGAATATGCAAAGAATCCATCTGTTAACTGGAAGCACAAAGATGCAGCTATTTACCTTGTTACATCTTTGGCATCCAAAGCTCAAACACAGAAGGTACTTTGTCATTCTATTCATTTTAATCCATATACATTCAAATATTATAGCATATATGAGGACTACAATTCATTTTATGCTGCTTCAGAATAACAGTAACTCTATTTGTAGTAGTTTAATGTTGATGAGATTAAAAGTTGTCCATTATAGAATCCTATCACAGTTGGTAATTTGGTGGTATCTGATCTTCAGATAGATTGGGCAAAATCAGCAACCGTGTGTCACCATTTGGCAGGCCTTATTAGCGTGTGTGAAGCAGCCATACAAACAAAATTAGCTTGGGTCTAGACGCTCTGAGTTTTTAAATGCTACTGAGCCAGAGTTCGTAAGCTATGGAAGGCCAAATTCAGCTTTACAGAAGATCAGAAGTGTTAAGCAGACTAGAAGGAATCTCAGTGACTCTTACAGTTCTTGTCATTATGTTTCCTGTTATTTGAGTGTTTATGATTTGGAAATGGCATGTGAATGCTGATGATGGCTGGAAGTGGATCTCATTACTTGTTTGGGAGAAAGCAACTAAGGCTGGATGCATTGAAAAGCCACAACTGAGCTAAATTGTTATTTGGAAACAGTAGCATTGTATCAAATGTCCTACAGAACAGATTTTAATATCCTAATAAACATTTTAAATTGTTATTACAGTTCAAATCTCAGTGGCTTTACAAGACATGTTTGAGGCAAACATAGTAAAGCCTGTTGTACAGTGTCTTTATGCAATTTTGCTGTGTTTTCCTAAAACTCTGGTTGTATACTACTGCACAGCAATTGCTAAGAACAGTTATGCATAATGTGAACCAGAGTCTTCTAGCAATTAGAAAACTGCTGTGAGTTGTGCATCTTTCTTTTCTGTGCTATTTAGTGGCAAATATGGGATAACATCACTTGGATATTTATCAATCAAGCGTTCTATCTGAAAATCCTATTTTAAAAATTAGTTGCATTTTTCGTAAATTAGGTAGTTGTTATTTTGCTGCTCTAATTCTGAATTGGAGTTTGAGTCCTGAACTTTTCCGTTTTAAAAGACCTATCACAAAAAGGTATTGTAAGATGTTGATATTTTCTGTCATAAATTTTGGTTGATTATTACTGTGTTACATGCTATTATTCCTCAACTCAGAGCTGGTAACTTGAACCTCAGTAGTGCTATGGCTGAAACCTAGAGAGTAAAAATAGGAAGAAAGAGAAACTGGATGGCGCTCTGCTAAAGATGCAATTGCAACAATCTCATCACGTGCATGCACACTTTAGAGTCCTTTTATTAAAAGCACATGAAATAAGTAAGAAAATTATCTGAATGTCAACATCTAAAACCAGAGTCGGTTTATTTTTTGCATTTCTAGCATGGAATAACACAAGCCAATGAACTTGTTAATCTGACAGAATTCTTCGTGAATCACATTCAACCTGACTTAAAGTCCGCTAGTGGTAAGTTAATTTCAATATGGCAGTTTTTATGATACATCTACAACCTTGACAGTGACCATCGCTTGATGAGGCTCAAGCACTCATATATCAGCATAATCTTTGAGACAGAAAACTGCTAACACCTGGCACGCCGGAAAGTAATTCAAATTTTTTGGCCAGCAATGAATGAGCTTTTAAACAAAGGTGGATTACCACATGCTGTCTGCAAGATCAGAGCATGTATGCGCATGATTGCTATCAGCTACATGCTTAAACTTGTTGAATCTGAGTAATTTGATTTCTGTATTTGAGACATTATGGCAGACTTCTATGCTATACGAAACCCTGAGAAGTCAAAAATACCGGAGGCTAGGTTGTAGCCTGTATCAGCCCATACTGATGAGATTACAAATGTCTAGATTTAAGCCATGTAATTTATTTTATGCTTCAGCAATTATCTTATGATATTTGGAACGTAGTGGATTGTCTTGGAATATGTGATTGGAGGTTGTTAAAATCTGAGCCAGAAGGGGAAATTTCATGTGCAATAGTTGGACTGTACACTTAATGGTACTGGGGCATGATTTGTATCTAAAAATGATATTCTGTCTAACAGTGCCGATACAGAAATGCGGAAACTAAGCAACATAGAGAAACATTGTGTGTATTATTTTTGAGGGGAAAAATCATGACTTAATGTCACCTCTTTATATAGTATATGTTCAGTAGTCACATTTATATGAAAAGTATCAACAAAACTTTCAATTTTTTTTATTGCAGTGAATGAATTCCCTGTGCTAAAAGCAGATGGTATCAAATATATAATGATTTTTAGAAACCAAGTAAGTTTTTCTTATGGTAAAAACATATTGTAGTTTGTTACTTTATATTTGCCAAGCCTAATTTATCTTAGTTGGCCATATGTTAACAAGTGTTTGATAGTCATATATAACACTTCATGCTGAATTTTTAGTTTTGAAAGTAAATGATATTGTTATAAATATCCAACTAACATGTAGTCTATATGCTATCCATATGCCGTGGGAGCACTGAACATCTTAGCATGCTTAGTTCTGTGACACACTCAGACTTTTTAAGTGAATGTCTAAATATACTTGATTGCTCATATCATTGCGGTAGTTGTTAAATAGAGTACAGCAACTTTGTCCTTTACCTTTTCTGATTTGTGAGGTGCAATAAATATTGAGTATTATTTCTAAATTTTAGATTACCTTTGCTCACCTCTTCCAAAATATATCTGTGCTTTTTTTGTTAAAGCTTGATATTTTTTGAATTGCCCGTAAAGCCCAAGTAAAATGGAAAAAGAAATATACATTAGGATTATATGCACTTACTGACAATCAAATGCAACATTGATGTTCGGGGGAAGTATACAGGCGCTGACAGAAATAGGTATGTCTTGGTTGTCAAGGTGTGATTTAGCAACTGGAGGAGCCTTCTAAGATTTCTTCCTCTGCCAAGCTTTCAGTTTGTAGCTGATGAGCTCAGGGTGGTTATGCTCTAGTGTTGAACCATCTGTATTTTTACGTAACATGTATAATTTGTTGCTATATTTTTGTAGGTATCTAAAGAACAACTGTTGGTATCTATTCCTCTTTTAATCAATCATCTTCAAGCAGAAAGTATTGTGGTCCATACTTATGCAGCCCATGCTCTTGAAAGACTGTTTACCATGAGGGGGACAAATAATACTACCCTGTAAGTTTTCAAGCAGAAGTGAATTCATTGCTACATAGGTTTTGTCCATGGGGAATGAGAAATATCTGTAGGAGATCTTATATTTTTTAGTATTACAATATTGTAAAATGCTTGAAGTTTGTGAATATCTTTCATCTTTAAAGAGCTGTGTTTCACTTAACAGCATTACAGCTGCAGAAATGGCACCATTTGTAGAAGTGCTATTAATGAACCTTTTTAAAGCACTGACGCTTCCTGGCTCATCTGAAAATGAATACATTATGAAAGGTAAATGCTTTTTGAGTTCTGCAATGTAAGAGTAACTTTAACTTAAAATAAAGGCTTATAGTTACAGCCTACTGAAATGTTTATTTGAAAATACTGCGTTATGCAAACATGCTAAAGAGGTGTGCGCAGCCTGCAGTTATTTACCAGGCTGTAGTAAGTCATCTTTGACTAAATTTATTGTACCAAAGAGAAACACTAAACATAATGGTACTGTGACAAATTAGTTCTCAAATGGTAGTCTTTGTATTGAGGACAGCTACAGGAGCAGTGTCAGTAGGAGATCTGAGTGGGTTATGGCTAATAGTGTGCCAAGATTTGAGACTTGCCAAAGATAAATGATGTTCTTTGCGAAGTTGTTTAATCTTCTGTGCTCCGTCTATCGAATGGGGATAATGAGGCTTTGCTTTATCCTTTGTCATGATTGTAGATGATTGCTCTTGCAGCGATTGGTCTTTCTTCCTCTATCTAATTCCTTGGGATCCGATTTAATAGTAAAAGGTAAAGGATTTAGGCGTATGATGGATGACAGAAGTGTGTTTGTCTACAGAAGATAATACTTTGAATTTATTTGCAGCCATCATGAGGAGTTTTTCTCTGCTACAGGAATCCATAATTCCATACATCCCTTCTGTCATCACACAGCTTACACAGAAACTGCTGGCTGTCAGTAAGGTAAAGAAACGGGCTAGCTGAGCAAAATGTTCAATTTTTACCTTTTAGAGCAGTCTTTCTAAAGATTTATGTATACCTTGTTGTTTGTATTCTGTTAGAATACTGTAAATTGTTCAATGTTTTCTGACTAAAATAAGTAAAAACAGCCTTCCAGTGAAGTACTGTCTTCCTTTTAGGACATACTTTCAAATCATTTTCCCCTGCTCTTATCTGACATTTGGAAACGGCATATCTTTCTGTAATACTAGTTTGTTCTAGTATAAATGTTTCCTTGTGCAGAGGCCAGCATTACAATTATCTGTTTTTCTCACAATTCCTTTATTCTTTGTCCGTGAAGCTTCTGAGGCTAGTATAAAATTTAGCACTGAAATGTGGGATTAGATTAAATAAATTACCCTCCTGCCTTTTGTGGGTTAAATCCTTTAGTTTTTTGTTCAGGCTGAGCTGATATCGTTGAACGTTGACATTAGGGAATGCTTTAGAATACCTTCATCAACTACCAGAAAAACTTCTACTGTGTATATTTTAAACTTAACCTGCTAAGTATAAGAAGTGTTCAATAAAGAATTGACTAGACACTTGCAGGATTGAAAAATATGTTTTTCCAGTTTTTGTTTTGTGGTACTTGAACTAATTTTCTAGTTTATGTAGAGCTTCTGAAAAACACTTGTTGTCTTAAAAATATTTATAAAAAACACCCCTTCTTTATGCATTAAAGGTTTTTGTTTGCTTTTATCTGTGGAATTAACTTTATTAGCATATTAATAAATAAATCATAAGTATCCTTATTCCCAATTGCTATGTTAGACTTCACTTAAAATAAAAAATATGTTTTGCTAAATAAGTGACTTGGCTGCAAGTTTGGGTTGATTTATCTGTTTATAACTTGTTTTTAGAATCCAAGCAAACCTCACTTTAACCATTACATGTTTGAATCAATATGCTTGTCGATAAGGATAACATGCAAAGCAAACCCTGATGCAGTTGGAAGCTTTGAAGAGGCTTTGTTTATGGTGTTCACTGAGATACTACAGAATGATGTGCAAGGTAAATTAAAATCAGTAAGTGGTTGTGCTCTCTCTCTACTATAGTTGGTTGCTATGATTTACCTCATAACAGTTTTTCGGTAACACAGGAAATTTAAGTCAGAATGCAGCATGTTCACAGTCCTAAGAAACACTTTTAGGAAGCATCTAGGTGGTTCCATAGGGTACATCAACTGTATTAACTTACTTTTAAAACAAACTCTTATTTTTAAAAATGTCTAACGACGACTACTCCAAAGCTTCTTATTATTCTTAATTATATTGCCTTGTTTCTAGTAGTTCATTTTCCATGTTCTGAAACATTAACAAATAGAGGAAATGGAAATTGTATATATACAATGCTTGCAAATTTTTGGAATAATTACATTTGGGATGCAATACATTTCCCCAAGGTTTTATTTGTTGGAATCTTTTTGTTAATATCGTAAACTTGTAGGTTCAATCAACAGTTACATGGTTCCTAGGAATTGACAGTGACCGTATTTGCTGAATTTGTAAACGCCATCATTTCTTTTCCAGAGTTCATTCCATATGTATTTCAAGTGATGTCCCTACTTCTAGAAATGCATAAAAATGAAATCCCATCATCCTATATGGCATTGTTTCCTCATCTACTTCAGCCAGTATTATGGGAAAGGACAGGAAACATTCCTCCTCTGGTCCGACTCCTGCAGGCTTATTTAGAGCGGGGTGCCAATACAATAGCAAGCGCTGCTGCTGACAAAATTGTAAGTTGGATTGATTTAGTCACACTGTATGCCTCTAGACATGTTGAATTAGGATTTAAAATTAGGAGGAACTTTTACCTTCAGTGAATAGCTGGATTTGTGCAGGATTTATACTTGTAGTTTAAATTAGTGGTGCTTATGCAGAAAGACAAAAATTAGTAAGGATGTAGGCTTTTTGGATGCTTTTCTATTATGTGGATAAAGTAAATCCTAGACTGTCATGCTTTTGTCAATTAAGATGTAAAATTCCTGCGCTTAGTTTTTGCAAGCAGGTAAATTTCCACAATTTTCCTGTCTTGTTTGCCTCGTGTTGAACACTGGATCGGAAAAACTCTCAGACATTCTGTTCAGAACAGCCTTGAGAAGAGAGTGAGGAGGAGTCAAGATGCTGGGAGAGCTGCGGATTAGTGAATTCAGTGGGAGATTTATTCTGCGTACTTCTGTTATTTCTGCTGCTTTATCTGCTATGGTCAGACTTGAGTAGGCAATGCCGTGGATAAAGCAGAGATACATGTTCAGATTGGCTTTGGTGTTCGTTTGATCAAGGTTAATCTTAATGCTCAAAGGAACAGTACTTGGTCCCAATAGTAATCTGTCTTCCTTGTCCTTAAGTGCAGAAACAGAATGCCATTTTACATTATGAAAGGTTTTGCATTGGTGTAGGTTTTAAACCGTAAGGGCCAGCTTTCTGGTAGGTCACATATGAAGAACTGTTGTTTTATATTTGCTTTGCTTACAGCCTGGATTGTTAGGTGTGTTCCAGAAGCTGATTGCCTCTAAAGCTAATGACCATCAAGGATTCTATCTTCTAAACAGCATTATAGAGCATATGCCTCCGTGAGTATGAGCTGAAATTGCTTTCAGAACTAATTTCTGTAGACTTTGAGATTTGGTATATTTGTACACTGCATAGCAAATGTTTAACAACTGAAAAATGTCACAGTTGTCGGTAAAATAGATTTGAACAATTCTACACATGTTTTCTGTGAAGTGACATGAGTAAAATCCTAATATGAATTGAATAACTATTCTTTTAAATTTCCAGTGAATCAGTTGACCAGTACAGGAAACAGATCTTCATTCTACTATTCCAAAGACTTCAAAATTCCAAAACAACAAAATTTATTAAAAGTAAGTTCCTTGCTGTATGAACAGCTTCAGTGCCAGTGATGGCAACAGTTTAGAACACGCACCTGTACTGAATAACCATCCTGTCATGTCCTGTGATTATACGGATGAAGGGACACTAGTGACTCTTAACATCAGTACCTTGCTTCAAATTATTTGTGTAATCAAGGGTGGCACTTACCACAGCAGGTGACACTTATTTCATGAAAACTGAAGGGATGGAACTAAAATAATGGAAAAGACTTGTGTATTTCTCTTACTTTCTTACTCTGTGTGGTACCATTGGTTATCTGAAAGTGTCTCCATGTACTCTTCAACTAATACCAGCAAACTTTTTCTCACACAACACAGTAATACTGACCACACTTCCTTTTGTTTACATATAGTTGTGTGTTATTACTGTTAAATATTTCATGCATTTGTGTCAGTCTGCCTTAGTATGACAAGTTATTGATACAGTTTTGTGTTAAACTAGCAAAGCTCTGACAAATTAATGAAAATACATATTCTGATTATTCCTGCTGTAACAGGAAGATTATTGTCATACTGATTGGATGATTTTAATAATACTATCACTACACAAATTATGCAATGTCTATTACTTAATCCTATAAAATATGGTTTAATGCCACCTGATAGGAGCAAGAATGATAGGATTGCTTATCATCGTCTTCCACAAGTAAAATATAAGTGGTGCTTTTAATGCCTTGCCTCTGTGCTCTGTTACAAAGGCCATGCAAATGGCTTCACTACTGATCTGAAAAACTGCATTGCATGAAGTTTTTGGCTAAAAGCATTGAGCAGTTCTTTTGGTCCTTGATCTGAAAAATTTGTAGATGGCTTTTCTAATGCTTTATAACTGCTGTAAGGGGAAAAAAGGACTGAATCTTGTCTTAGTTGTTTTACAGCCATGTTTTAGTAGGGTGTGGTATGTGAGAAGTTCAGCAGTTTTTAGGCAAACTTCAAGGTAGCAAGTTAATGTACTTCACTAAAACTGAATATTTATAAAGATTGCCATTTGTATCCCTTTGGAAAACTTGTACGAATGTATTTTGCTGCTGATTCTAAAGCTATTCTTTTGTTTTCATGTTGAGTTTTAATTTGACCTTTTTCTTTTTACAGGTTTCTTAGTCTTCATTAACTTGTACTGCATAAAATATGGGGCATTAGCTCTGCAGGAAATATTTGACAGCATACAGCCAAAGTTAGTATATATGTATTTTTTTTATTTAAGACTGCTGTGTAATTTTTATCTTTTAAAGTAGGAAATAGTTGTCTCCCTTACTTAAAATTGCAAACTGTATTTGTCACTAATTTGACTAGCCAAATGGTTCTTCTAATGTGGTTGACTTATTTGTCTAGCAATTTTTCTTTAGATTTGCTGTCCGCAGTTCGTTGTTAATAGTTCAAGATATTAATCTCTTGAGCAGATCATAAAAAGGAGAAAGTAATGTGTTTATTCTTTTCCCTTTCTGAAAAGTAGAAATTTGAGCATACAAACTAGGCATCCACTGCAACAGGACAGTATCTTAACAGATTAGTTGGCTTTCTCTTTTTGCTAGCAATTCAGATTGCTTCTGGTTTTCTTTTATTACCATAAGGCTGATAAGGCTTTCTAATACTTTTTCTTTTAATGTCATAATAGGATGTTTGGAATGGTTTTGGAGAAAATTATAATTCCTGAAATCCAGAAAGTGTCTGGACAAGTTGAAAAGAAAATCTGTGCTGTTGGCATTACAAAAATATTAACAGAATGTCCTCCTATGATGGACACTGAGTACACGAAGCTGTGGTATGTGAACACTTCTTCAAGTTCTGTTAGGCTATTTGTGTTTTTGAAGATGTGGCCTATCATAAAAAGACAATGGAGTTTATGTGAAGAATGTGATTTCTTCAGGCCTGCTATTGTTACGAGGCTGAGTTTCAGGCTTTTCATACCGCTTTCTTTTTTCAGCAAATAAAAACTACATACCACTTTCTTTTTTCAGCAAATAAAAACTATTATTTTCAAAGCAGATGCCAGAACTGGTTTGAGATTTTTGTGATGGAGATAGCACTGATTGGGCTAGCTAGGACTGCATTTAAGAAAATACACAACTTTTTTCTTTTGGCTTGTGTTCTTTCTAAAAAGCTAGTTTTTACTTATAACTGTACTGCTAGTCAGGAGACCTGAGCATACTTATAACCTGACAGAGACTGTAAGATCTTAGCTTGACAGTAGAATTTTGGGGGGAGCTATGTAGGAAGATTGTAAGCCAGTCCAGCAGTCTAGGATGTCAGGTAGCCTGAATTTAATGACAATAACTGGATCCCTGAACTAGAACTTTTTTTTTAATGTACTTGGGGAAAAGGTGTAATCTGGAAAAGAATTGCTTTCATTAGGTATGTTTCATGATAATTTGACCTGATGAAACATAAATACATTGCTCATGCTTTTAATATGAGCACCTACATTATGCCTGTAAAATACACCGATGCACAATTCTTGAAGTCCAGCTTAGTTTGGGCACTTATAATTTCAGTAGCTAAGCAAGTACCTGCAAGGGCTAAATTGTAAAGGGTTCCAAGTAATTTGAATATGCTTATAAAATGGACCCTGTCCTAGCATATTTTAAGCACTCCAATTTTATCTTCCCCTCTTCACATACAGGACTCCTTTGCTGCAGGCCCTCATTGGCCTCTTTGAACTGCCTGAGGATGACACTATCCCTGATGAAGAACACTTCATTGACATAGAAGATACTCCAGGATATCAGACTGCATTCTCTCAGCTAGCCTTTGCTGGGAAAAAAGAGCACGATCCTGTAGGTCAAATGGTGAACAATCCTAGAATCCATCTGGCACAGTCTCTTCACAAACTGTCTACAGCATGCCCTGGCAGGGTAGGTGACTTTCATACATGGCATGGTAATGCTAAGTTCCGCAGAGAATAAATGCTTTTTTGATAATGGGTCTCTTTTGCTAGTGCTTCATAATCAGCAAAATGAAGCATATCGTAACCAGAATGCAAGGTATTGCTCTCTTTTATTCTTTAATGGAATATAGTCTCCTTCTCTGGAGATATTCAGAACCCGCCTGGACAAGGTCCTGTGCAGCCTGCTGTAGGTGACCCTGCTTTGGCAGGGGGGTTGGACTGGGTGATCCCCAGAGGTCCCTTCCAACCCCGAACATTCTGTGATTCTGTGATAGCTTT
>Ga0181612_105544_pt1 | contig 10941 bp, 7 predicted proteins | sample HoacroProtozoa21_FD_119630 | JGI IMG/M metagenome (GOLD analysis project Ga0181612, IMG submission 119630) | Hoatzin crop microbial communities from Cojedes, Venezuel. Combined Assembly of Gp0051906, Gp0051904, Gp0051908 | reverse complement strand
CATCCTCGTAGCCCTCCGCTGGACTCTCTCCAGTAGCTCTTCATCTTTCTTGAACTGGGGAGCCCAGAACTGGACAGAGTACTCCAGATGAGGCCTCACTAGGCAAGAGTAGAGGGGAAGGAGAACCTCCCTCGACCTGCTGACCACACTCCTCTTGATGGAAGTTACATAGTGCAACAGTACATAAGTATATATAACAGGACAACTGAGAATATTTTTAGGTGTAAGAGGATAAGGAAAAAAGAATTCACCACAGAAAAGAAAGCAAACCTATCTCAATAACTTTATCTCACTGCCTGAGCGAACCTCGGGAAATACAAAGGGGAGCAGAGCTAACTTTTGCTGAACTCCTGCTTGGCCTCATGATTCAATCTCTGTTGCCAAATTCAGTGGATTAATAGAGGCAGTGGACGTGCAAAGAGACAATGTGGCTCTGTCTTCCATTATCCCAGCAAGGGAGAGAAATAAATGTGATTCCAATATCTATTTTTCCTCAATGTCAAGTGAACCTGCTTCAGTGCGCACCACAGTTTGCTTTAGTTTTTTCCAGATCCCCGTCAAAATGAACCTGTCTCTCACGTGCTGCCAGCAGATAAATGACAAAACATAAAATACAGACTTAGAAAGTATTTCAGTAGCAGGATGATGGAGAGACATGAAAGACACGGTAGCTTATCTAGTTCCTTCCATCAGCCCTATTGGGACTTTTCCTGTCCCAGCATATGTTCTCCAGTGCTTTGCCCAAGCTAGTTTTTAATCTCAAGGGATAAATCTTCCACCACTTCTCTTGGAAAACTGTGCCCTTAGCTTAAGACCTGACTACTAGGTATTATCCCAAACTCCTGTTAAAATTTAAGTCCCGTTAAGTTTGTTCACCTTCAAGCCATTTCTGCTTCCCTCTGCGGAGACGCTGGCCCGACACCAAGGTGCTGCAGGCTATGTCTGAGTTGCAGTATCTCAGTGGAAAGTGACTTTAGGGGACCTAGTTTCACACTAACTCCTCATACTAGCTCTCCATTTTGTTGCTTCGATTTAACTTGTGGTGAAATGAGATGGATCTTCAGTGGTTCCTGAGTAAGGTGCTAATCTATGCACAGTGCTGTATCAGCTAAACATGGGGAAATGTCACTCATTCCTGCTGGCTGGTAAAGTAGGATCACACAAAAAATGAGAAAGAATCCAGCTGAAGTCACTATAAACATCAAGTCCTTACCTGTCACTACCAGCTGCATGGTGAGGTTCTTATACAGGCCATATTTTGCATTGCTCAAGACGATGGTGTAGTTTCCAGCGTGCTTCGGTCTCACATCTCTTATGCCCAGTCTGTACTTCATTGGATCTGGCTCATAGCAAGTGTGGTTATCCTTGATCGGTTTGCCATCTTTGTACCTGTTTGGAAAGTCCCATCAAGGCTCATCATGTGCATGCATGCACGTTAGCACTCAGGAAACTGAACTGCTACGCAAATGAGGGTGGGTAAAGAGTCATCCTTTGGAAACAGCAAGGGAAACACAGAGCTATAATCACTGCTTGAATTGGACTTCTATTGCTTTTCTAGTCCTTTCACGCTAAAACTAACTGGCACCTGCAGTGCTATGGGGTGGTTTCATCCAACCAACAGCAAAAAGGTATTTTAATGGATCTGAAGGAACAGTGCTTCTTGCATGCTCAATTGTGATCAGAAATGTACATCCAGATGCCCCCAAATTGTGCTGGATGTGCAATATCAAGTGCAGGAAATCATGGGTTAGCCAAAAGTTATGTCATCATTTTTAAAGCAAGATAGTAATGAAGCAGAAACGTCTTTCCATATGTATAGACGACCCTTTACTGTTTCTGAAAAAGCTGAAGTCTGTGACCTGGAGAATTTCCAGGCAATAGGAGGGTCAGTGAGGAACCCACAATCTTGAATCTTCTCTAGCTAAGAGTAGGATAGCAGAGTCTGCATGAGCAGACTCCTCTTCACTGCTACTCTGCTATGCAGATTTGGGTTATGAATATGAAACAGGCCAGACTTAGCCACACACAGAGCTTTAGGCTTGGTGGAAGGAGAAGCTGGGGCATGTGTCCTACGACCTGAGGATGCTGGAAACCTCCTTTACAGTCGTTTAAACAACTGTACGGAGAGACCTCCAACATCAACAGCTGGAGCAGGGAAGGCAGCTCCGGTGGTCCCAGGCCGCTGCAGCAGCTCCACGCTGAGCCCCGAGAACAAAGCCTTGGCAGAGGAAAGGGGGACAGCCCCCCCTTCAACTCACAAAAACATTTCCAGCTCCTAAATAACAGCAACAATTCAAAATATCTCCTGGTGGCACTGATTTCACTGATCTGACTGAATATTAGAGAACTTCATGTTGTTTCACTGCTAAAAAAACCTGCAGCAAACCCACCCCTGCCCAGTACCTTTTGCTGAGTGCCAGGGCCCCCGGTGTGGCACTCAGCCGGCCAAGGAGAAGTGCTCTGTGCAGGTGCCAGCTCACCCGAGGATAGGCTAAGCCATGCCAGCTGTCCTACGGGGTTTCATACAGCTAAAGATGTGTAAGGAGTTGGATGGGGTTGTTAAAGACCCCCGGTAGAATGAAGCATAGAGAAAGCAGCAAGAGAGAGGAGAAGGGATGAAAGGGCGAAGAGAGAAATGTTGCCCCTCCTGTTAAGCTGATCCATTACAGTCCTGGTGGAGCCCTTAGCTTGCTCGGGAGGATTCACTGCATTGTCTGCAAGGATCTGATGTTGCTGGCAGTATGGGTTTGGAGAAAATTATTTAAAAGTTATGAAGAGAAACAATTTCTCATGTTGAGAATGTGTCCTGCAGCTTTCTGTTACGCGCTGCCTCCTTGCAGACTGACCACCACTAATGGTGGTAGGCTGGCAGCCCTTCCCCAATTGCTGTCTGCTTGAGTCTTCCCAACAGTTCTGTGTCCAGGATAAATGAAAGGCCCATTTTTCCTGTAGGGGCCTTTTCTGCATGACAAGGAGACAAAAATAGCATGGGGAAGAGGTATGGCTTGCTCAGCTTCACAGAGCATATGTCAGCATGGAAAGGAGTCCCATCTCCTTAGCTGAACTGCGAGACCATAGCTATGAGCAGTCCCAGCTCTCACCTTTTATCTCTGTGGTAAAGAACAGTGGAAACAGGAGCCCAAAAGAAGGTCACGCCTTCCTGATTTTGCTCAAGATGGTGGTACTCACCAGGTGACACTTGGGCGAGGAAAGGCGTCCACCTTTGCAGCTAGTTTCAGTGACTTGTGTCCTGATGTAATCTCGTAGTAAGGCCCTTTCTTATGCGAAACGGTAATGAAAGGTTTGTCTGGAAAGAGAAATGAACAGGACAAGTAATGGCAGATCTGCCCCAGCATGGTGCTCGCATCTTCGAGTTATGTCACGTCTACCCTAGATTTTTCGCAATGCAGATCTGCAGAAGCTGCAGACAACCAAACAGAATGGTGAGCTGTTACTGCAGTTCCCCTGCAAAGCTCAGCCACAGCCAGGAAGGTCTATCTGCAAGTGAAGGACTTTATGTTTAAAGCAGACAATAGGCATCTGCATGGCCCCTGGAGCAGCGTGTAAAAAAGCTTGAGGTAGCTCTTGTCCATGTGCCTGCCAGCAGGCCAGATTTTCCAGGGCATCAGCAACCACAGGTGGGGACAGCTTTTTCAGAACAGTTAATCCAGATCCTCAGACGTGTCTCAATCTTGAGCCCTCTAAAGTTGCTTTGAAAACATAGTGCTGGGTGCTGACTCTCTCATAGATTGATTAGAGATTATAGATGATTAAAGGTTGTTTTAACTAGTTGGCATTCTTCCTAATGCCATTTGTATATCAACAGATTTAATAATGTGGCATTATCCTTTGAGCTTGACAACCTTGGCTCTTGGGTGTTCTGGTTTAGCTGCAGAACTTACCATACACTGTGATGGTGACGTTGGCCTCCAGCCTCGTCACGTTGAATGTTTTGCATACGTACAGGCCTCCGTCTTGCATGGTGACATTTTCAATTGTCAGGCTGCTGCCAACTTTATACACAACGCCACTCTGGTCCATTGTCCTTCTAGGATAAGGGTGCTGCAAGGCAGAAAAAAGGGGGTCAAAAAGCAGCAGAAACTGGATTATTTTGTTAATCCTTTCAAAGTCTGCCAGTAAAGCAAAGCAGTGATTCATCTCAATATTATCATATCTCCCCACCACTGAAATAAATAAAAGACAAATCAGCAGGAAGAGCTCTTGTGTGAGGTTTCATTATCAAGTCTAATGAGAGAGAAGCAGAGTGGAACTCCTCTGCTGAGCTCTGGGCAGGCAGGTAAATACGGGGGGGGATGCATCACAGACCAGCGCTCTTCCAGGACCAGACCCAGGGATCTCAGCTCACAGTGCCGTTGCCATCTGCAGGGTCAGAGTTGTGCTTTGGGTTTTTGGGTTTTGTTTTGGGGTTTTTTGGCCACAGTCAGTATTTTTCTGTCTTAAAAGCTGCTTTCTAAAAGAAATATATTATGATAGAAATATAATATTTTATGACAGTCAAGTGCCAATGCAAATTCCTGTAGAATTGTGGAAAGCATTATTGCTTCTGATAGGATTTTTGATCCCAGACGTTTGGCTGAGAAATTTTGCATTTATAATGTTAGAAATCTAAGGAGAGTTCGTAGAACAACAACTCTCTTCTATCATATGGACTTCAAGAAACAGAATTCAGTAACACCATATTGCTTGCACTTCTATAAATTCTATGTTGTGTTTTCTGTAGTTTCTTCGTCAAACAAAATCAAACATCCACTCTTTAAGTAAACAAAAGAAGTCAAACATAATCACATTTTAGGAATCACATTTTGCACTTTTCCAAGAGGCTTAGATGCTTCTTTGAGATGTATATTGTGCTGAACTAAAAAGAAAAAAATGCAATCATTTTAATTCTGAGCATCAAATAGAACCATGAGTAGTATCTCAGATAAAGGAACTGATCTGGAAAATACCCCTTTTTCCCTCTGTTTTTCCTTAGGAAAACTGAAATGTTTTAGTACATCAAAGCGAGTGCTCAGTCTCTTACATGTTTCTACTTCAAATCTGGCATTTTTGTATTGCATTCTGCAGAAAGCTCAAGAACTTACACTCAGAATTTAAATTTCATTCTTTGGTGGAGATTTCAGCAGATAAAATTGGATTTTGCTTCACTTTTTCCTACTTAGTAAGTGCTGAGTTGAACGAGCAGATTGACAACTTGCAGCCTTCATGGCTGCCTTTGAGACTTTGCCACTGTGAGCCGGGATCAGCAAACAGGCAGAAGAAATGAGATAGCTATTCTTCCCGACAAGGAACGTGCAGCCTTGGCTTTTCTTGCAAGTGTATGTTTCACCTGAGATTTGCAGTTTAACATGCAGCTTCAAGATGGTCAGAGAAGTTCAAGATTCACCCCAAATAAAAATACAATCAATTGTAGGCTTGCAAATGGATGGCTATATGTCAGGATAAGTAGAAGATAGGGTTTACTCAGCTCTGTGAACAGATCTTTCTTTTGAGTAGGGGGAGACTACGTGAAAGCAGAATATAGAATTCTCATGAACTCACTCTCCCGTTAGGACATGTCCATATGAGCTCAATGCGCCCGTTGATGAAGGTTTCTGCTCTGCATTCCAAATAGAGAGTTTCTCCAACCAGCAGTTTTTTGGGAGTTGCTTTCAGAGACAAGTTCTGCGCTCTGCCCTCTGAAATGAAAAAAGCGGAGGTATAACCATGCAGCACTCCCTGCATTAATCACATTTCAGATGGAATCCGCGCTCTGATCGCCTCTCCGACATCCGCTTCTTTCAGTTTCCAAAACACCTCACCTTCTTCCGTCATTTCTACGGAAAGTGTTGGAAATGCCCCCACAATGGGAACATTAGGTCAGTTGTATAAATGCCTGAACGTCAGCTGATCAAACTAACTGAGCATGTGGGCACAGTAATTTCTGAATTACTTTCTGGCATTTGCTGGGTTTGGCTCCAACCCTCACTCATCGGCTCCACAGCCATTCTCAGAACAAACTTTCAAAAGCCACTCATCCTTTTGAGGTCCTCAGCATCTGCAGATCTGAGAGAGGAGTAATTTCTGTAAAACATGAGCCATGTTTCTCCTGCCCTCTGATGACTAGCTACCATTCCTTTCTGAATGGGATCCCCAAATCTTGGCCTTCTCTACTTATTGATGCCCTAAATAGATCGGCTTCGATATACACCTGCGTCATCTCTGTGGTGCCCCCCACCAAACACACGTCTGACCCCTGTGCAGTAACGCACTACAGAGCAAGGTGTTGCCCGTGTCTTTTCGGGCTACAGAGGGATGACCTAATGGGTTTTTAGCTTTGCATTCATGATTCTAGTAAAAAATAATTACCCCAACCATGAAGAAAAAGAGAGGGAGAGAGATTTACAGAACACTTACTTGGCTGTCATAGAAATTTAGCAGCCTGTTGTTTGAAGCTGAGTGCTAATGGTATAGAAGGATGCCATGATCTAGTGGGAATGAAATCACCATAAACTCTCCTCTGTCAAAAATATAATATATGAGGAGAGAACAAAAAAAATTGAAAACAAAGGCAAAATAAATTCTAATTGGCTTCATGTAAATCCCTAGCACTCAAAAATTTAATGTTTAGTTGCTTGAAATTTAGATTTTAATTCTGAGCTGAAGCTCAGCTGTAAGTGCAAGGGGGAGGGTACAGGAAATCACCAAGAGAAAGCATATAAAAAAGCAAATATTTTAATCAGCAGTTTAATGAGATTTTTATACCATGATCTTGTGTGTTTAACGACCAGATGCAGTAAGAAAGCCACTGTTTGGTTTCTCCCAAACCAGCAGTTGTTTTCATGTAAATACAGCTCAATGCAAGCAAACAAAGCCTTGGTGGGGTTTGAAGAAAATACTCCCGTTTTGTACCACCTCAGCACTTGGTCATTTTTCAAAACCAGGAGTGGGTTCAGTCTGAGTTCTACTGAATAGGAAAAAAAGGGGAAGAATGAGTTTGCTTTTAGCATTTCAGCTTGGACTTGCTACAGATACATACCAGTTAGAGATATCACATGTAATTGAGGCTAACCAAGAAATAATACCCGAGGGCTCAGCGGTGAAATAGAAACATTGTGGTCATTCCTTGGCGCACGGTAGTCACTCACCCAGCCTCTGTGCTAGGTAGTAGGAGGTGAACACGCTTCCGTTGACGTTTGCAGTGCATGCGAGTACTCCAGAGTAAATGAAAGAATGAGAGGGGATGATAAACCCCCTTCTTGGGTCCCACACCATCCTCTTGAAGTTCATCTCTACGGAGTGAGGATACTGAAAGAGGACAGAGAGACAGAAGGCTTGTGAGACATTCCGCTCAGCGGCAACCAGCCAAGGCTGCTCTGCTTTAGAGGCAGGGCAGATATTTGGCTTTTCAGAGTGATTGGTGGTCTCATTCCACACATATCTTAAGCAACATCAACATGTACAAATAGAAAAGCCCTCCCTGAGGTGTGACTGTCTTTGAAATCCAAAACTTGGACGTCATAACTGGGACTTTCCATTCAGTAGCCCCAGTCGTTTCAGATCTGAGGCAAGATACCATGCTACCCATTGTAGGTCCTATTCCCCTCATCTCTTTACTGGAAATAATTATGCCTATCTTGCACCAGTTTTGTAGGGTAATCTTTTTGGAAGTGTTTAAGAACAACATTTGCCTCCTCTAATGCTACATGTAGCTACCACACGTTTTCCTGGGATCTCACAGTACTTTAAAAATATGTGTGATGTTAGACCCCCAAAAATCAGAATTATTTGTTTCACTAAGGCAGCTGATGGCAGTCATCTGTAAGCTGTGGTCTGTGGCTGGTCACCAGACTCGCTGTGTGTCGCAGGAGGGGATGAGGCACTTTCGAAGCAGCCTGTTGATTGCCACTCGGCACTGAAGCAGCGTGGGTGACTTAAGATGGTAAATCATAGGATGGCAGAAATAAGGGGACCTAGTAACATAGACATATTTTTTCCTAAATTCATAAACACTTGTGCTGAGCTTCTTGGAAAACAGTACCTAGAAGTTCTGCTTACGAGGAAGAAGTGAGGATATGGAAGGTAAACGTGGAAAATAAGCTAGAGCAAAAATTCATTGAATCAGCATGAACCCTCTGTATACCCTTGGGCAGCACCAGTGTCAAGCAGGTTAGCTTTTGTTGGTGGGAATAATTAGCTTACTATTATTATTAACACACAGGGAAATCATCTATTTGCTAGAGCAAATGCAATTTACTTTCCAATCATTTTGAAAATCCTGGATTATAATGTAGAAATGAAAATAGAGAAAATGGTGCTTCTCCCTCCTGCTTATCATATACCAGCAAGTTAATGTTCTTCTTTGGAGAGCTACCTTGGTTTAGCTTCTGGAGCTAACCAAGGGAAGAGCTGCACTAGGGACTGTAAGTGAGAATTTCCCCAATGGTGTGATAGTTTTGCTCTTATTCTTGTTGTTATGCAGCATGCAATTTATTTTTCTGTCTCCAAACAAACAGTAGCCTTGTATGGCAGTGCAGTGTAAATAGGATTCAATTGAAATAATACTCCTGTTCCGAAGAAATTTCAGCTCCAGGCTTTGCGAGCTGATGCGCGTACCTCTCGTCTGAATACCCAATTGATCAGCCTGGCATTGTTTTAGCTCGCTTGTTATTACATATTCAGCCCAGAGCAAAGAGAAAGGGACTGGGGCGGTGGGGCAGGGACTGGTGGTGGTGCTGCGGGGAAGCAGGCGCGGCGAGGCAGTGGCTGTCTTTTGGAACAGAAGTTCTCTGCTGCCAGTAGCAGGCAACATGGATTTCATGTGAATACTTGTGAAGTAATCAAGCTGTGGCATCTCTGCTCTGAACCGTTAGGAAAATCCAGGAAAATTACAGAACGAGATCTGAGACCTGAGGCTTAATCATGCTTTAACACCCCTGAGGGTCAAAGCTGTAAGTGGCAAATGCACACTGAACCAGGTCAGCGACTACGCAGATCTGACAAGACTGAAAATGCTTTTTTTTTGCCCAGAATTACAGTCATGTTAAGCAAAATCAAAAGTCTGAACTGTGTGTCTTAGCATGGGTTTATTAATAACAAAGATGATATGTAGAGTTAGCTGGGGTCTGTTTGGTATTAGCAAGAGGTGCCTTTCTCCATACATATTTAAAGGCCGGAGAGTGCAATGATTTTAAAGTATAATGGTAACATAAGGAACTTAATTTACGGTGGAAAAAAGTAAATTTTCTGCAAGAATAATAAAATGTGATAAAGCTGAACTTCATGGTTTGGCAGCTCTGCTCCCTGATGGCTAGGGGCAGGAGAGAGAAAAAATAACCCTACTCAGGAGGCCCTTTTCGACACGACAGACATAGCAAACGTCTTCATAAAATATTCAAAAAAATATATTTAAACAATCAAACAAAAAGCGTCAATGCTGCTTGAAGGAAATCACAGTGGCTTTCCTCCCTTTGAAGTTTGTTGTCTATTGGAGATTAAATTTGGAAGAAGAGGATGTTCTAAATTTGTCTGATAGCCTTATTCACCTCTCCTCCCCCCTTCTCACCTCCACCCCTCTCCCGCCCCGCTTCCTCTCCGCACGGGAAGCCGCCACCTTGGCTCCACGCGGCGCTAGGAAATTCCCAGAAAGGGCAAAGCCAGCGGTGACTTTCCGTTGACGGAGCCCGGGGCTGCGGCTCCCGAGGCGCATCCCTTCCAGCAGCTCCCAGCTCGCAGGGTTCCTCTGGGGAGCGGCATCGGCGGCTGCGTCCCTGCCCCGCAGTCTGGCTCCTCTCCCCCGGAGGGGAAAAATCCTTTTGGGGGCCAATTTTCTTTGCAATTCAAAAGGGAGATTTCAGTGGAGATTTCATTCCAGCAGGAGCTTGCAGCAAGGTAAAGGACTTCGTGTTTGAAGAAATTACCAGGGGAGATTTAGCCGGCAAGCAGGGAGAGCAAGGCTGCCTAGAAATAAGGGAATAAATGTGGAGCTCTGCTTGGTCAAGGTTCCAAGGCCACATTTGGGCTCGTGTGACTGTGCCGAACTCAGCAGCAGTACTCCAGCAATGAATTTGGCTGAAATAGGCTGAAATAAGATGGGGATGTTTCATTTTTATAGCCAAGGAGGAGAAGGCGATAACACTTATCCAGGCTGAAGTGATAAGCTATAACTGGAGAGGAGCCTTAGTCCCCCCCTTTTAATCCCTACTGGCAAAACTTAAAAATAGAGATCTGTTAAAGCAATAAGGCCAGCGCTGTCTCTCTGCATGTCTGCTGGAAAATTGCCATGGGTCTCAGAGGAGCCTGAGCACTGCCTCGGGCCTCCGTGATTTCATGTGCTGTTTCCCAGGAGAAGGAGACCTCTAACAACGCAGACATCTAACAGCTAAGAGGAGCAGAGGTCCTCCCACCCCTCTACCAGCACAACACCAGCCCATCACACCGTATTGAGCAGAACCACCTCGTCTCTCACGGCCCCTTCAGAACAGGCTGTGGCAACGGGGCGAAGGCAGATGATGAGCTCAAGCAGTCAGCCTAGCAGGGGAACAGAAAGGCACATAACCTATTAGGGAAAAGGCAGCGCTGGGGCCGGGAGACCTATGTTCTGTTCCTCACTCCGTGATAAGCTTCTCTACAGAGCAATTCAAAAGCCCTTTAAATGAGTGACGAGACCTCCATTGACCTCATTTAAATGAGTGACGAGACCTCCTTCTTTGCTTCAGTCTTCAGTGCTAAGACTGGCCCTCAGGAATCCCAAGCCCCGGAGGTAAAAGAAGCAGCCTACAAAGAGGACGACTTTCCCTTGGTTGAGGAGGACTGTGTGAGGGATCGCTTAAGCAATCTGGATGTCCACAAATCCATGGGCCCCGATGGAATGCACCCACGAGTGCTGAGGGAGCTGGCGGATGTCATTGCTGAGCCACTCTCCATCATCTTTGAGAGGTCCTG
>Ga0181612_183349_pt1 | contig 10942 bp, 6 predicted proteins | sample HoacroProtozoa21_FD_119630 | JGI IMG/M metagenome (GOLD analysis project Ga0181612, IMG submission 119630) | Hoatzin crop microbial communities from Cojedes, Venezuel. Combined Assembly of Gp0051906, Gp0051904, Gp0051908 | reverse complement strand
TCCCAGAAGCACCTGCTTTGCCCCTGCCCGCCCCAGCACAAGCATCTCCCACCCTGCCCAGGCTGCTCTGCAGGTCTCTCACCTCACTGGGCTGCATCGATGGGGGCCAACGGCTGCCAGCTCTTCCTGCCAAGGCTCTTTTTCCTGGAGACAAATACTTCTCGTGCATCAGCCCAAATTTCCTAAGGCTTTTTGAGCCAGTAAAGGCACTGGGTTTTGTTCTGGTGTGGCGTATCCAGATGAGTGTCCTCTCTGCCTCCGCTGCCCTCCAGCTCCTCTCACGCATTCAGTGTGCTCCAGCTAAAATATAACTGCTGCCCCTGGGTGGCCACCAGCATTTCCAGTCTTTTGTTTAATTGCAGAGACCTTGGGGAGTGCGGGGAGGCATAGGCAGGCATATACACCATTTTCTGTGCCTAATGAGGGTGACTGCTACTCTTTAGGGTGAATTTGATGTCTGATTAAAAGCTATTGGCTGCAGTCCAGCAAATGTACAAGGATGCCACTTTGACAGCACCAAGCAGACAGCAAAATTCTTGAATGTCAGTGTCTCTGAGAAATTATTCTGAGTTTTGTTCTTCTTTTTCTGCTCAGGAACTGTCCCCATCATTGCTTCTCTCTGAGACATCTCCACATGGGAGATGACTCTGCAGTGGGGTAAGACAAGGCAGAAAAGACTGGCACTGAATTGCAGGAAATAGAAGTCGGCTGCCTTTCTGGACTATGGGTTGCACATCTGTAGTTTGTTCTTTCATCCTTCCTGCAGATTTCCACAATAAAGTGAAACACTCTGGAAAATGAATGCTATTAGTCCGGTGATCACCTCTGGGGGCTGGCCGTGTCCTGCAGCCATCCACCACTGCTGCCATCCCGCACAGCCCCTGGCAGCGCGAACTGTGGGGCTGGAGGTACCTACCAGACCACCAGTTTCCTAAGGGGAGACACAGACAGTATCCCCGCAGTGATTTCGGCATGCTTTGCAGGGTGCATCTCAGACCTCCATTCTCAAAGTTGGTTCTTCAAAGGCTCGTGACCCTGTCTGGCTTAAACCACTGGAGTACTTCTAGAAAATCCAGAAACTGCTGCACAGTCCTTGTCTGGTGTCCTTGATTTGGCTATATTCTGAGTAAACTTCCCACATTTCTTTTTTAATCTGAAAAGTTGGAAACACCAAATTGTCAGACATTTCAGTAAGCTAAATCTCTGAGAAAAATTACTTGGAGAGAAAATATAACACCTGTTAACCTTGAAGAAGTAAAGCTCCTTTGTCCTTCTGTAGGACAACACAGTTCAGGAGTGCATGAGGGTTGCACGTAGATGAGGTGGCCATTTGTGGCTGTGTCCTTCACTCCTCTGCCAACCCACCACAGAAGCTAGTTAGTAATTTTGGTTTTATGCTGACAGTAAATTAATAGCAGAGTAAAGCCTTCCCAAATATTTCTTAAATAGGAGTGGTCTAAACATCACTAGGTAATTTGTGGGTGTAGAAAAGCTGTTAAAAAGGAAGGCTGAAAAAGAACAATAAGAGGTAAACCAAAAAGCAGATATTGTTTTATATAATAGGTAGAAGGTGAGGAGATATTTGCTCTGGCTGATTTCAAACAGTCCTGAGAAAAGCCAAAGGCTCTGCTTTGCAGCATCTCACCTATTTCATATCTCAATTGTGTTAATGAATTTCTATCTCTGTGTCAGAAGGAAATGGCCGGTGATCAACTACTCCCAAACCCTTTTGACCACGCAATTGCAATACATCATCATGTTCCAATCGCTTCGTTTCTGCTACCAACATTTTTCTCCATTAAAATGACTCCGGCTGCAAGATGCTGTCAAACATGTTATATGGCATCAATAATCCCAGAACATTTTGTTCCTTTCCGTTGCAGTGTACAGTTCATCCTGCATATTCATATTTTTAACAATGTCTTGAGGACGCTTGGCTGCAGAACAGTGCACCAGGCTTTTGGGAAGCGTTTTGGTTTGTTATTCAGAGTATGTGTTTTTTCTCTCCGCAGGAGCAGTTTGAGTTCGCTTTGACAGCGGTTGCAGAGGAAGTGAATGCAATACTCAAGGCGCTTCCCCAGTGAGCGGCTCCGTCTCCTGAAGGTTCCCACAGGATCCGTCCCTCGTTTTCCTCATCCTCAGTCCCTATGAATGTTCTTGGAAACCGTGACCTGACCTTAACTGTGTATCTTCTGTTGTAACCACATAGTGATAGGGTCCTTACAAACTCCTTTAGCTGGTACAAGTTCAACAGTTAAAATGTGTATTCTGTTTTTTCGGGTTTTAAACAAATTTTTAAAAGTACATCAAAGCCTCGGATTAAGTGACAGAACAATCCATCTGATTCCTTTCACATCCTCCAAGCCCTGAATGTCACACTTTGAAAGCACACATTCATGTTCTTAATAGCAAATATACAGTATTGTGGGTAATTAGTGCAGTCAATATAGTCTCAGAAAACAGTGTTCTGTTATATTTTGTAACTTCCACAAGGCTGAATAAGGGAGGAGGGCCTGAAGAGGATGGTGATTGTTCCTATGCAATGCCGAGCAAGAGCGTGAACCGGTGCTGAGGGTGTGAGTAAACACAGGTCCAGGCTCTGGCGAAGAGAGCTTGCACCTCCTCGTGCTGGGCTTTGGCAAGCAAATGTTTTCTTAACTGTTGTTTACTTTTCAGCTTTGTGCCATGAATGGAAGAAAATCTGAATTATAAGTAAATAGGCCCGCACAGTTGTTGCAACTGGGGAGAACAAGTTGGTCATGTTAATGGGAACCCGGGGGATAATGAGCACAACGCTGACCGTGTCCCTACCACTGACGGCGCAGAAGAGGAGAGCGTAGACTCACCTCGGGTGATGGGGAAAGGCCCTGCCAGCAGTCAGGTAAATGTCCGGAGCTGTTATGGAAACAGACTGTTGATTTTATGGGATTACTGAGGAAAAAAATGGGACTCTCCTCTTTCTATTTTTGCATTTGCCTCTGTAAAACTGTGCTGTGCCATCCTTTTTAGCCGGGAAAATATATTTCTGTCAAAGTCTGGCTGAAGGAGAAATCTCCAGTCTGTATTTTATGATTCTCATTGAGTTTGTCTGATCCAGACGTTGCACCTTTCTGCAGAGGCTCTGCTCACTCCTTGTTCTGAATGATACCTGTTTCAACTAAGCGTTTAGGGATGAAGAAGCACACAGGTTGAATTTCAGAGATTCTTGTGTTCTCAAAATCCTCATGCCTGCTGTTGCAAAGTGATGCTAAAACATGTCTGTAAATGGTTTGATTATGCAGTCTTGCTTACGTGAATTCACAGGTCTAGTTGTGCTACTCTTCTGAAGGAGTTTAAATTGTTGATAGAAAGTACTCTGATATGTTTGGATGAAGGATCTGAGAGTAAAATTATCAAAGGTATCTAAGTGATCTAGACTCTTGATTTCATTTTCAAAAGTGAATACTTGGATGCTTTTTCATATATTATCCTACATCTCCGTGATTTGAGAATTTTGGGGTGCTTTTTTCCAAAATCTTAACAGTGTTGTATGCTTGAAGCCATATTAGGCTAATCATACGACTTCAAGACTGGGAAATTTTTCACTGAATTTTATTTGGGAAGGGGAAGCTTTTATAATCTTCTAATGAGTGAAACGTTAAAGACACAATATTGCAGTTTTGCTGGCACAGAGGTTAACAGGCACCTATTGAAATCAACCATGTTGCAATTTTTTGTTGTAGGTGTGGGTATTGGTGATTTCTTCTTTTTAGGATTTACAGAGTTATTCTGAAAAAAAACGCAGAAGGCTTGTTACTTTTCGCCATACATATTTGTATGCTTTACTTGGTATGTGCTGTTGCTTCATTTGTGCATCCCATTACTATGGCAGTAGAGAGCAGTTACTGCAGATGCCATCATCCTCTTAAGTACACATACTGTACATTAAGCCACATGTTTATTTTATGGCCTAAACATTTTAGAGCTTTCCTAGCAATAACTAAAAAAACTAATGGAGTATGAATGAGAAAATTGCCTTTTTCATTTGATAATTTAGGTTTAACAGGATTCTTTTATTACTTTAGCTAACACAAAATTGCAGATCAGGGCAGATGAGATCAGTTTGAGCAGTATCAGCAATTGTTTGAAGTAGATTTACTATGAACCAAGTACTGCAGCTCTCTGAAAATACAGGTAGTTATATCCAAATAAACTGTCCAAAGAATCAAAATTAGGGCATCCGAAGCCAAGCCCTCAGATTATTGGGTAGAATTATTTCCCAGTGCAAGATGCTGTGCCATTACCTGCTACCAATGGAATAATGGGTTTTTAGCACAGATTTCTGCCCTGGGATTCATTAGTGTTCGCCTTCTGACTGTCCCTGTGCATACCACAAACATGGCTGACAAGCCTTTTGTTTGCACTTCAGGAATATTTTTTAATTGTTCTTTTGCAAATATTTGCATTTCATAATAGCAGTTTCAGGGTGATCCCTATTAATTCACAAGCAGCTGAGTGTAGGACTTAAATATTGGTCTTCATTCTTTGGAGTTTATTTAGCCTAGATTAGAGGGCATTAATCTTCCCCAAGGCTAATGGGGCAGGAATGTATTGTTCTATTCATACTTGTAGACCAGTTTACACAACAGAAAGATGCAGTCTTACTCAGAGAGTTAGGGTGTCTCCCACTGAATCTCATTGACAATCCTGTTATTTCAGCTGTGTTTTGTACAGTTCTTCCACGCAGAGGTGCCAGACTTATTCTGTTGACTGTCAACTATCACGCAGAGTATTTTGTCTGTGCAGGTAGCATACTGTTCGCACCTCTCAATAAACGCCCTGCTTCTGGGGCTGGTAATTTGCTGCAGGGCCTATTAGTGAAACGCAGGTTTCAGTTGCACCCGGGCGATCCGGAGGGGTTTGACAATCCATTTCCCGGGAAGATGCCAAAGCCATGGATGAAGCCACAGAGATGGATTTCTCATGCAGGGCAGGAATTTCTTTACCCTTTTCACTGCAGTGAACTTAATCCTTGTGATTCGGTGAAGGATGTTGTTCAGGCTGCTCCCGGTGCCTTGCGCTGGACATGGGACCTGCCCCGTGCTCACTGGCGGGTTGAGGTGAGCTTCTTCCTGGAAGCCAGGATCACCTGAGAGCCCAGGATCGAATGAGACTCACCATCCTTCCCTGTTAGATATTCTACTTGATCTTTAGTAAACTGATTGCAATTGAAGCTTGGGCTGGTGCCTGATGCGTAGCCATAAACAGCATGCATTTGATATTGACCATCCTCATGTTCTTGATAAAGACAAATTGAATCCATGGGTGCTGTCTGTGTGGTTGAATCTTTGAATGACATTTAAGGGGGGATCTGCAGGAGGGCGATTTAACCCGATGCTCACGGTTTCCATCCTCGATGGTCAAAAGCCTGCAGCAGAGGGAGCTTACATAGTCCCAGTGGGTGCAGACATGAGGGATGGAGAGGTGGTTGTCACCAGTGTTGATAGTTCATAGGAGTGACAGCACAGTCGCCCTTCCCATGACATGGACCAGGATTTAGAGGGATGGAGGGGCCGGACAGCACTGTTCCCCAGAGCCCAGATCCTTGGGATTCAGCCCTAGCCACAGGGAAAACAGTGTGGGGTTTGCTGTTGGCTTCACGTGTTTCAGGTGTGAGCTCTCCTGACCATCATCTGTGGGACCTGGTGCAGCCCAGGTAACATTCAGTGAAAGTCTCTGGCAATTGTGAGGGCCAAGAAGAAATTTCAGCAGCGAATCCCATATCCAAATCTCAATCCAGCAGCAAAATAAACAAGATTATTTTTATAGATGCTGCTAAACATTTAAAACATTATAAAATATTGTTAAAATCTACACCAGTGACTGAACTTTGTTCCTGTCTCTAGCACGCATGCAGAACCAATCTCCATCCATCCCCAGGGGAGTGACAGCTATAGTACCTGTAAGGAGTTCATGCTTTATTAATCAAATGGAACATTAATAAAACCCAGGCCACTTCATAATTTCCAGAATCGTCATTAATTAAAAAAACTGTTTATCGGAATAGAAAACAAGTATTTGATTAGCTTTGTTACAGAACAATAGCTCTCCTAATTTTTATTCTGCATATTTTATTCTTTGTTTAGAAAATTCTCTTAAGAAGCAATTGAGATAATTCACTTTTTAAAACTGTACAGTTTCTATGGTTTTGCTTTTTAAATGAGAGTACACTTTGTAGATTTGATTATTATATTTTTCTGTTAAGGTTACATTGGGCATTACAAAAGCATTCCCCACCACAGTGAGAAGAAAGCGATCCTGTTGGTTTATTGTAAAAGAAAAAAAAATAATTAAAACAAAATTGCAGAGCTGTGGCATACTCAATCCAATTAGAGCATGACTCTTTACTACTCTTCATTTACCACATTAGAAATAAAATAAAGTTACACCAGCAAGATTTCATTTGAAGCTGTTCTTGCATGCTGTTTGTACTGTATTTGATGGCATAATATTGTTTTGTTTACAACCTTTTCTTTCTTGTCATTCTATTATATTCTCTATATGTATATAGATTAAAAAAAAAAAAGATTATACAAAGTATTTTGTTCTACCTCTGTAAAAATCATATTTGTGAATAAAGTCACATTGTCTGTGGAGTACAGTATTGTGAATACAGCATGACCAGCTGTGCTTTGCTTTTATTTGGGGAGGGGAGCGATTCCTCCATCCGTTGCTGGAGGGCTGGATTCTGCCTGTCGGAGGTGGGCACGGGGGGCTGACAGAGAGGGGCACGGGCGTCCTGCCCACGGCTCAGAGGTCCGCAGTTCATCTGCCCCGAGCAGGAGAGATGGCAGCCACCTCTGGCTTGGGTGTGCGGCCAGTGATGGTGCAGCTTCCAACGTTCTGCTCAAGGCAGACTCCTGTGTTCAGACTGGAAAGTGAAGAAGGAAGAAAAACTACTAGATTATGGTGTGTAATGGGGAAGTGAAAAAATATGGCCTATGGTATGTGTCACAGAGCGTTCAAGTTAACAAATGGAATAAATTATATGCTTTTTTGGGAAAATTAAAGGCAGGAAAATGTTTTTGGGGAGAGAAGACTAGTGGATCAGAGCATCACGTAATGGCTGGTATGGGCTGCCCAAGGATTTATAGTCTCAAAATAGTAGCCGGATTTGCGGAAGGATTTGAATAGATAATGGAAAATATTCACTGTTATATTAAATAACGTTAAGAGGAATAAAGTCTAAGGTTCCCGTATAAGCAGAGCATAAAAGAATCAGTCTTTTCCACGAAGGATAGGAACTAATTTTCCCATAAGCACTGTCCATTATATGAAAGTTTGTATTTTTCCATAAAGTATCTATTGTTAGCTGTTATCAGAGGCAGTCTTTAGGATTAGACAGCCTTGGTGTGGCAATTTTTATGGTCTTGTATTGTGTGTTAAAATTTCACTTGTGTGTTGAAGAAGACTTAAAATAGTTTGCTACTTACCTGGAAATAACTAGAAAAATGTAAATAGAAAGGTAGAAACCATCCTGATCCAGCTCACTCCTTTCCCATCAGAAGAATCACATTTTACATTCTTTAACCTTGTTTATGTAGTTGCGTGTTTTAATATCTATGCCTTTCTCAGTGTAAGAAGGTGACTTTCATCTCGGAAGCAAAATATATGCACCATTACAGCTATTTTCCTGGTGGTGTAATTTAGGAGGTCTTTCATCTCCAAGATGGCTTTCTGAAGCCTCTGGTAACATCAGATGGAGAACAGATAGAGAAATATGTTTAACTATAGAACTACTGGAGCATTATGTATCTTCTGGACAAACACGAAAGCCATCGGTTGTGCGTACGTTGGTTCACCCAGCCAGCGCTCGCTTCTCCTTCGTTCTACACAGGTACACTCGGCCTCGCCCTCTGGGTGCTGGGGCTGCAGGGCAGTGCCTCAGCTGCTGCCGCCGAGGGGCACTGCTTCGCTGCCCTTACCCTTGGGCTTGTGTTTATGGCTCTAGCTCGTGATCAGTGCAGCAGGCTGGGCACTGGCTTCTGATTGGGCTCAGGAAGAGCCGGGTTTCCGTACCAGCTAGCAATACTGGGAGCGCATCCCAGCAGCAGCGTGTGGGAGCCGTGGCAGCACCCCGCTCCCGGTGCCAGCACCCCGCTCCCGGTGCCAGCCTGCCCTGCCGCAGCCAGCCGTGCCGGCAGCATCCCCAGCCCGGCTGCATGCTCCTCGCACAGCCTGTGCTGTGATCATGCTCCCGCACTGAGCCTGGGATGCTCACGCATCGGGGGAAGCAGGAGGACACAGCTCTCCGCAGGCCAGGGAGAGGAGGAAAGAGCTGCCCATCTGCTGCCCTGCTTGGTGCCGGCGTGATGGGGAGAAACCTGCTTCTGCTCCCAGCTGAACCACTGCAGCCCTTCAGGTAGGATAAAAACCAGGAACTTTTCAAGTTGCTCAAAGTTCCTCAGAGTTTTGTTTTTAGAACTTCTAGAACTTCTGTGCTGGTGGGATTGGTATTTCTGTTTTGCATGCTGAACAAATACAAAGAACTACGCACCACAAAGAGTGGTAACTGGTAGGCTGGGTTTGTTTCAGGGTTAGTGATAGGACAGGCACATTGCATGCTTGAAACAACTGAATCCTTGGGGAAATTCGTCTTATTGTGGTGGAGTTAAGCCAAAAATTATTTTCTCCCCGTGAGAATGCACCAGTTATCCCCCATATGCAGGTAAATCGGCAATGCAGAAACAAGGCTCTAGGAGGATGACCATCCTAGGAGATACGGACTTAGATGAAGTTTGGGGCTCTATGACTGCTGTATTGCCCTGCACCAGGTGTTTTCCTGCAGGAGTTTTGGTCACAGTTCTCGAAGATACACAAATGTGTTGCTCCATCATTTCCAGCAGAACTTAGAGGCAGGATGCATCTTCACCAACCTCTGCCTAGCTTTTGCATGGACTTCTACAGACGATCAATTCATCATGAGCTTCCTTTATAGTCAATTAAGGAAAATAAGCATTTTCAGGGTGTGGTTTATCTGATCTGGTTCAGGTATCTACTTTACAATAAGGTGAATCATCCTATTCACCCCATATCCTGAACCAAGGAGTTTCAAAATTCAACTATGTATTAGGTAGACAAGCATTTCCTTTTGATACTGCAAACTTGTTCCCTCATAAGTGCATTGGATCACTTGTGAGAAAAAGGGAAGTAATTTCTGATTTTACAGAGCATGAATTTATAGATATCCTTATCCTGTTCCTCCTCAGTTTTTCCTGTCCACACTGCAGACTCATTTCTCCTCTTACAGAAGTTGACCCATGCCTTTGATCACATTTGCTACCTCTCACCTGACCTTCTCCATTTCTGTTTCTGCTACGCTTGCTCTGAGGCGCACAGGGCCCAGGCTGCGGTCCACTGTCACATAGTGATGATTTTTGTATTTTTTCTTCTCTTTGGAATTTCTAACACTCCATTGCCCTTCTCCACTGCTGAGCACTGAGCTGACACTCGCAGACCACCTTCAGCAATACCAAATCCTTTTCTTCAAGGCAATAGCTCACACAGAGGTCATCCTTATGCCTTTATTGTTTATTTATTTCATGATGTGCATTGCTTTATGTTTATCATCAGTGATTTCATCTGCCATCTTCACAGTCCCGCATTATCACAAGATCTCTCCATGACACTTCACAGTTACTTTTGGTTTTAGGACCCTAGATAGTATCTGTCATCCATGCTCTGCCACCTCACTATCACCTCCTCCTTTTTTACATTGTTTATACTGGGGAATCACCACCACTGCAAAAATTGTCCCTTTCTTCCCAACCTGTTTCTTATCTTTTAACCACTCATTCATCTACAAAAGAACTTCCCATGGCAGCTCAGTTTCTGTAAGGACCTTTCATGAGACAGCCTTTGCCAAACGCTTTTAGGAAAGCCAAATACACAACATCAACCAAATCATCCACATCAACACTCTCGCTGATTCCTTCAAAGCCTTTTAGTTGACTTTTGAGACAGGACTTCCCCCTGCAAAAGCCTTGTTTCTTCTCCCTCCCCTTTACGTCATCAGTTATGTAGGATCTAGACACGAGGGGGTGGCTGCAGCTTATAGAGTAAGATACCTACTAAAAATAGCTTTGGTATCCTTTTGGAGTCAGTGGAGAGCTACTGAATGGACTTTAAAATGGAGCTCTGCATCTCAGCTAGTGCAGCCCCCCACTCAAAGCAGCGCTTGGACCACATTGCTCAGAGTCATTTCCAGATGAGTTCTGAGTATCTGCAGAGATGCAGTTTCCTCTGGATCCTCTTTGTGAAAAATATCTTTTCAAGACCTAATTGAAATTTCCCTTGATGCAGATTGATTACTAATCAGCTTCCTGAAAGGAGACACCTACACTTGGACAGCCAAATCCCTCTCTAGGCTCCATCAACAAGGTTGGCTTTTATTGTAGCGGACACTCAGGCGTGTAGCACACATGGAGGCATTTATGTTGAAGTGTCTTAATCCACGAACTGAATCTCAGCCTCCAGGCAGGATTCAGTGTTTGTTTGTAAGTGTGTGGTGTCGCTGCAGATGCTGTGGGTATCCTGCCTAGCCTCCAGCACTCATGCCAGATGGCTGAGGGTCTGAAGTCTTGTATTTTGTTTGCCAGCCCTGTGCGGGCGGCTTAAATCTCCTGAGGTGCCTCATATGACGTTGGATGCCTACATTCAGGGAACTGAATCCCACATCATGTGTCTACCACCTGGATTCTGTAGCTTCTACTGAAATTCAAGGTATGGGTGTCCTGGTGGATGGCAAGCTGACCGTGAGCCAGCAGTGTGCCCTTGTTGCCAAGAAGGCCAACGGTATCCTGGGGTGCATTAAGAAAAGTGTGGCCAGCAGGTCAAAGGAGGATCTCCTCCCCCTTTACTCTGCCCTAGTGAGGCCCCATCTGGAGTACTGCATCCAGTTCTG